>TARA_B110000977_G_scaffold28059_1_pt1 | contig 18191 bp, 15 predicted proteins | sample TARA_B110000977 | Tara Oceans TARA_B110000977 (sample SAMEA4397798) | marine metagenome | biome: Polar Biome; feature: [SRF] surface water layer (ENVO:00010504); material: water (ENVO:00002006), including particulate matter (ENVO:01000060) such as... | depth 5 m | reverse complement strand
GTGAAAATTATATGAAAGAAAAAGACAATTACTATGAAATAAAACTGAGATATTTCAATGAATTTTCTTTCAATAAATAAGATTAAAACTACAAATGGCAGAATTAAATCTATAAACTGGATAGTAGGTAAGCTAGAGCTCAGTTTTATCTCTGGCAAAAGCAAAACAGATGCCATAATAAATGCTGATACTACTAATTTTAATTTATTTGAGACTAACCCATTCATCATAATTCTTTTTTAGTTCTGGGTTTTTGTTGAAAAATTCTTCATCTTTTTCTCGGGTATCGCCAATTATTATAGCTGGATTTCCAGCAATAATAGAAAAATCAGGAAACTGTCCTTGCACATAACTGTGAGAGGAAATAATACTTCCTTTTCCTATGGTTGTGTTTGGCATAATTGTAACATGGGGTCCGACAAAAGTATATTTACCAATATTCACACCTCCTTTTACATAACCTTTCATTTTTGTCCCTCTGTATTCCTTTCCGTAATAACGAATTGCATTATGACTGGAATGACTAATTATGGAAACAAAATTTGTGATTTGACATCCTTCGCCAATTTCCAAACCATTGCTGGCATCAATAAAATTATGATGACCAATGAATACCCTATCTCCCAAGACAAGCTTATCTTTTTGTTCAATATAAGTCGAATTACTAATCCTAGTAAGTTTCAGGCTCTTTCCTTCTGGCGACTTAAATCCATAGACCATTTTGGGCGTAAACCACCTATAAAATGCACTTTGGAGCTTTATGATACTTGCTTTTATCATTAAGAATAAAGATAATATTTTAAAATATTAAAACAAACTATACTTGAATAGCCTTTTTCGAAATTTTAAGAATGTAATTATAGCTATAAATATAGTATCCAACATTAAGGGTGGAGAGAATTAAAAAACTGATTTTAATGTCTTTGAAAAAGTAACCTCCAATTAGTATTGATCCAAAAACAATGCTATTTCCAACTAAAGAAAGATAAAACAATTCTTTTTGTCGTCCAATTACAACTGCAACTTGAAAAATAGGAGAAAACACAAAGTGCAGGAATAACCAAGGAGTTAAATACCTAGCATATTCACCAGCAATTTCCCATTTTTCACCCAAAACGAAAGAAAACAATTGAGGTCCAAATAATAATATTATAATAAATATGGGTGCTGCTATCAATGAAAGCTTAGATATTGTTTTCTTAATCAATGGAATAAAATCTCCTTTGTCAGAATAAATACTTGCAGTTTTTTGTAAAAAAACTTGCCCGAAAGAATTTCCAATTACAGCCAAAGGAGTAGTAAGTATTCTTAAAGTCATGCTGTAAAACCCCAATATTATATCACCAAAAATATACGATATCACATAAATTACTCCTGAGTTTTTGAATTGATCTGTTAAAGCATGTATAGAATTAATTTTAGGAAATTTTTCATGCTCTTTTGCCATTTCCTTAATTGTAACTTTGTTAATACTTGAAATTAACCCTCTGTCGTTTTTAAAGAATTTTATGATGAAATAAAAAACCGCAGAAAAATATCCGACAAAAGAACCTAAGATTAATCCTCCAATTCCTATAGCTGAAACACCCGAAGGAATGGCATAGGATTTTTTGAACAATGCTTTAAAAAATTCTAAAAAAGAAGCTTTGGCTTCAAAAAAATTGACTTTAGACAACCCTGCATATAAATTCACTCCAACTTTGGTTGTTGATAATGAAACTATACCAACCGAGGTGTCAGCAAACCTGGATTTTCTATTACTCCAATAGGTAAATATGGAATAAGAACTGGTGAAAAACAATGTCAAAGGGATGAAGTAAAGCCATCCTTTTAAATCTGGTTTTTGAATAAATTGTATGATTCCTTCTTCAAAGAAAAATAGTATAGCCAACAAAGTTGTGCAAATAGAAATTAAAATTATAAAACAAAGAGCCAAGACATTAATTGCTTTTTTATCGTCTTTTGGTAATAGAATAGCTAACTCATATCTTCCTGTTGCAATTGCCGAGAACAAAGTAATAATTGAAATGTAGAAAGCAAACAACCCAAACTCCTCTGGAGAAAATAGCCTACTTAAAATTGGTGTTAACAATAAGGGGATAAATTGTGCAATGGCAGAGCCTGTGAGCAAAGTCATTACATTTCTAGAAAACTCAGATTTTAATAATTTCTTAAACATTAATTCTGGTTTATATTTCTAATCGTTTCACTAAATACTTTACAGGAAAGTACGAAGATAAAAGCCCTACAGAAATTACTGTAATCAAGATATAAATTATATCCATGAATTCCACTTCTATTGGGTAAGATTCCATGATTGATTCTTGTATGGGTACAATTCCAAACCAGATTTGAAGATAGCAAATTAACAATCCTAAAATCAACCCAATTAATCCTCCCAAGATGTTAATTAACACCCCTTCATAAAAAAATAAATTCCTAACATCCTTCTTTGTAAACCCTATAGAATACAGGGTAAAAACATCTTTTCTTTTTTCTAAAATCAACATTGTAAGGGAAGCTATCAAAGAAAAAGCTGCTATTATCATTACAAAACAAAGAATAATGAAAACAGCTATTTTCTCGCTTTTGGTTGCCGAAAAAATCAATGCATTTTGCTCTTCTCTTGTCTGAACTTTAAATTTATCTCCAACCAAACCTTCTATCTTAGACTTTAATCTATACAATTGAGATTTGGATAAATCTTTAGCAAATACTTCTAATCCGGTAATTTCATCTTGATATCCTAATAAATTCTCAGCAAATTCCAAAGATGAAAAAACATATTTACCGTCATTGGTCATCAATCCTGTCATGAATACACCGCCTACAGTAATTTTTTTTTGATTGAATGGCTGACTTGTCATTGAGATTTTCTTATCTCTCAACATTCCATTTATAGTAATTTGGTTGTCATACCTAGGGTCTGAAGTAAATCCTAACCTACTTTGTAAAATTGCTCCAGGAATGCAAAACGAAATTCCTTCGTATTCTAAATCCGGCAATCCTTCTGTTAATAGAGTATCTAAACTTGTGTTTAAAATATAGTCTGCTCTTACTCCTTTAATTTTACACGCTTCAAATTTCTCTCCTTTTTCAAGAATTACGGTTTGTTCAATGACTTCACTTCCGTAAGAAACTCCATCAAGCTCAAATATTTCGGTTGATTGTAGTTCATTTTTCCTAAAAGTCTTCCCTTCGTTCAAGGTAATTTTAATATCCGGATCAAATGTATTATAAAGATCCTCAACCACTTTTTCTATTCCATTAAATCCCGATAACACAATAATCATTGCCATGGTACTGATAGCAATTCCAATCACCGATATCATGCTCACCACATTGATAATGTTTTGCGATTTTTTTGCAAATAAATACCTCCTGGCTATTTTAAACGGTAAATTCAAATGAGTTAAATTTAATTAAAATGGATTATTTAAGCAATTCTTCTATTTTCATTGCATAATCGAGTGAGTCATCTACAAAAAATTGCAAATCTGGAGTTTTTCTTAGTTGATTTCTTACAATACGAGCCAAATCATTTCTTATTTGATTCTTATGCTTCACTATTTCATCAAAAGATTCTTTGTCATTTTTACTTCCAAAAATACTCAAGTAAACCTTCGCAATAGATAAATCTTTTGTCGTTCTTACGATAGTCACAGTAACCATTGCGCCTTTACAGTAGGATCCAGCATTCTGCTGAAATATCATGCTTAATTCTCTCTTTAATAATTCAGATATTTTACTTTGTCTTACATTTGCCATCTACAATTCTATTAGGTTTTCCCGTAAAATTAAAGAAATTATTACTTTTACATACTAAACACAGGTTTATTCCATTAATATATCAGCTTATTAATCGCATTTAAGCTGAATTTACTTAATTATGAAGAATTTTTTTAAAATTATTGCACTTGCAAAGAACTATAAACCTAGTTTATGGTTAAATGTTTTTTTTAACATTTTTGCAATTGTTTTCGGACTGTTTTCTTTCGTTTTATTTTTGCCTTTTTTAAGGGTATTGATGAACACAGATGAACTGAAAGAAATTGCTACCAAAGGACAACCCGAAGCATTGAAATTTACAATGGATAGTCTAAAGGAAAATGCTTATTATTTAATGTCTAATTTCCTTACTACTCATTCCAAAATGGAACTTTTACTTCTTTTGTGTGGAGTAATTCTAGGAATGATTTTTATGAAAAACATTTCACGTTATTTAGCTCTGTTTTTTATGGCTGGTGTAAGAAATGGGATTGTAAAAGATTACAGAAATAAAATTTACAGTAAGATTTTGGCACTTCCTCTTTCCTATTTTTCTGACGAAAGAAAAGGAGATATTATTAGTAAAATGACCAATGACGTAAAAGAAATAGAGTGGTCTGTACTTCGTTCGCTAGAGGCTGTATATCGTGACCCTATTGCAATTACAATTACAATTTCTTGGCTAATTTTTATGAGTCCAAGCCTTTCTTTGTTTATCCTTCTATTAATACCAATTGTGGTAATTATTGCCTTAATTACAAGAAAGCTGAGAAAAGCATCTGCTAATTCTCAAGAGTTAATTGGTGATATGATTTCTACAACCGAAGAAACTCTTTCTGGATTAAAAATTATTAAAGGATTTAACGGAGAACAAATTAAAAAAGAAGATTTTGAAGAAGAAAATGAACGCTATACTTCTCAGATGACAAAAATGTTCAGGAGAATTGATATGGCATCTCCACTAAGTGAGTTTTTAGGAGTTTCTGTAATTATTGCCACCATGCTGTATGGAGGTAGTTTAGTCTTTTCTGGCAAGATGACTGGAGAAGAATTAATAACCTACCTAGGAATTTTTTACACAGTAATTGCTCCTGCAAAATCATTGACAGATGCTGTTTCTAATGCACAAAGGGGAATTGCATCAATGAACAGAATCAATGAGATTTTAGATGCAGATAATATAATTCATGATCCTAAAAATCCAATTGAAGTAAAGGAACTGACAGAGAAAATTGAATTTAATCACCTTAATTTCAAATACCAAGATGATTACGTAATTAAAGATGTGAGTTTTTCTATTCCAAAAGGAAAGTCTGTTGCATTGGTTGGGCAATCTGGCTCAGGGAAAAGTACGATTGCCAATTTACTCCCCCGATTTTACGATTTGGAAGAAGGAGAAATAACAATTGACGGAAACAACATCAAAGATATTTCGATAAAGAACCTAAGAAATTTAATGGGTGTTGTAACACAAGATGCTATTTTATTCAATGATACCATTGCCAATAATATTTCTTTTGGGATGGAAAATAGTTCTGCAGATAAAATAATGGAAGCAGCAAAAATTGCCAATGCTCACGATTTTATTCTGCAATTACCAAATGGATACGAAACCAACATTGGAGATGGTGGAGGAAAATTATCTGGAGGACAAAAACAAAGAATAAGTATTGCTCGTGCAGTTCTCAAAAACCCAGATATTTTGGTGCTGGATGAAGCAACTTCTGCGCTTGATACCGAAAGTGAAAAACTCGTGCAAGATGCTTTGAATAATTTGATGAGAAATAGAACTTCATTAATCATTGCACACCGATTATCTACCATCCAGCATGCAGATGAAATAATTGTGATGCAAGACGGAAAAATAATGGAAAGAGGAACTCATGAAGAGCTTATTAATCAAAAAGGAATTTATACAAAACTAACAGACATGCAGTCTTTTGTTTAATCTTATCAGAATTTAAATGAAACTCAATTTTAAAAAATTTGGAGAAGGGAAGCCGTTAATTATTCTTCATGGATTATTTGGATCTTTGGACAATTGGCAGACTTTAGGAAAGGTACTAGCCGAGAAATACACTGTTTATTTGGTCGATTTAAGAAATCATGGGAAATCTCCTCACAGTGATACATTCTCTTATTTGGATATGGTAAATGACGTAGCTGAGCTGATTGAAGATGAAAAACTTGAAACAGTTTCACTCATTGGTCATTCCATGGGAGGAAAAACTACTATGACGTTTGCAGCAGAATATCCACAGTATTTAGAAAAGCTAATTGTAGTTGACATTGCTCCAAAAAAATACGCTCCACACCACCAAGAAATTATTGATGCGCTTTATTCTTTGGATTTAACCAAAATAAAATCGAGAAGAGAAGCGGATGAAGTAATGAAAGAAAAAATTGCAGTAGATGGAACAAGATTATTTCTATTGAAAAATTTAAACAGAGAAAAAGAAGGAGGCTATTCATGGAAAATGAATCTAGATTTATTGTCCGAAGAAATTGAAGAAGTAATCGATATTACACCTATACCTTTTCCCATTCCAACTCCCACTTTATTTATAAGAGGAGGAGAATCTGGCTATATCTTGGATTCTGATTTTGATAGAATAGAGGCTTTATTTCCAAATTCAGAAATTGAAACTATTGAAGGAGCAGGACATTGGGTTCATGCTGAAAAACCTCAAGAATTAGTTGAGTTGATTCAAGGTTTTTTGGATTGATAAGGCTTTCCCATTCATAAAAAATGACATTCTAAAAGGGAAGTAATAAAAAGAAATCTAATTATTTTTATGGAATTAATAACCCGTTTGCATCTTATTACCAAAGACCGGTAAAACAATTATTAATTTTATAAATACAACACAAGATGAAAACAATTACAACTCTATTATTAGGATTACTTCTTAGTTTAGGATTCTCAGGAATGAGTCAAGGAACAGGCGAGATAAAAGGACTAATTTGGGATTATGATGAAAATGAACCCTTATTTTCTGCAACAGCAAGTATTTCATATGCAGGGAATACAATTGGAGATTTATCCGATTTTAGCGGAAAATTCACCATTAAACCTTTACAGCCAGGAATATACACATTAACTGTTTCATATATTGGAAAAGAGAGTACAAAGCTACCAATTGAAGTTAAAGCGGGTCAAATAGCATTGAGAGATACTGTTTTTCTTTCTATAGGACTCATGAAAGAAGTTAAAATTTATTCAAATACAATGGTTCTTAACCCATATGAAGTTAATAAACCAAGGATTGGAGCAGAAAAACTGAAAGAAATGGCGGTATTAAGAAATACTGGACAGTTATTACAAGTTGTAGGTGAAGGTGCTTTTACTTTTAATGAGGGAACTGGAGAAATATATTTTAGAGGCTCTCGTAGCAATGGAGTTATTACATACCTTGATGGAATGAAAATAACAGGATCTGTACCTTCTTACCCTGCTGCTGCTATCAAATCTTATTCAGCCTATATAGGAGGCCTTCCTGCAAAATATGGAGATACTTCTGGTGGTGTGATTGAAATTGAAACAAAAAACTTCTTTGACCTCTACAACCAAAAAGTAGCAGAAATGGGAATTACTTACGAATAAGCTTAACTTTAAACCAAATAAAAAAACTTGAGAATAACTCGAAAACATATAAAATCCCTTACGGATGAAAATATTGTTCTCCTTTACAAAGAGTCTACCGACCAAAAATATATTGGAGAACTTTATGTTCGCTATTCTCCTTTAGTGATGGGTGTAAGCTTGAAATACCTCAAAAATATTGCTGATGCGCAAGATAGTTTAATGCAAGTGTTTGAAAAACTCATCTCTGAACTAAATAAAAACGAAGTGCGAAATTTTAAACCTTGGTTGTATCAAATTACAAAAAACCAATGTCTGATGGAATTGCGAAAGACTAAAAAAATATACAAAACCCCTATCGATTCACAACCTCTAGAACAAGAAGAGGATGAAGCCGAAAAACACGAAGAAAAAGAATTGTTACTTACAAAACTTGAGGAATTTATCCCTAAACTAAAAGAAAACCAAAGAGTTTGTATTGAATTATTTTACCTCCAAAACAAAAGTTACAGTCAAATTGCTGAGGAAACTGGCTTGAACTTAAAGGAAGTAAAAAGTAGCATACAAAATGGAAAAAGAAACCTTGAGCTAAATCTTAATGGTTAAACTGATTTCACTAAACAAAAAAAGATGGCCCATAATGGGCATTTAATTATGAATAACGGAAATACAATGAAAACAAATTCCAACATAGATAGCAAAAACTTGGGAGAGCTTATTAAAAGCTATTACCAAGGCAAGCTTTCTGGCAAAGAACTGCAAGACTTTGAAAGCCTGAAGACTAAAGATGAGTTTTTGGCAGGTGCCACAGAAGGTTTTGATGAATTCCCTAAAGCTATTGGGAACATTCCTGCATTCAAAACGAATAAAGTATCAAAAGTATGGATTCCTCTTAGTATATTAGCTATCCTTTCTTTGGTGTTAGTAATTATATTCAATTCGCCAAAACTAGAAATAGAAAACACAACAATTGCACAAGTTATTCCTCAAGAAGAGGAAGAAAAACAAGAAGAGATTATTGAAATAATAAAACCAGAAATAACTGAAAAAGAAATTGTAGTTCCTGTTACCAGAATAAAAAAGAAAAAAGAAAAAGCTGAATCACCTAAAACCGAAGAAGAGACAATCCCAAAAAGAGATTTTTTTGAGATTCCAAAAATGGAATTGAACCCGATAGAGATTAAACAAAAAACCGATTATACAGCCTATAAGGCTAAGACAAAGGCCTTGTTATATTATGACTTTCTAGCTATAGATTACTCTGTTATTTACACCAACACCATTCCTGTAAAAAGGGAACTAAGTGGAATTGAAGCAAATAAACCTAACAAAGATGAAAACGGAATAGACATAGGAAATGGGATAATAGAGAGGGTAATCACTTATAAAGAACAATTGAAAAACAGCCTTTTTCAAATGAAAGAGCATAACTATGCTCAAGCTATTGAAAATTTTAAAATCATATTAACTCATTTCCCCAAAGATGCCAATGCTGAATTTTATATTGGGTATGCTTTATTCTATCAAAAAAAATACGAAGAAGCTATTCCTTATTTTGATAAAGCTATGATAAATGGCTTTGATTTTTTCTTTGAAGACGCCCAATGGTTCAAAGCAAATAGCTTAGAAAATAGCGATAAACTAAAAGAAGCACAAGCCATCTACAGAAAAATTAAAAATAAAGGGGGATATTATTCTTATCAAGTGAAGTAAGGGTTTGTTTATATTCTAAAATTTAATTTATTGTGGTACAAATTTTCATTAAATTTGCACCTTAAACAGACAAAAAAATTGCCTTATGATGATATTGATGACCATTTATAAAAAACTATTAGAATTTAGATTCTATATAGGAATCGTACTTATCCTTTCTACAATCGCTCTTAGCTTTACCAAGCTAGATGGCTTGTGGTGGTTCTCACTTATTTTAATGATTATCGCAGTAGGTTCTCACATATTTTTTGGCCCTATCCGCTTTATTCAAGAAGCAATACAAGCTGGCGATATGGAGTCCGCTCAAAAATATATTAAAACAGTTATTTTTCCAAGGTTGTTATTCAAACCAATCAGACAAGGTTTTTACATGTTACAATCTAACATGGCAATGGCAAACAAAGATTTTGAAGGGGCTGAAAAGCTAATGAACAAGAGTATAAAAAGCAAAAGTAAAGTCCTTGGTGCAGGAAGCGAAGGAAGTTCTTATTTGCAATTGGGAATGATTGCCATGCAAAATGGCAAAAAGAATGAAGCTAAGAAAAACCTTAGAATAGCTCTAGACAAAGGATTGGCTGACAAAGACAGCAAAGCAACAGCTTACCTTCAATTGTGTGGAATAGAGTTACAATCAAGAAGATTTGCTCAGGCTACCAATTTGTTTAAAAAAGCTAAAGCGTGTAACCCAACCAACCCAGAAATAAAATCACAGTTGGCACAAATGGAGAAACACATCCATAACAGAAGGTAGCAAGAAATTATAAGACATAAAAAAAGCGATTCCATTGAATCGCTTTTTTTATTTAAAATACTTTTACTAGCAGTGCTAGTTTCTCTTTCAATTGTCTTCTGTCGACAATGAAATCTAAGAAACCATGTTCCAGTAAAAACTCCGAAGTTTGAAAACCTTCTGGCAAATCTTTTCCAATTGTTTCTTTTACAACTCTCGGTCCTGCAAATGCAATTAATGCTCCAGGCTCTGCAATATTTACATCTCCTAGCATTGCAAACGAAGCCGTAACTCCTCCTGTAGTAGGATCAGTTAATAAAGAGATATAAGGTAATTTAGCTTTAGCCAATAAAGTCAATTTTGCAGATGTTTTTGCCATTTGCATCAAAGAAAAACCTGCTTCCATCATTCTTGCTCCTCCCGATTTTGAAATCATCATAAAAGGACAATTTTTCTTAATAGCATAATCAATCGCTCTTGCAATCTTCTCTCCTACCACAGATCCCATAGAACCTCCAATAAATGCGAAATCCATGCAAGCAATCACTATTGGTTCTCCCGAAGTCTTTCCGTAAGCTGTTCTTACAGCATCTTTAAGTCCAGATTTTTTTTGTGAAGCTACTAATCGATTCTCATATGACTTAGTATCTGTAAATTTCAAAGGATCTTTTGATTCCAAATCCTTATCCAATTCTGTGAACTTATTATCATCAAAAAGGATTGAAAAATATCTTTTTGAACCAATCTTAAAATGATAAGAATCTTCCTCAGCCACCCAACTATTTCCATCCAAATCATCTCTGTCGACAATTTTTCCACTTGGAGTTTTATGCCAAAAACCATCAGGAGTATCTTTCTTCTGGTCTGTTGGAGTACTAATATTTTTATCTTTTCTAGAAAACCATCCCATAGTTATATGTCTTTTTAAATACTGAATAACAATTGTTTATTCAGTATTAGTTTTTTTATAGCTATTATGCTATTGTAATAGAGTCATCAAGATACACATCTTGAATGGAATTTAATAATTTTACTCCTTCGCTCATTTCTTTTTGGAATGCTTTTCTTCCAGAAATTAATCCATGACCTCCAGCTCTTTTATTGATAACAGCAGTTGTAATTGCTTCACTCATATCAGAAGATTTACTTCCTGTAGAAGCTCCACCTGAGTTTATCAATCCTATTTTACCCATGTAGCAATTTGCTGCTTGGTAACGACACAAATCAATTGGGTTATCCGTATTTAATTCAGAATAAACTTTATCGTGAGTTTTTCCAAAATCAACCGCAGTATATCCTCCATTATTTGTAGGTAGTTTTTGCTTAATAATATCTGCTTGAATTGTTACTCCTAAGTGATTTGCTTGCGCAGTAATATCAGTTGCAGTATGGTAATCTACTCCGTTTTTCTTGAACCCTGGATTTCTCAAATAACACCATAGAATTGTTGCCATTCCTAATTCGTGAGCTCTTTCAAATGCTTGTGCTACTTCAATTATTTGTCTGTTACTATCTTCAGATCCAAAATAGATTGTTGCTCCCACAGCTGCTGCTCCAAGATTCCATGCTTCTTCAACAGATCCAAAAGATATCTGAGTAAATGTTTCTGGGTAAGTCAACATCTCATTGTGGTTTAATTTTACAATAAAAGGTATTTTATGAGCATATTGCCTTGAACAAGATGCCAATACTCCAAAAGTAGATGCTACTGCATTACAACCTCCTTCTACTGCTAATTTCACAATGTTTTCTGGATCAAAATAAATTGGGTTTGGTGCAAATGATGCTCCTGCAGAGTGCTCAATCCCTTGATCTACTGGTAAAATAGAAACATATCCTGTTCCTCCTAACCTTCCATGACTGTATATTGCCTCAAGGTTTCTCATTACTTGTGGACTTCTATTTGTCATTGTAAAGGCTTCTGATACAAAGTTTGGATTTGGTAAAGTCAACATCCCTTTGTCAATAGTTGTGCAGGTGTGGTCCAATAACATCTTGCTATTATCTCCTAATAATTCTTCAATGTTTAATGCCATCTAAATTTTAGTTTTAAATTTTTATTTCCTGTCTTAAAAAAAACAAGAATGCAAATTTAACAAAAAAATAGTATCTAAAAAAGATTCCCTTTTTAAACTGTTCTTAAAATTACTATGTAAATTGAATTATTTAAAAATAAGTACCGAACTATACGCACTTATTCCTTCTTCTCTTCCAACAAAACCAAGTTTTTCGGTTGTTGTTGCTTTTATAGAAACTTGATCAATGGCTAATCCCAAAACTTTGGCAATTACACCCTTCATAGTATCTAAATGGGGAGCTAGTTTTGGTTTTTGAAGACAGATTGTAGAATCAATATTAGAGATTTTATAGTCTTTCTCTGAAATTAATTCACTTACTCTTTTTAATAAAATTTTGCTGTCAATTCCTTTATAATCCGCAGAAGTATCTGGAAAATGTTTTCCTATATCGCCCAAATTGGCTGCGCCAAGCAAAGCATCACAGATTGCATGCAGCAATACATCTGCATCCGAATGTCCTAACCCTCCTTTGTGATAATCTAACAAGATTCCACCTAACCAAAACTCTTCGCCTTCGACTAGTTGGTGTACATCAAATCCTATTCCTGTACGAATGTTCATATAAAATTATTGAGCTGCGTTACCTGAGGAATTTCCTAAGTTAAATGCAAGTGAAAAACGAATTGTGTTTGCCAATGGATTTTGATTTGTAACTGTTACTAAATAAGAAAAATCTAACTCAAATTTACTGTATTTTAGTCCTACACCCATTGTTACATATCTTCTATTTCCTTTGGAGTAGTTTTCGTGAAAATACCCTGCTCTCACAGCAAATATTTTATTATACAAGTATTCTGCGCCTAAAGAAATATTTACTTCTCTTAACTCTTCCTTTAAAACACTTCCATCTTCTACTCCAATAAATTCATCATTATCGTTATACAAAACATTACCTGGTGCATCATTAAACGAACCAAAAATACCTTGTGCTGGACTCATGTCTGAGTTTGTATTTCCTGCAACAATTTCATTAGAATTTGTTCTAGAATAAGCTGGTGGTGTTGGCACTAATAATTTATTTAAATCTACTCCAACAGAGAATTGATTATAATCATCAATTTCCATATTAAGTACTGAACCAAGTCTTAAGTTTGAAGGTAAAAAGTCTCTAGTACTTGTATTCGTGTAAGACACTTTATTACCAATATTAGAGATATTCATTCCAATATTTACAGTGGATTTATAATCTCCCAATTTAAACTTTTTAGTTTTATAAAAAGCACCTAAATCTATAGCAACTGCTCTTCCTGGCTTTGTGTCTACTCCATTTACTGTCAAGCCATCAGTTAAATTTGAATTTATAAATCTTGCTGTAATAGAACCTGATAAATTCTTTGATAGTTTCATAGAGTAAGCTAAATCAAAAGCAAATTCCTTAGGGTTGGATTGTTTAATTGTATTTCCCGTTATGTCAGTGAAAGTAATGCTCCCTAAAGAAAAATACCTCATACTTGCAGAGATTGCTGAATTTTTATCCAGTTTTTTGTATCCTGCAAGGTAAACTAGATTAATGTCATTAATTCCTAAACTCCTTAACCAAGGCGAATAAGAAAAGGCTACTCCCCCTTCGTCTTCAGAAAAAACATATTTAGAAGCGTTCCAATGTTGAGAATTAATATCTGGATCAGTTGCAACTCCCATATCTCCCATTGCACTTGCTCTGGAGTCTGGAGAAATTAATAGAAATGGAACTGCAGTTGTAATTGTGTTCAATTGCAAATCCGTTTTATCTGCTTGAGCCTTTAGAGTTTTAGAAACTAAGAAACCCAAAAATATTAAAGAAGATATTCTTAAGAAATTATATTGTGTCATTTGGTGTTATTTTGCATATAAACAAACTTTTACGAAATAAAAGAGAGTTGTAAGCAGTAAAAATTTAAAAGTAGAATTTTTTCCAGATAATTTCTTTTTGTAATTAGATATGACAAATATATAATAAACTTATATATTATTTATTTTAGAAGCACGAGTTTTTCATATTTTTCAACTTTATTTCCTTCGTCATCTGTTACTTTTACTTTGTAAATATAGGTTCCCCTTCCTATTCTATCTCCATAATCATCTCTTCCGTCCCACTCTATTGCATCTACTCTAAACCCTTGGGTTTTTACAGGCGTATTAATAGTTTTTACCAACTTCCCTGAGATAGTAAATACCTGAACTTGAACTTCTAAAAACTCGCAAGACTGATTGTGCTCAAAGAAAAACTGCGTCCTAGTAGTAAATGGATTTGGATAGTTTAATACATGATTAATAGAAAGTTCGACTTTTTCTACTACAATAAAATCTATTATATTATCGGATGAATTATTGTGCACATCCCAAGTTTTAATACTCAAGGTGTGATTTCCTTCAGCTAATCTAGACACTGGATAATTAATTTTACCACTTTGATAGGAATCCAAATCAGCTTCAAAATAATTATTAAGCACCAAAGGATTACTTGTTTTTTCATCCAAAATTGCTGTTAAATTATGTCCAATTCCATTTCCTGACGTATTAATTCCACTAGAATCAAATAACTCTGCATAAATCGAGGGTAATTCATCAGTAATTCCACCAGAAACAAAATTATTATCATTCATATATAAACCAACTACTGGACCATCATTATCTGGCGAAGCTGTTAAATCAACACCTCCCACATTTATTTTATTAAAATATCCTGCCCCATCATCTGTCCCATTATAGCAGTAGTAACTTATTTTTCCGTATCCAAATTGATAGTTTATATCTTTTGGAACTAAAAAAGTAAATTCAAACAGTCCATTTTTTACAGACGCCTTTCCTTTATACAAAACACTAGACTGTAAATCATAAGTTCTTACATCTCCTAAATTTCTATTACCAAGAGTAGAAAGAGTCAAAGGTTTGTCAAATACAGTAGGGTAAACGACTCCATTGTAATCAGAAATTAATGCCCCATTTATGTCGGATACAAATCCTTTTATCGAAATTTTACTCAATGCTTTTAATGTATCAATAGCTGAATTTACGGGTACGTTATTAACTTCTGTTGTTGTGATATTTTGTTTAGGAAAAGCTAAATTTAATGCTGGATCCCCTATCAAAGAAAATCTTCTAGAATTATTATCTCCTATAACTCTTGAATTATTCTTTGTTTCTAAATAAATCTCTCCCAATGTTCTTGGAGAACCATCTGCTTTTTTTATAAATACCTCCTCAAAAAAGGCGGTTATTAACTGTTTATTAGATCCCTGAAAAACAGGTCTGGTTGTTGTAAATAATGCAACAGCTCCTCCCTCTGGATTTAATAAACAAAGCTCTCCTGCAGATGTTCTTGATGGGTCATCATATTTACTAAACTCACAGGTTGCTGTTAACATTACAGTTAACCTATTTTTATTTGTCCATCCATTAATTGTGGATAAATCCAAAAATCTTTCTGATCCCCAACCTACTTCACCCCCGTGCCCTTCGTATGTGGTAATCAAAACTCCTTCTTCAATAGTTCTTCTTAATACCTCTGTTCCATCCAAGTACCTCTCTCCTCCAGAAACTGAAGTTTGTTTATAGGCATCCATATGAATTTTAGCAATGTTAAATGTAGGGTGGTTTACTGCAATAGAATCCATAACATTTTCTGTGTGCACGAAAAAATCAGCCTCCCAGGTTTCATCTATATCATCAGATACAAAACATAATTTATTTCTCCAATCCCCATAGGAGGAGCCACTATTTGATCCCGAATTACAGTTGTAAACTTGAGAAATAGGAACATTCTGTTTCTGATAATTAATGATTTTATCAACAACTTGTTCTGCTTGAATTGAAGAAACAACGGTTAATCGTCCTACGGCCATATCAAGAAAATCATAATCCCCTATAGATTCTCCATCATCTAATATTCCATAAAAATCATCCGTTACAAAGGAAGAAATATCGGATAAGGAATTGTCTGACTCATAAACTGGAACAAAATTATGATTGGGTTGAACTCTATTTTTGTAATCGTATGAACCATCTCCAAACAATAATAAATATTTAGGTGGAGTAGAAACACCTTTATCGTAAAACATTTTTGCAAAAGTTTTTATTGCAGTTACATCTTGCATCCCTCCAGAAAATTCATTGTATACTTGTTGTACACTTGCTTTCAAAACACTTAATCCATTTGACTCATGAAATTGTATTAATTTGTCAACCTGAGTTAAGAATAAAGGGTGATAAACAATAAGTAAATCAGGAACAACTTCCGCATGTATGTTTTGATTTAACACTTCTCCTTCGTAAACTGGAACTAAGAATCCACTATTTTTATAAGCAACAAAGGTTTTTAATGAATCTGTTTCCAAGGTAAAATCCAAAACCGAAGAAACTTTGTTGTAAACCACATTTTTAATCTCAAATGGATTGGTAACATCCCAAACTTCATCAACATTGGTAGCAGCTGTCATATTATATCTTGAAACATTTCCTGCACCAACTGAATTTACATCTCTAAAAATTATTTGATTATTACTCATTGTAAGGTTTCGTCTTACGTTTACTTCAATATAATCTAAGTAACCTACACCACTTTGGCCCAATGGCTTATTGTAAGTTAAACTCACCCCAACAGTGCTTGATAAGGGTGAAAAAGTCATAGAACCATCCCTTCTTAGTGCAACTGAGCTGTGAGTTCCTAATGGAATACCGGGTAAATTTATAGTTGTCGAACTTCCATTTGATGACATTGAAAACGAACTAGAAGTTGGATAATTTGTTAATGCCAGAACGGATGAATAAACAGTAGCATTTGAGGTAACATCAATATTTGGGAAATTAAAATTATAATTTGCAAATAAGTTCGCTTCAAAGACATCTCCAACCCATAACTTCCCTGAACCCCCTTTACTTGATAAGCTCATGATGTTAATCTTTTCATCTTCTTTTGCTTGATAATCATCAAAAGATGAAACTGTATTTGTCACAGTAGATGAAGATGAATTTAAATCCGTAATTCTTTTTGCTCCCGAATTATCATTTACGTTAACAAAGAAATAGGAATCCTTTGAATACAAATGTTTATGAAAAATAAATCTAGAACTTATGGCCTTATATTCCCATTTGTCTGGACTTTGTCCGTAAAACAAGAAATAGTCTCCGTCTCCAAATATTCCATCTCCCCCATCAACCATTTTTACAGCATTTTTTTCTAAATCATCTACTCTATCTTCTCCGTTCTTTTCTGGAAGCATTCCGTTATGATTTCCATATACATTTATCAGGTTAGAAGAGATAGAAGCAGCTAAAATTCCGTTTTCCTTAAGAAATTCGAAAGTAACCTTATATATACCATCCGTCTTTAAAGATAGTTTGCAATAGACTCCTTGTGCTAAAACTGAAGAATTTTTAAATCCCCTTGAACCTCCTCTTGAAGCAGAATTTGTTTCAAAAACACTTTCCTGAGTGTAAACGTAATTTAATTTAAATGAGGTTATCTTTTTTATTATTCCATTTTCTTTTAATAAAGGAACGAAATTTATAATTCCATATTTAACTTTAACCTGATAGCTATAAAATATATTGGCTTTTAGGCTAGAACCTATTTTATTTTTTAATTCTATAGGAAGTAATCGTAATTCATTATTTGATAAAATTTCGCTATTCAAAACCGCAATCGAAACAGTTAATTTTTGATTTGAATTCAGCATAATTTTAGATGCGAATTTTGGCAATTCATTAAACCTAGCACCAAATCCAACAATGCTTAAGCTTGGTTTGTCATTTATTTTTGACATTTTCCATTTCAAATCAATAATTTTTCCTGATTGAGAGAACACAGTGAAACCTGAGCACAATATCATGATTAATAATAATTTAATTAACGATTTAAGATTCATTTAATTCTAGGTTTAATTAATAATGAGGTGTAATACTACAATAAATTACGAGAAAACTGGTTTTAAGCATCAAGTAATAAATGTTAAATTTAGTTCAGTATTACGACATATTCAACTATTTATTGTTGATTAACTTAACGCAATTAGGAAATTCTTATTGTTTTATGCCGTATTAATGAAACTTATTTATATTTTTACCGTATTGATTGAAATTAATTCATCCTTATGAACAATTTTTTGTTGAAAACATTTGCGTCTATTATTGGCATAATTTTGAGTACTTCTGCACTAGCGCAAGACCCTGAATTTAGTCAGTTCTATTCTAATCCCTTGTATTTAAACCCTGCCTTTGCTGGGTCTAATAATTGTCCGAGAGTAGCTCTTAATTATAGAAATCAATGGCCTGCTATTTCTGGATCATTTGTTACACAAAGTGTTTCTTATGACCAAAGACTTGGTTATAATAAAGGTGC
>TARA_B110000977_G_scaffold166300_1_pt1 | contig 18198 bp, 14 predicted proteins | sample TARA_B110000977 | Tara Oceans TARA_B110000977 (sample SAMEA4397798) | marine metagenome | biome: Polar Biome; feature: [SRF] surface water layer (ENVO:00010504); material: water (ENVO:00002006), including particulate matter (ENVO:01000060) such as... | depth 5 m | reverse complement strand
AACCCAACCGCGACTCGTTCCTTCTCCGCGCGTCGCAGCCGCTCCGCGGCGTCGTCCTCATCCGCCATGATCAGCAGCGCGTCGTGACACGCGGTTAACGTGGCTTCCAGCTGTTCGCGCGCGCCATGCGGAGCTGTTCCTGACGGGTCGTGATGCACATCCTCCGCGGCTTGTTTCGCGAGTTCAGATGCGTGTTTCGACGAATCGTACAAACCGTCCATCGCCTTATGCGTTTCGCGCACGGATGGCATATCGTCAAATCCACTCTGATTGTCGCCTCTTACGATTTGCCCCAGCTCTCCCCTCAATCGGCGTTCGTTTTGTAACCGTCGCAACGCGTCATCGTGCTGTTGCTGCAGTGTTTGCAGGGTTCGATGTAACTTTGAGATTTCATCATCCGCACGTTTCAGCGCGTTGTTTGAACTTAACCGCTCGCGATCGCTGAGCAAAAGTTTTTTTTGCGAAATTTGCAAAGCGCTCACGATGTCGTCGAACGCATCGCGCCGGTCCTTGTCGTTTTTCCGTAACACCCCTGAGGCGAGTAAACCCCACTTCGTGGATACGGTTCGTACATCCACGCTTCTTTCAGATTGTTCCAGCTGCGCCATCGCCACGCGCGTCTCACGTCGTGACAACTCTAGCTGTCCTCGCAAAAACGCTTGGTTCTTCTCGATCGAAATTTCACTCGCTTTTTTCCACATCGCCAAACCAAAAATCTGAAACTGCGTTTGACGGAGCTGGCGCCGGAAGTTGGCATTGGTGTTGGACCGTTTCATCAGATCGTTGACGGAACCAGAACCTGTTGAACGCGCGTTTGAATCATTTGGGTCAGGCTCAGGCACCGCCAAAGCGGAGGGTAGTACCCCCGCGCGCTGCGCCGCCGCCCGCGCGCGCCGCGCATCCGCCGCTTGCGCCGCCGCGTCGGACTCCGCAATTGCCGCGCGTTGTTCCGCTTCGTGCAGCATGTCTAATGCGGCTTCCACGCGTTCGTCCGCATCGTGTTTCGCTTGTTTTTTTATTGTCACGACTGTTGCGGCGCACTCCTGGCCGTACTCTTGCAGTAGCTGCCGAGTCGCTCTCACTACTTCGATGGCCTCACCCGCTAACCCCGCCGCTTCCTGCTCCGCGGCGGCTACTAAACGCACCGTGCTTCGCTGGCCGTGTTCGTGCGCGTCACTCGCCGCAGCACACTCGTCCGACACCAAACGTTCCCACCGGGCGTGGCCGTAGATGTGCGACCGAAGCACTCGTCCCAACCCCTCCGCGCCGTCTCTCCACACACTCGTCTCTTCCTTCGCCTCCGCTTTCGTGATTAATCCGCTCTTCTTAACGTGTTCGAGCTCCTCCTTGCAATTCGCCAGCTCGGCTTCGACATGTACCTGTCTTGCGGAGTGCCTGACTAGCACATCCTTCTCATTCGTAACATTCAACAGCCTTTCAGTCATCTCCTGTGTACGCGCGTGCGCCTGTGCTCTCTCATCCCGTAAACTCGCGACGTGCGCTTGTTCCTGTCGCAACCGCGCTTCTGCGAGTTCGCACCGGTCGGCTTTTTCCTTTGCGTTTTTCGCAGCCTGCGATTTTGGAAATACAAGTCAGTCTTTTGTATGTGCAATTGAGAGATAGTCTAGTACATCGGGATGATGAGGAATTCCTCATAGGAACTCGTGAAACGCGAACCAAGTGGTACACGAAACGAGCGTTAAAAGGCGAGCAGGATTTTCAGGGGATAAAAAGAAAAAGAAAAACTTACCTGCTCCGCGTCTCGTGCCATCCTTCTTAGTTCCCGGTGATCCCGTTCGTCGTGCTCGAGTTCCTGAACCTTGTCGCGTAACCGGTCACGTTCCAGTTCAGACGCGTGACACCGTTCCTTTAGGGTGGCCACCTCCCGCGCCGCCGCGGTGCTTTCCTTGATGCGCTCGAGCGCTTGTTCCTTGATGTCGGTCAGTTGGTTCGCCATCTCCGCGTCGCGTCGTTCCGCGTCCCTGCGCTCCCGGGTGCGCTCCTCCCTCGCCTGGTCCAGCAAATCGCGCATTTGAGTCAAAGTCTGGCCACCTGCGGATCCGGATTGAGTGCTAATAAACCCGGTTTGTGATCCTTCAACCATGGCGCTGTTACTCTCGGCAATTCGGGATCGCAAAGTGGCGAGCTCAGCGTCTCTCATAGAGAGTTGCTCCGTCGCGACTCGCAACGCCGCGGCGGTGTTCGTCAGCTCCTCGCTGTTCGACTCACGGTTGCTACTCCCTTCCCTTCGAAGTCTGTCAAGCTCCCTCTGCAACTTTTGTGAGTGAGTGCGTTCCTCGCGTAATTGCTGAGTTAACGATGAGTCATCCGCACCATCTCCACCTCTTCCGCCTAAGTTTACCTCCGCGGCGTTTCGCACCACCCTGGCTAACTCCGATTTCAACTCCTCAACTTCCCGTTCCTGCGCATCCCGCGTCTTCGCGAGAAGCGTGTCGTAGTACTTGGCCATGCTTCGGTTCTTGGCTAAAGCTTTTGAGAGCTTTTCCTCCAGCCGCGCGTTCCGCGCGGAAAGATGCACCACGTCGTAGGAAGGAGGCCCGGACGCGCTTTGCGGACGCGGCGCGTACATGGACAAAGAGGGTGGGTTGGAAGGCGGGGCACGCATACCAATGTTGCTTCGGGATGCGGTCCCTTGAGTATTTGGACCACCACCTGGGTAACCCCCAGTGTGATGCGTCATGGGCACGCTGTTTGGATTGTAGCCTGGATTTGTGGAAGCGCTGGATTGATTTCCCCCAGCCGGGGCACCCCCAGTGCTCCCCGGGGTCCAGCGTCGGTACCCGTCAGTGGGCGGCGCGTGGATACCCGACGGGGGAGGGTTGGGAGACACGCCGGAAAGCCCGAAGCCGGAAGGTGGGTGCCCGGGGTGGGGAAACCCCGGGGTCTGGTAAGGGTTCATCTGCGCGGGGGTCATCTCGGGATTGCCGAACTGCGTCCCGGGATGATTTCCTCCGGGATGGCCACCGCCCGGTCCCCGTCCGTACCCGTACCCCGCGCCTGCAGTGGGCGCACCGGGTGGAATCTGCTTTGGGTGTCGTTGAATGAATGCGGAAGAGGGTTTTTGGCGTCAGCAAAACGAGCGGTGGGGACGACACGGGTGGGCACGAAACGCTCGGAAAACACGAGATGCCGACTTCGCGACACTGGATTGTCCAAGATTCTCGGAACGCGAGATGTGGTGGGTCACGCACTGGTCCAGACATGGACACACCCTCCGTCCCCTTCCGTCCGCCACTCGGGGTTCGGGGTCGGGCGCACGAACTGCTAACGTCGTGCGCGGCCGAAATGGATAGGAGAGGAGCGCTGTCTCGGAGAGGACCCTTTCCAATTTCACTTTGGTTCCCCCGATAAAAAGCGAGGCAGTTCCAAGAAACGCCTAAAAACTAGAGTTGACGACCAATTCGCGATGGGCGCGCGCCGCGTGCGTTTCGCGACCACCATGGTGACCTTTCTGGCATTAGTCATGTCTACGCTTGTCGTAGCTACAGACATTCCCGACCCGTTGGTTGTAAAAGTCCAGGATGCGCTCAAAACACACGCGTCTGGGGATTTCGATGGAGCGCTCGTTTTGTACGATCTGCTGATCGATGACCCCTCCTTGTTCGGCAAATTGTCCGCCTCTGCTTCTGCGAGTATTTTGAACAACGCGGGCGGGATTCGGTACGGTAAGGGCGACGCACTCGGTGCGCTTCCGTATTTCGAAAAGGCTACTTTAGTCGACTCAACACATGCCGAGTCGCTGGTCAATCTGGCGGTGTTGTTGAGCGAAGATATGGGGAAGCATGAGGAAGCTCTGAAATTAGCGCGCGACGCGTTGAAACTCCGACCAACGCACACCAAGACCCACCATTTACTGGGTAACATTCTGCAAAGATTAGGCCATCTCCCGGAAGCGCACTTGCGGTTCAAAACCGCGGAGACATTGGCCAGGGAGGAGAACCAAAGGGAACAAGACGACGGTAATCTGGAGGATGACGTTGAAAACCAAAAAACGCTGTACAAGCGCTACGCCCCACACTACGTCGGGTACACGCAAAACAGCGGCGACTTTGTGTTAGAGACTGTTTCCGTAGTACCCCCTGTGTTCCGCATGAGAAGCTTTTTAACCCAAAGCGAACGTAATACGATAATAGAATCGGCAAAACCCGCGATGGAAACCAGCAGAACAATCGCGGATAGCGATGGTAATACTTATGAGCCTCGAATAAGCTCCACCGCGTGGTTACCCACGATGGGCGATGAGGTGTTGGACGCAATAACCAAACGAGCCGCTGGTATACTAGACTTAAATGCGGCAACTATCTTCCTGTCCAGCGAGCGACTCCAAGTTTTAAAATACGAAAAAGGCGGGTACTTCGACGTGCACCACGAGAGCACCGCGTTTCTCAATAGGTTCGCGACGTTAATTTATTACCTGGACGGGCCTGGTTACGGGAACGGGGGAGAGACGGTGTTTCCCTTGGGGCCGGATGGAGCAGGTTGGGAAAGGCATAGCGAGCAGGGCACTGATGAAGAAAAAAAAAAATCTTCAGGAATCCTCCTCCAGGGAAACATCACAAAGGCGTGTGGTATGGGCGTGAAGACGAGCCCGATTCCGGGGGATGCGATATTGTTCTACAACTTTTTGGAAAATGATGACATCGACCATTACGCAATTCACGCCGCGTGCGAAGTGACAAGCGGCACAAAGTGGGCGGCGAACCACTGGTTCAACGTACCGGAGAAAAGGAAAACACATACCAGTGAAGGGAAGGGTAGGGAAGGGAAAGAAGAACTTAAATAGACTAGTTACTCGCAGTACTCATAGACTCAAATTAAAAAACTTGAAAAATTAAAAACCTCAACCTTTCTACAGCGTCGTCCCCGCCTTCTTTCGCGACGACGTCCTCCGCTTCGGCTTGTCAATCACCGCCTCAACCGGGACCCCACCCATCAGCTCCTTGGGTAGCATCATGGACGACGGGACGTGGTCAAACGCGAACCGGTCGCGCTCGACGTCGCCCAAGTCCAACTCCTCGTCCTGCGCCGCGGCGTACGCCTCAAAGTCGCCGCCCTCGTTCTGTAGGGGTAATAGTCAGAGATGGAATAAGTAATAAGAGTATGGAGGTCAGTGTGAGGAATAATTGAGCAGGGACGAGCTGGAGCTGTACTTGTACGTATACACTGTATACTCATACACCCTTAAAAAAAACCTCCAAAAAATAAACTCATTCGGCTACGGAAATGGATGGCGCTTTTTGTCAGCATGGTCGTTCCGAAATTAATCGTCGCTAACCGTCTAAGTCACCCACAGCGAGTTGTCGTCACTGCCGAAGTTGTTTTTGTCGAGGTTCGAGTCTAGGGTTTATAGGGGTAAACAATCATAAAGAGGTCCGAGAAAAACAGATAATAATATCCAACTTACCCATCCGCACAATAGTTCCATCTTGAACGTCGCCAATTCATGACCAAACAGCCGCAACAAAATAGCGGCTTGCGGCGAAATGAAGTCCCCCTCTTTGCACACCAAGTGGTCGGCTAGGTTCTCAATCACGCCCCGGTTGAGCTTAGTGGGCATGCCGTTCTTGCGTAAAGTAGGCTCTAGCGTGTGTTCCATCAACCCGCCGTGCTTGCCGTGCACCGGGCCTTTTTCGACGGTTATAGATTCCGGCGCAATGGATCCGGTTCGCGCGAAATCGGTCACTTCGTACTTCGCCAATGAAGTCTCCAAGTCTTCCTTCGTCAAGTTCGTAAACACCAATCCGCAGTGGCCTTTGATGTGCTCCGATACTTTGGACAGGTTGTTTCTTTGTTCATCCTGGTTTGTCTTGCCCAACGCGACTTGAAGCACTTTATTACTGCCCATGAAGAACCTGCTGTTCTCACTCAAGTCTGCTTTCAAATCCTTAAACGTGTTGTTTCGAAGATTGGTGCATCGGAAGCAGTACACTGAACTATACTCATCAAGAGCCTCCCGGACCGACTCAATCAACCCGCCTTTCCACTCCCGGTCCTTCTTCTTCGTCGCGGTCAACGCCACGACCTTGTCGCGCCGGGACTTGGGCATCGTAGCTGTGAGTCACGCAAAGGAGAAGCGATTGACGACTCTTCACGGAAGAGATGAACTCGGCGGCGGCGGACTGACGTTCCTCCGCGCGGCGACGAGAGCCTTTGGCGTACGAGCAAGACCTGGCCTGACCGGCAACAGTAAGGCGAACGCTGCGGTCGCGCTCGTGTGAATACGAGCGGGGCTCGGAAAACAGAGGCGCGGGTGCGCGCGTCCGAATGGACGACATCGCGCGCCCAGCTCGGAAGATTTCAAGGCGGCGGCGGCTGGAAGCGCGCCGCAGTTTTTCAAGAGTTTTTCTTGGAACATGTGGAATTCAAATTGCACATCACGGGACGCGCCGAGGAGGAGCGCTGGCGTCGCGTTTCGGGTGCGATGGACGAAATGCGGGCGCGTATGCGCGACCGTCGGTTACAGCGTCGCGCTCGTGAGACGCAGGAGATACCGCCCCTGCCCCCGCCCGTGCAACGAGGCGGAAGCGCATCGGCCCCGAATGACTCGTGGGCACACCACCAAAACCAAGGAAGTGCCTTCTCTTCCCACACTGACGACGGTGGCGCGTGCGAAGCGGAACGTCCACGAACGCGTTCCGGGGGGGTTCACGAAGACGCTTCAAGGAGGACATTCCCGTCTGGCTTTGGACCTGGTGGTGCTTCAAACTTGACGCACAACGCACGCGACCGCCCGCACGGCGACGACCGAGGAGATGCAGAGATCGGCACATCCGATGCTTTGGAAACTTTTGACGACGCGCGCGCAGAAGCGCTTCGCGGCTTGCAAGCGGACCGTTTGGTGCTCCAGAATGAGATCAAACGAGTACAGCACTTGGACCGAGCAAGGGAAGAGGCGTTACGCGTTGAACGGCAGAGAAGAGTCGAGCTGGAGAAAGAACTTTTAACTGCGCAGCGCGGGGGGGGGCAAGACAACGGTGGAGTACCTCAATTATTCGAGACCGAGGTTCGCGCGGCGATGCGTTCAACGCTGGCTTCCGTGGACACAGCACGACGCGACCGGGACGAAGCGTTACTGGACGTACAAACCGAGCTATCCGTACTGCAAATGGAAAGGATGAAACTCGCGAAAATGGTGGAGAGTCTCAAGGCGGAGCGAGGAAAGAATAGTAGCAACGTCAGACAAAAACCAAAAGGCAACGCAAGTTCATCTGCTGACTCCGAAAAGACCTCTGAAGCCGCTTTGAAAATCGAAGCACTCACCGACGAGTTGAATTCATCAAAACTTGAGTTGCGTCAGACACAGAGCGCACATAAGGTGGAGTGCGAGCTTCGAACTGAACTGGAAGACGCGGCGAAGCGTTTGGCGGAGGAGTGTTCCGCGTTTGACGCGATTGAAAAACGGGCGCAGGGTGAAATTACAAACGTGAAATCAGAACTTCGAGACGCCAACCGACGAGTGTTGAACGCTGAAACTTCGGCTCAAACAGAACGAGAACGGGCGGATGACTTAGAGCACGAGGTAAGGGTGGTCCGGGAACAGCTGCGACGGGTGAATGAGAAGAACGCACGAGGTGATGCGTCGAGAGCAGCGCAACGAGCGACGTCTCCGCAGACGTCGCCTCAAGCGGGCACGTCAGACGATTGCGCGCTGGAACAGGAAGTTACTCGTCTGAAAGCTGATTTACAGCGCGAGGTGTCCTTAGCCAAAAGCGCGTTGATGGACACGGACGCGGCGGAAGTTGCGGCGGAACACGCGAAACGTGCGGAGGCACAGGCGCGACGAGAGCTAGAAACGGTTCGAATGGAAATGAGCGTGACGCAAGGTGACATCGTCGCGAAAGCAGCGGAGGCGCGCGACGTAGCGCTCAACGAAGTCAACCGATTACAATCGCACGTTGCCACGTTACAAGCGCAAATCGACACGTTAACGCAACAACTATCTGAAGCGCACGCTGACATCGATGCTTTAAGTGCTCAAAAGGGTTTACTGACTCAAGAAATCATCGACGCGAAACGGTTGGTAAGTAACGCGCGCGACGAGGCTGAACAGGCGCGACGCGAGCTTTTCGAGGAGCGCGAGACGCACCGCAGAAGAATTCGCGAGGAACAAACTTTAAGGGAAGAGGTGGAGGCGAAACACAGGCTTGAAAAGACGGAGTGGGAGGATTCGTTGAGAAGGGCGCGGCGAGCTGGGTCAGCTGGGGTGTCTGGAGCAGGTGAGAAGAGTGCGCCTGGAGTCGGTGCGGAGACGCTTACCCGCGCAACAGAGCGTGCGCCATTGAAAGAGGTATCCACCGCTTCCGTTTCTGGTTCTGCGGAAGCCTCGCAAGCAAGCCACGTTACTCCACTCGATACGCACGACACCTACGCCGTGCCCTCTGCGTATGCGGAGGTGAAAATGGAGACTAAATACGCACTGGAAGGTAACACTTACCGGCGCGCGCCTCGCCCAACGTACGCGCCAAATGGTTTGCCGCTGCCGTCGGAACATGAACCCCTGAGCTTCTCGCGCGGCGTATCAGCAATTAGTCAGAGAAATAATCCCCAAATCCCGCCTGAATCGCAATACGACCGGTACTTGAATTCCTTGCCGCCGTCCCCGATCCAAGGGCCGTCCCCGCCCCCGCCCCCGGGGCGGAACTCGAGGCCGGGGAGCCAGAGCGGGAGATTCGGGGATGATGATTTTGGAGATTTTGCCGGCGGCGATAACAACGATCGTGCGGCGCGTCATTCCTGGCGGTCTCGCCCGACGCGTCCGCAGTGAGCCGTGGTGACTGAACAGAGTGTGAGGCGGTAGATTGAGACGGTAGATAGCGTAGGATAGCGTGAAACCAAAACACAAACACAAACACAAACATAATAGGAAATCTTCATTCTTTCTCATTGACATGACGTCTCCCTCCTTTTGCTAAAGTAGTCTCTTCCCTCCTCGCTTCGCGCGCTCGACTTACGCTCTACGCTTAGAAGAACCCCGCCGCTTTTTGGCCGAGGATCTCGCCCGCGGAGATGATATGCGCGAGGGAGCCCCACGCGGCGACATCAACGATGGTGAACCCGGCGGGGTCTCTGGACTGCACGCGGGGCCTTTCCGCTTCTACCATCTTGCCGTACGATTCAGCACCACCGTAGTTCTTGTTCACCGTGGGCGCCAGGCCGAAGCGGCCCGCGAAAAGGCACGCCGCGGTGTTGATGCACACGATCTGTTGGTTTGGTTTGGATTTGGGGGTGATGGGTCAGTGGTTGAAGTCTATACCGGGTATCGATCGAGGTCGTATCGATCGCACGGCGTGCGTTTCCGGGGCCATACACGTTAACCGGATTACACAACTTCGCGTTCGTTGGTTCAAAGTCTCCGATGCATCTTTTCTGATGCCTATACCCCGTCCTCTAACGTACCGTGTTTTCGGGGGAGCCGATGGACCAGTCCGCCTTGACGCGCACATCACGCTTGACGGCGACAGCCTGTGGATCGATCGATCGGGAGATAAAGGAATTGCTCGGTCAGGATGTGTGAAGCGACACGCGGGATGGGGTGGCCGGGAAATCGAAATCGCCAAGCGCAACAACACTCGGCACTCGATGTTGCGATTTCACGCAGCATCACTCCGACTAATACGCACCTTCTTGGCGGCGAAGGACTTCTTCGCGCCCGCGAACTGGGGGCGGACGGAGGTGGAGGAGGCGATGGCCTGCATGTTTTCAAACGACGGGGTTGGTCGAGTTGGGTGGGTGCGGTTATGACCGGGGCGTATGTGGGTGGCGCGGTTTTTGAGGGGCGTTCTGTTGCCTAAAAGCACTCGTCAATCCCGGTCACGCAATTGGTCGAACCAAGATTTCGAGCTTTTGAAAGTGGGCCCCGTATGGGCATTCAGTCATGGCAGGTTAAAAACACAGTCACGAATTTGTTGGAATTTTTTTGGTCTGTGGTCTTTTTTTACATATCAGCCTCGAGCACATCATCTTACATCCCCTACTCCATGTGCTTTAGTAGCAACCTTGATTTCCAGCAGACTCTCAACAGGGGTTCTGCAGATCGGACACCTGTTGCTCTGTCCCCGCAACATCCTGGCGCACGCGCCGCACATGCACATGTGCCGGCACGGCAATGCAGTTGTGTCGCGCGGTTCGCTCATACACACGACGCATTCTTTCCCGCTGTCGTCCCCGTCCCCGTCCCCGTCCCCACCCTCCGCCGGCGTCCCCGTTGAGCAGTGCTCTATCCCGAAGATCTCTTGTAACTCGTACGAAACCCCGTCGACCCAGATCTTTTGCTTCGTGACCGTGGTGGAGAACTTTTTGTCGTCGTCGCTGGAAAAGCCGCAGGTCGCGAACGTGGTTTGCGCTTGGCTCTTTTCAGTCAGCGACGAACCAGACGGTTCCGCGGGTGCTGAGTCCATCGCATCGCTCCCCTCGGGGACATCCACTACGCACTCCAGACGCACGACTAACGAGTGGATAGGGCTGGAAGTGTTTTCACTAGAGGTATTAGTCTCCAAATGCGCAACGAGCGCATCAGTATCAATCTTAGAAATCTTCAGTGCACCATTTTGCCCCAACCCGGCATCTCTTTTAACTCTTTGCATAACCACTCTGTCGCCTGTTAACGTCAACCGGGACCCCTCCCTAGGCGCGTCATTCACGGCCAAAAACACGCTCAGCCAGCAAGGCAAGTTGGCGTCGAAAACGAACTCACAAATCAAACCGCCGTTTGAGTCGTCAATCAACTTTAGGGAATCTTTTTTAAGATTCACGTGGTTGCGGATTGTGGTTGTCCTCGTCGTGCGCTCAGTGGCCGGGGTTTGCGGTGCGGGCTCGGGAGGAGGCTAGGGTTTACGAGGGTTAAAGTTTAGGGCATGGGAGGGAAGGTGTCAGTAAACAGTCTGTAATAACGCACGACGCGCGTCCCTTTCGAATCATCAAAGATCTAAAACATGCATCGTGCCACTTGGATTTATTGAAATGACGTGTCCCTTGGTGGTTACTCCTCGTCCCACTCATGTTCCTCACGTACCTGTCCGTAGTACCTCGGCGCGGCGTAGTTGCCCGTACTGTTGAACGGCTGCGGCGTGTCGGCGTACCCGGGGGGGAGGTTGTATCTTGGCGCGGCGGCTTGCTGCGCAGCGCGCTGGCGCAAATCTCCCCGTGAATCTCGCGTGGGGGCGCTGGACGTCGTCCCCATCCCTGACGTCGCTCGTTGTAACTCCCAAGAAACGGACGTTCGAGCTCGGAGGAAGTACGGTCCCACAGAAGTTCGCGTCTAAAAGGGCCGCGCGTCAGCGACGAGGCGCGTCGCAGGCCGCAATGGCCGGCGTCACCGGACAAATATTCTTTGTTGAACACTGGTTTTGGAGATAAACGACGAACGAGTCGTGACAAAATGGAAAAGAGATGCGTGTGCACTTTTATCAAGACTATTTGCTCGTTGTGTCGCCTCGCACGTCCTTGCATCTCGTCGAGAGACGGAAGACGCCTGGCTGGCGCGAGAATCTCGAGCAGTGCCTACTGTGCTCCGGGCGTATCGAAAATGACGATATTTCGCATCACACCATCACCACAGCGGTCGTGCGCCTGGGTTTCAGTCGGGTCGGGTTCGAACCTTGAGCATACGTGTTCACCGGACCCTTTGTCGTACCGACAGTAGTTGCCCATACATCCACCAGAGGGATGGCGATGATTACGTTAATGGCGCGATCGTTCGCTCCCACGAAAAGTTCGTTGCAGACGCGGATGGTTTCCCGGAAGGCAGCATCAGGGTGTGTCAGGGTTGGGAAAGGCCTGTGCTCCGGAGGCCTACGCGTGGGTAGGCGTGATGTTTTCGTGTGTGCGTCATCGAGATGCGACGGATTCACGGTGTCGGGCGACTCCGCGGACGCGCAAGCGCTGTTGTTGCAGAGGCTCGGAAGTCGCGATTCATTTCATTCTCATCAGGAATCAAACGTACTATGCGTCGTTGCGGCGAAGCCCACGACCCCCCCTGTCGCACCCCACTCGTTCGCAACCTTCGGCCGAACGTACTGGCCTTTCCTCCTTTTCTTCCAAACCGCAGCGCTTATCGGCGCCGCGGTGAGTGGAATTTCAAGCCGCAAGAAACGCGTGGAGCTCGCGGAGTTGAATTCTAAATTACGAAAACTGATGCAGAAAGATGAAGAAACGCAGTGCGTGTTCGACTGGGACAATCTAGAGGGGCAGTGCACTGATGCGTGGCCCGGGGCGTTTTTCATCGAAGAAGGGAGTGAGCTGTTGAAGGGAAAGAAAATTGGAGGTGCGATGGAGGCTTTTATGAATGCGCAAACAGCCGTGGAGTCTGAATGGGGCGAAAAAAACGAAGGTAAAAAGTTTTCAATTTCCAGATTAGACGGTGTCGCGGCGGCGGCGTATTTAGCGGCGACGAAAGGACTCGCCGCGTGTTTGAGTGAAGACGGAAGTGATGCCAAGTTACGAGAAAGCGTTACGATGTTAAAAACGGTCGAAGCATTAGCTCATCGCGCGAAGGACGAAACGTTTTACGGCACGGTCGCTGATACGCTCGCGGACCTCGGAGACTTCGCGCAAGCGGGGGTGTATTACGACAAAGTGCTGGAGATGGACGAAGCGGAGTGAGTTGTTAGTCAGGGTTTAATGCATACTTTAGAGAGATTGAGAGAAATGAGTGCCGCACGTACCGGTGAGAGGAGCGTATGGGGAGGGAGAGCGGACGCGCTTCTCGCGCAAAAGTCTGTAAGCATATTTGAGCCACAAACGCGAAATCCGTGATCCACATTATTAGAACATTTGGTGTCGTGGCTTTCGAGCCCATCGTCACATCTCGCCGCGCGACACCATGAGTGTTCTGGCGTCGCGCGTCGTCGCGAAGTGCTCGACGTCGGCGTGCATCGCGCCTTCGCGCGCTTCATCCTCGCGCCGCGCCACCCCTCCGTCGCGCGCCGTGTCGACATCAGACTTGGCTACGATGTCGGTGTCAACCGCTCCACCATCTGAGGCGTGGACTGACGCGTGGCGTTCCATGGGTGACCCTTCCACGCGCGTGGCGTACGTTCGCGACGCACGGCGAGACGCGTTACGTGCAGTGCTTGAACACGGCGGGTTAGCGGAAGCGCTGGGTTCCGTGGAGGGCGAGGTGCACATCAGAGGCGAGGTCAGGGGAGGAGATTTGGGCAGCGACCATGAGCATCCATCATCTACGCGCGACGCCACGTCCTCCGACGTCGCCTCCTTGAACATACGCGATGAACTGCTCCGTGACGCGCAGCTCATCCCTGAAAAAATACACGAGGCTATTAATTCCCTAGAACTCGACATAACGAACGTGGTCAAGGAATACTGCGCCGTCGCGAACACGCCATCCGCGATTGTTTCCCTCTCCCTACTAAGAAAAACTTTGTGCAGCAAGTACCACGTGGATTACGTGCCACTTCGGGTGATGGTGACGTACTTAGGAGCGGGAACCGAGATTTTATCCGAAAACTCAAGTCTGGCGATATCGATGACCAGTGATAGAATAGGCAGACAGGCTGGTGATATTGTCAAAACTATTGTGGGCGACGGCGACAATATTTTCGGACAAAAGAAAAGCGCGGCGGAGTGCGAAGTCGTGCTTATGAAAGGCGAGAAGTGGCCGGGTAACGTGGGGCGAGCGATCGTGCACCGCTCCCCAGCCGTGGATGGTTGTTGCGGCGAGTGGAGGCTGTGCCTCAAGATAGACGCGCCGGAGCACGTCAACGCGGTTGAGTTTGGAATGTCGGACGGGAGTGGACTTTAGACTAGCAGAGACTACTTTAGACCCGCGTAGACTAATTTCATAGCTAGAGACTATGTTTTCATTGAAAAGACTACGGTAGACTAATTGTGTGACTCTTCATCTCTCTACTAGTCGATGATTATGGCGTCCTCGTCGGATGACACGAGGTCTTCATCAGGCGAAGCAGAGTGGTTGACCTTCCGATCGGGCGGGAAGTCCGGGTGGCTGCGCTGCGCGGACTTGGCTAGGGGCGGCCTGGGCGAGAACCGGGGAGCCGATTGCGTTTGGGGACTCGGGTTACCGTCGCCGGTGCCGGGCGAAGCAGAAGGCGAAACCATTTCACCGCTAGCGTTGGTAGTGCGATACTCCGCCTTCTCATCCTCGGACAACCCCCTCCAAATCTCACCCAGTCGTTTACCCACGTCCCCGAACGTAAACGTGGGATTCTCCTCCACTACCCTTGGTTGCGTGACCTTGCAGAAGTTCATGTAAGGGCCGGGCGCGCGTTTCGTTTTCTTGCGCTTCTGAGCCGACTCCGTTTGGGGACTCCGTTGATTCTGTTGGGGACTCCTCCCAGCCCCTGCCCCCCCCCTTCCCCCCGGACTCCTCCCTATTTCTTTCCCCTTACCCGCTGTGACCTCCTCGCCTTCGTCGCTTTCGGATAACAGATCCAACACCGAGGGTTCGTCCACCTCGTCAACGTCCACCGCGTCTTCGGGGTAGTCTTCAGCGGCATCGGGCGTACCGGTCGCAATGGGATCGGGACCAGTGGCTATAGGCTCGCCCTTCTTCGACTTATGCAACGCTTTCTTCTTCGCAACGTCCGGTACCCAGTCCCACCGGTACACGGTTCCGCCGTCGCATGCGGCGAGAACTGTTTTTCCGTCGTCGCAAATAGCCGTGTGCCTGACGCACGTTTTGCAGGATTTTTCAGAAAGAGTTGCGAACAGAGCTGGGGGGGTTATCACACCGTGGCCATGACCTGCACCTCCCCCCCCTCCTCGCACGTACCCCGCAGCACTATTGACGTTCCACACGTACACCTGTCCTTTGGTGTTGCCGCACACCAACGCGCCTGCCCCAACGTCCACCGCGAACCGCACGTAGTACACCGAGCAATGCTTCGCGGGAAATTCTTTCACTTTTCGAAAGCTCTGGCCGACTTCGCCGTCGTTGTGAATCTCGGGCGCCCACAACCGCACAACCTGCTCCACTGACCTCGACAACAACAGGTCCCCGAACCAACGCACGCAGTCCACAAAGTTCGTGTGCACCTTGTGGCTTGAGAATAGCGGCGTTTGGATAAAACCGGTGGGGAACGGTTTCTGGGCGTTGAAATTAACAACGCTGGCGTCCAAGTCGGCGATGCTTTTTTTTTTGCCAGCTCTGCCGTCGCCCACTTTCGCGTATCGTGCGTCGTCCACATCGGGCCACGTATCGCTTAGTTTCAACAAATGAGAATAACCCTTGGTGCTCCACACCTTTACGTGGTTGTCCATCGCGCCCGAGACGAACACGAAGTCCCCGGAGTCGGAGGTGGAGGTGTCGTTGTTTTCACTTTCATCCAAAAATAAACTCGTCGGTTTAATGTCCACCGTGAGTACCTCGCCCGTATGCCCAAACGCTCCTGCGAAAATCGCGACGCACACGCCGTTGTCCACGTTCCACAAGCGGCAGGACTCGTCTTTTGACGCGGAGAGTAACAGGTGGGGGGCACACGGGTGTGCCCTCAAGTCGTTCACCACCCCGCCGTGCCCGCGCAGGTTGCGGAAGACGTCGCTTTTGTTTTTTTGACTCGCTTCCATTGCAACATCGATCAATCGAATCACCCCCGTGTCCCCCGCCACCGCCAGTAACAACCTCCCATGTTTCGTGTTTCGCGTTTCGCACCACACACACGTCAAGTACCCTTCCTTTTCGTTCTCGTCCGTGTACGACTGTAACGCCGTGATCCCGCCGTCTTGGTCTAATCTATACACGCTCGCACTCCGGTCCCCGACGGTTGCGAACACTTTTTCGCGATCGAAGGGTCGTAAAGAGCACACCGAGACGCAGTACAGGTGCTTGCCGTGGCTCTCCTTCAACATCGATGAGGGCTTGTACTTACCAGGGACACCGCCCTCCAGGAACACGGAAGGGTCGATCTGGACATCGCCGCTGTTCAGCGAGCGCTTCCGCCCCTTTTGCTTGGGCGGCATTGGGTTGCGAGCGATGAACTGAATCTGAGATTGAGTGAGTGACATAATTTATTAAAATCTACTGCGATTTCCACACCAGCACCGCGTTCGTTCCTCCGCAGAACATGTACAGAAGATGCTTCACCTCACAAGTCACTTCGAAGGCGAAGTACTCACCTATCACGACGTTCCACGGGGCGCCGAACTTCTTGTCCATCAGCTCCTTCACGAGCTGGCTGCTCTTCTCTTGATTCAAAGGGTACTTCTCAACCGCGCTGGTGCAAATCTCAACCGCCTCACCGCGCATCTCGCTTTCCATATCCGTGTGCTTGATCAGCGGGTAGGACGCCAGCTTCACGAACGCATCTTTGTTCTCGGGGGGGGGGACCAGGGGGGCGGTCTCGGTGGCCATTCTGGGCGAGTCCGTGCAAGACAAATCGTGGCAATCAACCTTAAATTGGCACAACTCAAATTAGCACGACCGATGGATCGTCACTCCAGGTTCGACGGTATCCTACCTCCGTCCCGTCTGTGGGCACGTATTACTGGAAGTGGACCTCTCCACGGCCGTGACGAGATTATCACGTTCCAACGTCGGCGTGCGTGGAAGTGACCGAGGACAAGTCGCCCGTTGCAGTTAGTCGCCGAGTTTATTTTTGACTTTCCCCGGTTTTGACTTTTCAGTCAAGTCGCCATCTCCTGAAAATCTCCGTCAGTCCGCGCGGCACCCGGTGCGATGCGCGCTCACCCCCTCGGCGTTTTGCCCGAGGGGAACGCGTATTTGGTGAACCCTGAGGTGGCGGAGGCGTCCCAAAGAGCCCGTGATGAGGGTCTCGGAACGTTCTCCGTCCTTCCCGATGCATTACTCATGCGCGTGTTGAGCGGCGGCGATTTGGACGACGGCGTCGGGCCAAACGAACTCGCCAACTTACAGTGCACCAGCCACATTTTCCGCGCGTTCGCGCAACACGAGGATCTGTGGAAAGCCCACGTGCTTCACCGAGACGGCGGCGGGTTTACCTTTCACGGAAACACGTGGAGGGAAACGTATGGGTGTGGGAAGACCAAAGACGATGACAAAACGTCGGCGGTGGGTAAAAGAAAAAGAGACGTTGGTGCGATTAAAAGTGCACCCACCTTACCTCAAACGAAACCAAACCCCCAAAAACCTCCTCCAATCTTCTCCGACGCCCTATATCTGCGCCACCTCGCGACGCACCGTCCGCTCGATCCGAGCTGGCTGGAGAAGGAGACGATTCCACGGATGAACGGAGAGTCGGTTGATGACGATGAAAAAAACAATCTACAGAAAAACCACTTCATCGAAACCTTTGAGAAAAACAACGAGCCCGTGATATTAACCGGGGGGTGTAAACACTGGCCTTGCGTTTCCGAAAAGCTGTGGGAGTTCGTTAAGCTGATACAGAACGTCCCGAACGACAAAACCTTCTCAGTCGGAGGGTACCAGATGAGTTTAAACAACTGGAGAAGGTACTGCGAGAAAAGCGCACGCGAAGATGAGGAATTAAATGAAAATAAATCGGAAGACAAGTCCAAAGAAAGTAACGTCGGCCCGATCGACGACGCGCCTTTGTATTTGTTCGACAAGCGGTTCATGGAGACGTGTCCCGAGGTGTTTGGAACCAGTGCCTGGACTCCCCCTTCCATAATCAACGACGGTTTAGAGGATGATTTGTTTTCGTTGTTAGGCCAACACGATCGCCCCGATCACAAGTGGCTCATTCACGGCCCGGAACGAAGTGGAAGCTCGTTCCACGTCGACCCCAACGGCACGAGCGCGTGGAACGCAGTGATAAGCGGAAAAAAAAGGTGGATCCTGTTCAAGCCTGAAGTGAACAAGCCTCCTCCGGGGGTACACCCGAGTGCTGATGGTTCTGTCGTGGCGCAGCCCGTGACGCTAGTGGAGTGGTATGCAAGTTTCTATGAACACGCATACGAAGAGGATGAGGAGGAGGAATCGGATGACGATGAAAGCCCTGATGATGAAACCCTAGGAAACCCTAAAGGAAACCCTAAAGGAAACCCTAACTCTAGCGGCTATACTGTCCTGGAAGGCACGTGCAACCCCGGTGACGTGTTGTTCGTCCCGTCGGGGTGGTGGCACGCCGCGTTGAATTTGGAGGAAACCACGGCGGTGACTCAAAACTTTTGCTCGCGGGGAACGCTTCCCAGGGTGTTGCGCTTTTTGCGAAATGCGTCTGAACTAGGGGAGGGTGTTGGATGTGAGCTCGTTAGTGGTAC
>TARA_B110000977_G_scaffold201025_2_pt1 | contig 18206 bp, 15 predicted proteins | sample TARA_B110000977 | Tara Oceans TARA_B110000977 (sample SAMEA4397798) | marine metagenome | biome: Polar Biome; feature: [SRF] surface water layer (ENVO:00010504); material: water (ENVO:00002006), including particulate matter (ENVO:01000060) such as... | depth 5 m | reverse complement strand
ATATATATTACTCAAACAATCCGTGCCTTTAGACCGCTTAAGCCTGGTACATCCCTTTTATCATTCATTTTTAAAAAAACGTATTATGATGCTCAACAATGAAACCAATAAAAAAAATCCATGGGCCAGTATATTACTCGCACCACTTTTAGTAGGATTTATATTTGCTTTTAACACAGAAGTCGTGGCTCAAATAGCCCCACCTCCACCACCAACTTCGCCAATTAATTACGACACCATTCCGCCACCGCCGCCTCCTGTAGTAGGAAAAACAGATTCTATGTTGGTTGCAAAAGGAAGCTACTCTGTTCCTCCACCACCACCGCCTATTTTTGAAAAAAGCGTTGTGTCAAATTCAAGGTTTTCTGTAAACATTTCGGCAACATCTTCCGAGAAAGAATTAAAAGAAGGCTACAAAACACTTTTTGACGAATTCGGTGTACAACTTTCTTTTAAAAACATCAAAAGAAATGCTGCAGGAGAAATTACAGGAATTAAAGCGAGCTTTAAAACAGCCTCTGGCAATAAAGGTGTTTATGCTGTAAGTGGCAACAAGCCCATCAGCAAGTTTATCTTTGAGGTGTCTCTAAACCAAAATGAGCAATTGACCGACGCGGGCTTTAAAGCCGCAAAAAGCAGCCCCAAACTAGTGAAAGGATACAAAAGCAGTAGGGTAGTAGTGAGGAATGAAGACGGCGATATTGTGACTGAAAATGTCTATGGCGGCAGCGACAAAAATGTTTTTGTGTTCCGGGGCCAAGACGCAGAAGTGGTCTCAGAAAATAGCTATGGCGCTGCTGGAGATTCTATATTCGTGATAAAAAGAGGGCGCACAGACAAAGACTCTTTAATGGTTACCATTATGGCTCAATTCAAGAAAAAAGACAGTCTAAAAAAAGGACGCAAACTTTTAAAAATGGCTGTTGAAGAAATGAAAAAGGAGGCTTTAGAAATGAAAAAGGAAGTCCGTGAATTTAAAATTGAGGCCATAGCATTTCAAGAGGAAGTAGGCGGTTTGTTAGAGGAAAAAGAAGAAGGAGTGGTTTCTGGGTTTTGGATTTCTGACAAAAAAGAGGTAAGCGATACAAAAACAACCAAAGATCCAAAAACAATCAAAGATCCAAAAGCAAGCAAAGATCCAAAAGCAAGCAAAAATCAAAAAGAACAAAAAGACGGTTATGAAACAAAAATTGTCGTAAAAAGAAAGGCAAATAGCTGGACTGCAGACGGGAAAAATCAGCCGCTTTATGTAGTCAATGGTAAAACCTTAGAAAAGGGTGCTGATATAAAAGATATTGATCCAGACCGTATTAAAAGTATCAATGTAATTAAAGGCCAAGCTGCTAAGGAAAAATACGGAGATAAAGGAATAAATGGCGTGATTGAAATTACTACAAAAAAGCAATAGGCTTGGACCGGCCTTTACAAGGGGTTTGTTTTTTTAGTAATACCACTTAAATTTCATTTTAAAGCCACCGCTAGCGGTGGCTTTTTGTATATTTGAATCATGCATTTTTCTGATGTTTTAGGGCAAGAAGGGATTAAAAGCCGTTTGCAAACTGCTATTGACAGCAATCGTTTGGCACATGCACAATTGTTTGTGGGTGCAGAAGGTAGCGGCACGCTGCCTATGGCATTAGCCTTAGCCAGGGAAGTGCTCTGCGGCGCAGAAAATTTAACGGAAGAACAGAAAAGAGCGGGCCATTTAAAAATGGATCATCTAAACCATCCTGACCTTCATTTTGTGTACCCCGTAGCCACTTCAGATGCTGCTAAAACAAAACCCATCAGCGACCATTACGCAACCCCCTGGAGGGCGTTTATTCAAACTCAGGTGTACGGCAATCTTTTTGACTGGTACCAGCTTATGGGTACTGAAAAAAAACAGGGAAACATCTCTGTGGAAGAGGCGAGAGCGCTCAGTCAAAAACTGTCTTTAAAATCTTATGAAGGGGGTTATAAAGTCATGGTCATTTGGGGGGTAGAAAAAATGACTACTGCAGCGGCAAACAAAATCTTGAAACTTCTTGAAGAGCCTCCAGAAAAAACCCTTTTTATCCTCATTGCAGAGGAGGAAGAACAATTACTAGCCACCATTACTTCTCGTTGCCAAATCACCTATTTTAAGAAGCTTCAGGAAAAAGATATTGTCAATGGATTGCTGGCGGAGGGCGCGGTAGAACAAAGTGCCAAACAAATAGCCGTTATGGCAGAGGGCAACTTCAATAAGGCGCTTGACCTATTTAGACAAGACTCAGAAGAATTACGCTTTGGAGAATGGTTTGTGTTTTGGGTAAGGGCCGCATTTAAAGCCAAGGGAAATAAAAGTGCCATAAACGAACTACTCAATTGGAGTGGGGAAGTGGCTAAATCTGGTAGAGAGATACAGAAAAACTTCCTGCTCTACTGTTTGTCTTTATTTAGAGAAGCGGTTTTAATGGAATACGGTTTAGACCAATTGCAACACACGCAAATTAAAGTTTCTGATTTTGACTTTAAGAAATTCGCCCCTTTTGTACACGAGGGAAATATAGAACAAATCTCCACGGCTTTAGAAAGTGCTGTTTATGAAATTGAAAGAAATGGAAACGCTAAAATGGTCTTCACTGATCTGGCTATTTCGCTCACTCGATTACTGCACATGACAAAAGCTGTCTCAAATTAAATTAATTATGCTACATTTCGAAGACAACTTAACGGTATTAATCCTACTCGTATTTCTTTGTATTACTTTTATACAAAGTGCATTAGATAAAATAATCGATTGGAAAGGAAACTTGGGGTGGCTCAAAGGGCACTTTGAAAAGAGTTTTCTAAAAAACACTGTCCCATTTTTACTTGTGACTATTATAATCATGGAAGTCATTAGTGGTGTGTTGGGCATTTGGGGTATTATGGACATTGTTCACTATAACAAACCCAGCGTAGCCCTTAATGCAGCGGTGGTAAGTTGCCTCACTTTGCTTATGTTGTTATTCGGGCAAAGAGTTGCCAAAGACTATGACGGTGCTAGGACGATTGTAATTTATTTGGTGCCCGCAGTCTTACTTCTTTTCTTTTTAGAAATGTCTATGTGGTAATTCACTTTTATAAAAGCCCTCAAAACAAGCCATAAGATTAATTTATAAAACAGCGGAGGTACTATAGGTTTTTAAAATGAAAAACGGCCTCCATAGATTGAATTTAAGGCTGTTTTTAAAAAAACTGACGCTGCCTTGTCGGAAGGCTTAAAAAAACGCGCTAAAGCTTTTAAAAGGACTTATTCTGGTTTTTTTAGCACATAAACAATAGAGGAATACTCTTTGGTTCTTATAGCCGATAGATTGGAATAAAAACCTTTTAAAAAGGCGCTAAACAAAGGGGCGCTTTTTTGGGCGTGCCTTTCAGATAACAAAGACACATAAAAAGCATCTAAAGGCATTGGCTTGGTTTCTTCTAAAGTCAAACCGTTTTTTTCTGCCAATTGCTTTATGGCTTTTTGTGAGAAGTGCCACAAATGCCTTGGAACGTCATAAGCGGCCCAATAAGATCCATAATGTTTTGCGTCCCAAGAATTATAATTAGGTACTGCAATTAGTAGCTTCCCTCCAGGCGCCAAAGAACCTAATAATTCTTTTAGGGTCTGTTCATAATGGGGCAAATGTTCCAAAACATGCCAAAGGGATATGACGGAAAATTCTTGCTTGGGAATGGCTTCTAAAGAAGGGTGCAACACACAATTGTTTTCCAAAGCAATGCCCCTGGCATTTGGATTGGGCTCTACGCCTAAAGAATGCCATTGTCTGTTTTTAAGATAGGACACTAGTGCGCCCGATCCTGCGCCAAAGTCTAAAAATTTCTTTGATCCATTGCAGTGACGCTCTAAGAAAACAGCCTTCTTTTTTAATTGATAATTTTTAGCAAGCGCATACAATCTATCCGTTATAGTGCGTTTGTTGTTCTGATGAGAGATGTAATTATCTGCAGGGTAATAGGACGCTGTTTCAGTTGGAATAGGTGTAGTCTGCAACAGATCTAAACCTGGCACATAAGACAAACGAAAAGCTTCCTTGCTATACACATGGTCTAAAACTTCTAAGGGAAACCGATCTTTGTTCTTTGACATTTGGGTGTTAAAATAATATTGTTCCACGTGGAACACAGAAAACTATCTTCCTAAAAATACCAATAAAACAGAAATATCAGAGGGAGATACGCCTGATATTCTAGACGCTTGTGCAATACTCATTGGCTGTATTTCTTGAAGCTTTTCTCTAGCTTCGTAGGACAGAGACTTTAGCCGTGTATAGTCAAAATCAGTTGGGATTTTAACATGCTCCAAACGCTGCAATTTGTGTGCATTGTTTTTTTCTTTTTCAATATAGCCAGCATACTTTATTTGAATTTCTGCCTGCTCTAAGACCTCTCTAGGGAAGTTGTTTTCACTAACATACGACCCAACGCTGTTAACAGAAAGCATGTGATCCATAGTTACATTAGGCCTAGAAAAAACTTTAAACAGCTTGCCCGATTGAGAGATGGGTGCAGAGCCTACAGAAGCCAATTGATCATTAATCTCTGCTGGTTTAACGGAGGTTTCTCTAAAAAAAGACACTAGGCTTTCAGAAGCAGAAGCCTTTAACTCCATCGCTTTAAGTCTTTCTTTAGACGCCAAACCTATGGCGTGACTCATGGGTGTTAGTCTAAAATCTGCATTGTCTTGTCTTAGAAGGGTTCTATATTCTGCCCTAGAGGTGAACATCCTATAGGGCTCATCTGTTCCTTTCGTAATTAAATCATCTATAAGAACGCCAATATAAGCTTCATCTCTTTGAAGGGTAAAAGCCTCTTTTTCTTGAACTTTTAAAGCAGCATTTATCCCTGCCATTAACCCTTGAGAGGCGGCTTCTTCGTAACCTGTCGTTCCATTAATTTGGCCAGCAAAAAACAAGCCACTAATCAATTTTGTCTCTAAGCTATGGGTGAGCTGTGTGGGTGGAAAATAATCGTACTCTATAGCATAGCCCGGTCTAAAAAACTTCACCTTTTCAAAGCCTTTAACAGATCTTAGCGCTTTAAATTGTACCTCTTCAGGAAGTGATGTTGAAAAACCGTTCACATAAACCTCAACAGTATCCCATCCCTCTGGTTCAACAAAAAGTTGGTGGCTGTCTTTGTCTGCAAACCTATTGATTTTGTCTTCAATAGAAGGACAGTACCTAGGCCCTAAACTTTGTATAGATCCATTGAACATTGGAGACCTATCAAAACCTTCTCTTAATAAATCATGCACCAATGAAGAAGTGTGTGTCATATGACAATCTCTCTGAGCAGCAAGTGATTTGGTGTTGGAGTAGGAGAATTTTTCAGGAAGGGCATCGCCCGGCTGAGGGATCATTACAGAATAATCTAAAGACCTTCCGTCTACTCTCGGTGGAGTACCGGTCTTCATTCTTCCAGATTCGAAGCCAAGGGCAACCAATTGCTCCGTAATACCGGTAGAGGCTTTGTCTCCTGCGCGGCCACCACCTAGCTGACGTTCTCCAATATGAATAAGCCCATTGAGAAAAGTGCCATTTGTTAAAACAACCGTCTTTCCATAAATAGGAATACCCAGGGAAGTTTTAACTCCAGTCACTGTATTGCCTTCTATAATTAAAGAAGACACCATGTCTTGATAAAAATCTACATTGGGGGTGCGCTCCAAAGCCAAACGCCATTCTTCCGCAAAACGCATTCTGTCGTTTTGTGTTCTGGGGCTCCACATAGCGGGGCCTTTTGATTTATTCAACATTTTGAATTGAATCGCAGAAAGGTCGGATACAATTCCACTGTAACCCCCTAAGGCGTCTATCTCTCTAACAATTTGGCCTTTTGCAATACCCCCCATGGCTGGGTTGCAGGACATTTGACCAATGGATTGAAGGCTCATGGTGACTAGCAAAGTAGTTGCACCCATATTAGCGGCAGCAGCGGCAGCCTCAGCGCCAGCGTGACCTCCGCCCACCACTATAACGTCATACTTATCTTGAAACATAGCTTCTATTGTTCCACGTGGAACATTTTAATTTTTTCATTTTCTTTATTAGACATAACTAACTGATCTTCAGTAGTTTTGTCTTTGTATCCCATTAAATGCAGCAAGCCGTGAGCCATAACCCGTAAACGTTCTTCCTCGAAAGAAACCTTAAAAATTGTCGCGTTGTCTTCAAGGCGGTCCACAGAGATAAATATATCACCAGAAACCATGGTTCCCTCCACATAGTCAAAGGTAATGATATCTGTAAATGTGTCGTGTGATAGATAGGATTGATTTAGCGTTAACAAATAATCGTCTGTGCAAAAAACATAAGACAATGCAGACACGCTATATCCTTCGGATTTTGCCACCCTCAAAAGCCAATCCAAAAGAGGTCGGTCGTTTTCAATTGGAGGAACGTCTATAAAATTAAAATCAATCACCAGCAAAATTTTTGGCAAAGGTAAGCATAAGCGATTAGATTCCTAAAAATGTGTAACTTAGAAATAAAAAATGACATCGATAAAGTACTTAATGGCCTATACCATACCAATGGCGACAGCGCTGGCGCTATATTTAAAAGGTCCGTTTTCATTTGCTGCGCTGATTTACGCATTTGGTGTAATTCCCTTATTGGAAATTATATTGAAAGAGGATTCAAGAAATGACCCTAAAGAAGTGGTGGAAGTTAAAAAGTTAAAAAAAATATATGACTGTCTTTTATATATAAACCTACCCGTTATATATGCCTTAATAGCGTGGGCTGCGTTTGTTTTTTACAACGAAGGGCTAAGCACAATTGAAACTATTGGCTTGGTTTTTTCATTAGGAGTTGCCTTAGGAACCAATGGAATTAATGTAGCCCACGAATTGGGGCATAGAAAAAATGTCTTAGATAAAACCCTCGCAAAAGCCTTGCTCTTACCTAGTTTTTATATGCATTTCTTTGTAGAGCACAACTGGGGGCACCACACTTACGCGGCAACTAAGGAAGATCCTGCAACGGCTAAATACAAGCAGAGTGTTTATGGGTTTTGGCTCACCAGTGTAAGCGGGCAATATGCGAATGCTTGGAACATTCAAGGACAACTCAATAAAGAAAAAGGGAAAGGTTTCTGGAGTGTTTACAATGACATGTTGTGGTATACATTATTACAAATAGGATACTTGGGTGGAATTTGGTTTCTTTTAAATATTAGCACAGCCTTGCTGATGCTCGCTTCTGGAGTAGTGGGCTTTATCCTTCTTGAAACAGTTAATTATATTGAACATTACGGGTTGCTTAGGGCTAAAAAGGGGCAGGGCCGGTACGAAGCCGTGCGCGCCATACACTCTTGGAATTCAAACCACATTATTGGTCGAATTGTTTTATATGAACTCACCCGCCATAGCGACCACCATTATATGGCGTCTAAAAAATACCAAACCTTGTTGTGTAGGGAGGAAGCGCCACAAATGCCTTTTGGCTACCCCACCTCAATGGTAATATCCTTGTTGCCCCCGCTTTGGTTTAAACTAATGAATCCAAGGGTGCCTGAGGAAATGAAGGCCTTGGCAAAGTCCCATTAGATTTGTTTATTCTATTGAAATAGTCGCTTCGTATTGTTGGCCCTCTAAAATTCAATAGAATCAATTATGGATGGTTACGACACTTAAAGTATCTTTGCCCCATTAAAAAAGAGATCATGACTAAGAAAGTTAGGGTGCGTTTTGCGCCCAGTCCAACAGGTGGGCTACATATTGGTGGGCTAAGAACCGCCCTTTTTAATTATTTATTTGCCAAAAAACACGGGGGAGATTTTATCTTAAGAATAGAAGATACCGACCAAACGCGTTTTGTAGACGGTGCAGAGGCATATATTGAAGAGGCTTTAAATTGGGCTGGAATTCCCTACGATGAGGGTCCTAACAAAAAAGGGGATTTTGGACCATACAGGCAGAGCGAAAGAAAAGACAGTTATGCCGCTTATGTAAACACCCTCGTGGAGAAAGGTGCAGCGTATTACGCTTTTGACACGCCTGAATCGCTAGATTTTCATAGAACTGATCATGAGTCTAAAGGAAAAACATTTATCTACAATGCCCACAATAGGTTAAAGCTGGACAACAGTCTAAGCCTTTCAAAAGAAGAAACAGCCTCGAAAATAGCAGTGAGAACACCTTATGTAGTGCGTTTTAAAACACCTGAAAACACCACAATTACCACTCCTGATATGATTAGAGGAACGGTTTCTTTTAAAACAGATACTTTAGACGACAAGGTGCTCTTTAAAAGTGACGGAATGCCCACCTACCACTTGGCCAATGTGGTAGACGACCACCTGATGCAAATAAGTCATGTCATTAGAGGGGAAGAGTGGTTGCCCTCTCTGGCTTTGCATATTCAATTGTACCAAGCATTTGGTTGGGAAGCGCCTGAATTTGCACACCTACCCCTCATCATGAAGCCTACCGGTAAAGGAAAGCTGAGTAAAAGGGATGGGGAAAAAGGCGGTTTTCCGGTGTTTCCATTAACGTGGTTAACATCTACAGGGTACAAAGAAGCAGGTTATTTTCCTGAAGCAGTCATAAACTTTTTGGCCTTATTGGGTTGGAATCCAGGCACAGCAAAAGAATTATTTGGTCTAGATGAATTGGTTGCTGCTTTTGAATTAGAGCGGGTACAAAAATCTGGCGCTAGATTTGACCCTGAAAAAACAAAATGGTTCAACCAGCAATACCTGCAAATGTCAACTGCAGCAAATATTCTACCAGAATTTAAAAAAGGACTCCTCGCAGCATTTGGTGCAGCGGCCATGGAAAACAAAAGCGATAACGCATTACAAACCATCATAGGTATGGTTAAAGAACGCGCCTCTTTTGCCCATGAACTGATCGGTTTGTCTGCTTACTTTTTTGCTGATCCAACAGAATACGATCAAAAAGCGCTTAAAAAACAGTGGAAAGAAAACACCCCTCAAATTTTAGAGGCGCTTGTAGAAATCATTGAAGCTCAAGCAGATTTTAGCAGCGCTTCCTTAGAACTGAGCATAAAAACTTATATCACAGCAGAGGAACTTTCCTTTGGCGCCGTAATGCCTCCGCTTCGCTTGGCATTAGTTGGCGCACTCAGCGGACCTCATGTGTTTGACATTATGGAGGTATTAGGCAAGGATAGTTGTGTAAAAAGAATCAAAGCCCTACTAAACAGCCCAAAATAACACTTGATTTTTTCGCACACTCAAGCGGTTTTTTTGCAAAAATCTATTAAAGGCGGTTTTATATCTATTACCGTTAGTTATTAGCGATAAAGGGGCTTTTTTTGTATCTTTTAATTATAATTAAAACAATATTACACATGGAACAATTCTTTTTATTTTTTATAGGAGGTGTCCTTTTACTGGGATTTCTTGGGTCTTTTTTTACTGTAAAACAACAGACAGCGGCTATCATGGAGCGTTTTGGTCGTTTTCACTCTATTCGAACTTCTGGGCTTCAATTAAAAATTCCTTTTGCAGATAAGGTCGTAGCCAGGGTGGGATTGAAAATCCAACAATTAGATGTGATTGTAGAAACAAAAACCAAAGACGACGTTTTTGTAAAACTTAAAATTTCTGTGCAATACGCCGTGATTAAAGAAAAAGTATACGAAGCATTTTATAAACTAGAATACCCCCACGATCAAATTACCTCTTATGTGTTTGACGTAGTGCGCGCAGAGGTGCCTAAGATGAAGTTAGACGATGTTTTTGTTAAAAAAGACGACATAGCTATAGCGGTTAAATCAGAGCTACAAGACGCCATGTTAGACTATGGGTATGATATTATTAAAACCTTAGTCACAGACATTGACCCTGATGGTCAAGTGAAAGAAGCTATGAATAGAATTAACGCCTCTGAAAGAGAGAAAATTGCGGCACAATTTGAAGGAGATGCTGCTAGAATTCTCATTGTAGAAAAAGCGAAAGCAGAAGCAGAGAGTAAACGACTTCAGGGACAAGGTATTGCAGACCAAAGAAGGGAAATAGCTAGAGGACTAGAAGAATCTGTTGAAGTGCTGAATAAGGTGGGTATTAATTCCCAAGAAGCTTCTGCCCTTATTGTCGTAACCCAACATTACGACACCCTTCAATCTATTGGAGAGGCAACAAACACCAATTTAATCTTGCTGCCTAACTCTCCTCAAGCTGGAAGTGATATGCTCAATAATATGGTGGCTTCTTTTACGGCGAGCAACCAAATTGGAGAGGCTATGAAAGAACAAAAAGCTTTAACGGCCAACCAAAAAAAGAAAGACAACGGAGACAATTAACTGTATGCCGTTAAAAGAGCATAAAAAAGAGGGGCTAAAAAGCCCCTCTTTTAATCATATCTATTACATGCTAGGATGCGTCTAATTTAGACCAAGTATCTCTTAGTCCGGTCGTTTTATTGAAAACCAACTGATCAGAACCGCTGTCTTGATCTACTACAAAATACCCCATTCTTTGAAATTGAAACCTATCTCCCTCTTGAGCAGAAGCGAGACTAGGTTCAACATAAGCCGTTATTTCCTCAAAAGAATTTGGATTTATAAAATCCATAAAGTCTTTGTCTTTGTGGGCGTCTGGAGTAGGATCTGTAAAAAGTCTATCGTATAAACGAACCTTCGCTTTTAAAGCGTGTTTCTGAGAAACCCAGTGCAGGGTCCCCTTAACTTTCCTTAAACTCTCTTCGGTACCACTACCGCTTTTACTCAAAGGATCATAAGTGCATTGCACCTCGGTGATGTTTCCATTATCGTCTTTTTTACAATATTCCGCTTTAATAATATAGCCGTTTTTAAGGCGTACTTCTCCGCCTAGTTTAAGCCTAAAAAACTTTCGGTTGCCTTCTTCTTTAAAATCTTCTTGCTCTATATAAAGGTGTTTAGAAAAAGGCACCTCCCTTGTTCCAGCGCTTTCGTCTTCTTGATTATTTCCAGCAACAAGAAGCTCTTCTTGGTCTTCTGGATAATTAGTAACCACCAATTTTAGTGGATTTAAAACGCCCATAACTCTTGGGGCTACTCTATTTAAATGTTCTCTTAAGGTGAAATCTAAAAGAGATACATCTACTACATTTCCTCTCTTTGCAATTCCAATTGTATTGGCAAAAGCAACAATAGATTCTGGGGTATAGCCCCTTCTCCTAAGGCCTGAAATAGTGGGCATTCTAGGGTCATCCCAGCCACTTACAACGCCCTGTTCCACCAGTTGCATGAGTTTTCTTTTACTCACAACGGTATGGCTAAAATTTCTTCTAGCAAATTCTCTTTGTTTCGGTCTTACCAACGATGGGTCTATTAATTGATCTAAAAACCAATCGTATAATTCCCTGTGCATGGCAAATTCTAGGGTACAAAAAGAGTGGGACACCTGCTCTAAATAATCGCTTTCTCCATGGGTCCAGTCATACATTGGATAAATACACCAATCATTTTGTGTTCTGTGGTGTGCCTTGTGAAGGATGCGATATATAATTGGATCTCTCATTAACATATTAGAGGCAGACATATCTATCTTAGCTCTTAATACATGCGTCCCCGACTCGTGTTTACCCGCTTTCATTTCTTCTAATAACCGAATGTTTTCTGTGGTAGACCCGTCTCTAAAGGGGCTATTGGTGCCCGCGCTAGTTGGGGTTCCTTTTTGCGTTGCAATGGCTTCAGCTGATTGGATGTCCACATAAGCTTTGCCCTCTTTAATGAGCCCTAGGGCCCAATCATATAGTTGTTGAAAATAATCAGAGGCGTAACATTCCTTATCCCATTCAAAACCCAACCAGGAGACATCTTTTTTAATAGCGTCTACATATTCCTGCTCTTCTTTTGCTGGATTGGTGTCGTCAAAACGTAAGTTAACTGGAGCACTGTAACGATTACCAAGGCCAAAATTCAAACAGATGGAACTGGCGTGACCCATATGCAAATAACCGTTTGGTTCAGGGGGAAATCTAAAACGAAGTTGGTCTTTTTTAAAACCATTCGAAAGGTCGTCTTCTATAATATGCTCAATAAAATTAAGGGGTTTCTCTGCTTCGTTCATGTGTAATAGTTCTGTGACAAAAATAGGAAATTAGCGGCTATAAATCATTTGTTTTTATAGCTATACTGCTATCTTTGAAAATATGGGAATGATCTATTTAAAAAACATAAAGGTATTTGCCCACCATGGGTGTTTGACAGAAGAAACCTTAATAGGAAGTGATTATTTAGTGCAGGTAAAAGTGTGGGCAGACCTAAAAAAATCTACTGCTTCGGATCATTTAGAAGATACTGTAGATTATGTGCTACTGAACGCTATTGTAAAAGGAGAGATGGCAACCCCCTCAAAATTACTTGAGCATGTAGCCCAAAGAATCATAAACAGTATATTTAAACAGTCTGACTTGGTGGCTGAAGTAGAGATATCAGTAGCTAAAATAAACCCTCCAATAGGCGGGGATGTGGCGGCTGTTTCTGTAATGCTTAAAGAAAAAAGAGTCTAGTATAGGTTTATTAAAATAATAAAAAGCACTACATTTGCCTCCTGAATAAGGCATCGTGGCCGAGTGGCTAGGCAGAGCTCTGCAAAAGCTTGTACAGCAGTTCGAATCTGCTCGATGCCTCAGAAAAAAAAACCCATCTTAGGATGGGTTTTTTGTTTCTAGTATCTCTATGCTTTTTTCAATATTTAATGAAGATTTAGGTAAAAAACCTTTAACACATAAAATAAGGCCTGAAAGAATTAAAATAGCCCCTATAATTTTTTTAACGTAATGGACTCTTTTAGGGGTTAACTTGGTTTTTAATTGTTTTGCTAATAGTATCTTTACAAGATCCGTCGCGAAATAAGCCCCAATCATTGTAGAGAAAAATAACGTCATTCGATGGGGGTCGTTGTTTAAGTTTGGACCGACAATAATAATAACACCCAACCAAAAAACCAACACACCAATATTGATGAAATTCAATAAAAACCCTTTTACAAACAACCCTACATAATGGCTCTTTGTCACCTTAACTGATGATTCAGTCAAAGGCGCTTCTTTTTTGAAAGCTATGGTAGTGCCGTAAATAAACAGGATTAAACCACCAAACACATATATTCCTGGTTGATTGTTGAGGTTTTCTAACAGCTGAATGCTACTAAAGTAGGCGGCTGAAATAAAGATAATGTCTGCAAGTATCACCCCTAAATCAAAAACAAGGGCCGCTTTAAATCCTTTTAAGGCAGCTGTCTCTAATAAAACAAAGAAAACAGGCCCTATCATAAAGCTTAGAAAAAAACCCAAAGGAATGGCCGCTTGAATATCTAAATACATCTTTTAATTCTTAACGCGCTCGATAGTTCCTCCAAAAAATGTTTTTTCATCCATTTTTTTTGGGTCCCCAAAAACTTTAATTTTTCCACCTGCTTTTACGGTAGCCCCCACATAATCTGTAGCAAAAATTGCGGCAGTTCCTCCTGCATTAACGCCAATCGTTGTAAAAGAAGTTTTTAAAGATTGTCCGTTATAAATACCCCCTGTATTTATAGATACATCTTGAATTTTAGCATATCCCTTAGTGGTAATATGACTACCTGTAACTGTCTTTGCTATGAGTTGTTCTACTTTTAAGGAGGCCTCTATTTGAGCCCCTTCTTGGACCTTAAGTGAAATTTTTTCTTGCTCAATAAGGTCGATTACTTTAATACTTGCTTCTTCGTTTGCGTCTAAAATAATAAAAGGGCTTGAATATTTAAGAGCTATAAATGTCCTATAACCGCTGAACATTTTTTTAAACTTCATCTTAATTTTTAATACACCTTGATCATTAACAATAGAAACATTCTTAGGGTCTTCACCAGAAATAACCATTGCGTTAGTAGTGCCTTTTATCAATGTAACAGAAAGCCCATCATACACTTTAAGTTCAGAAAAAGTTGTCGTGTTTAATGTAATATTATCTCCTTGTGCGAAAATAATACAATTAAAAAACAGGAAGAATAAAAAAACTTTCATTATTGATTTGTAATATTAAAAATAAGGCGCTAAAAATACTATAAAATCTCTTCAATGGGGTGTTTACCAATAAGAGAAAAATCTAAATGTCTTTTTTCTAAATCGGTGTTTTTTACCATCACCACTACAGTGTCACCTAAAGTATACACTTGTTTTTTCCTTTCACCAACAACAGCGTAGTTTTTAGAATCAAAGGCATAATAATCACCTTTAATATCTCTAATTCTAACCATTCCTTCGCATTTATTTTCTGTGATTTCTACATACATACCCCATTCAGTAACACCAGAAATAACTCCAATAAACTCTTGGTCTTGGTGGTCTTCCATAAATTTAATTTGCATGTATTTAATAGATTCGCGCTCCGCATTTGCTGCCAAACCTTCCATATCAGAACCGTGCTTACACTTTTTCTCTAAGGCTTCTTTTTTAATGGTAGAACCACCCTCTAAATAATATTGAAGCAGCCTATGCACCATAACATCTGGATACCTTCTAATAGGAGAAGTAAAATGGGTATAATGTTCAAATGCCAAACCATAGTGTCCAATATTATCTGTAGTGTATATGGCTTTACTCATAGACCTTATCGCTAAGGTATCTACTAAGTTTTGCTCTTTTTTACCTTTTACGTTTTTTAATAAAGTATTTAAAGATTGATTCATAGACGCCTTAGATTTTAAATCTAACTGATGTCCAAAACGAGATACAACCCCTTGTAAAGCAATTAATTTATCTTCATTTGGTTCATCGTGAACCCTGTAAACAAATGGCTTTTCTGGCTTTTGTTTACCAATAAATGCAGCTACTTGTTTGTTAGCAAGTAACATAAACTCTTCTATAAGCTTATTAGCGTCTTTAGATTCTTTAAAAAATACTGTGATAGGATTAAAATCTTCATCTAAGGCAAAACGCACCTCTACTTTATCGAAAGAAATAGCGCCTTGTTTCATGCGCTTTGTTCGTAATATTTTAGCTAAATAATCTAAAGTTAAAATACCTTCTTTAATTTCATTAGATACTTTATAAGCAGTATCTCTGATAGATATATTGGCTGGAATTTCACTAGACTCCGTTTCTATAACATGTTGTGCTTCTTCGTAAGCAAATCGTTCGTTGGAGTTTATCACGGTTCTTCCAAACCATTCAGAGACTATTTGTGCTTTATTATTAATTTCAAAAATAGCAGAGAAAGTGTATTTTTCTTCGTGAGGCCTTAAAGAACAAGCCTCATTAGATAATACTTCTGGAAGCATAGGAACTACTCTATCTACTAAATAAACAGAAGTAGCTCTTTGAAATGCCTCATCATCTAATACAGTGTCTTCCTGTAAATAATGGGAAACATCTGCAATATGAATACCTATTTCAAAATATCCGTTATCTAATTTTTGAAATGAAAGTGCGTCATCAAAATCTTTAGCGTCTTTTGGATCAATAGTAAAAGTAAGGACATCTCTCATATCCCTTCTTTTAGCAATCTCAGATGCTTGAATACTTGTATCAATTTGATTGGCAAATTCACTCACTTCAAATGGAAACTCATATGGAAGACCATAAGCGGCTAAAATAGCATGTATTTCAGTCTGATGCTCCCCTGGAATTCCTAGTACTTGTGTTATTTTACCCTCAGGAGAACTTGAATTTTGTTCCCATTTAGTTAATTCAACAACAACTTTATCACCATGTTTAGCTTCTTTAATGCCTTGTTGTGAAATAAAGAAATCTGTATACATCCGAAAATCAGCTATTTTAACAAAAGCAAATCGATCCTGTATTTCAATAACGCCAACAAAAGTTGTTTTAAAACGATTGGTGATACTAATAATTTCTCCTTCTAATTTTTTACCTTTTCTTCTAGGATAAACATATACCTGGACGGTATCTTTATGAAAAGCTTTATTTATTTTATTAAAGGGTATAAATATGTCTTCTTCAAAACCATCTATAAGAATATAAGCATTTCCTTTTCCTGTTATATCAACAGTACCTTCATGGTATTGCTTTGTTTTATCGTTAGCTACTACTTGATAATACCCTCTTGTTGGTTCTGATATACGTTTTTGCTCTTTTAAAGAAACTAATTTTTTTATTAAAATATTTATATCAGTAGCATCTAGTATTTGAAGCTTTTCTGCAATATCTTTATAAGTAAAAGGTTTATTTGATTCTTGTTCTAAAACAGTAAAAATACCTTTGGTAATATTATTTTTCTGATGGTTTTTAGAACGTTTTTCTTTTTTTGACATTCGGTTTTTAAAATTTATTAAAATTACAAATTATAATCCAAGACTACTGTTTCTATAATAGAACATTACGCTAAACTTTTGAAGTTATTCACAACTACAGTATAATCATCTGTTTTTTATTTTATATTAAATATTAAATAGTGTCTATTATAGGATGTTTATAAGTGTAATAACTTTTTAAGTGATTTATTTTTTACATATATAAATCACTTTATTAACTATTTATATTTTAATTAATATGTTGTAAATCATAATTTTAATTCACTTATTAACATTGATGTATAAGTGTATTATTATTATTATTTAATATTTTTTTATTTTTTTATGTATATAAAATCTAATTTTTTAAGGATAAGTATCTCTTAAAAAAAGATAAAATTAAATAGGAGTGCATTGTTTTTTTTATACCTGAAATTTTAAATATAAACACCAAATTTTTAAGTGGTTATTTCTTATTCACTTGTGAACAAAACACCTTTTTTCTAAACAGCTCTTTTAAAGTAGCTTAGTAAAAACTAAAAAAACCATTGTTTATAACCTAAAAACAACCAAATGCTTTTATACCTTTAAAGCAAATTAAAAATTCATCACTTATGACTATAGCTATAGGAAATGACCATGCAGGAACTGATTATAAATTTGCTATTGTAGCATTTATTAAAGCGTTGGGATATGACGTTTTAAATTTTGGCACAGATAAACCAGATTCGGTAGATTACCCAGATCATATTCATCCTGTAGCAGAAGCGGTGTCCTCTAAAAAAGCGGGTTTAGGTATTATTATCTGTGGTAGTGGAAATGGCGCAGCTATGACAGCTAATAAACACCAAGATATAAGAGCCGCTTTATGTTGGACTAAAGAAATCGTAGCATTAGCCAAACAACACAATAACGCCAATATATTATCCCTTCCAGCAAGGTATTTATCCTTACCACAAGCACTGGAAATGGTACAAGTGTATTTAGATACCCCTTTTGAAGCTGGAAGACACGCCAATAGAGTAGCTAAAATTGCCTGTAACTAAATTTATGGGACACCACAATCACCTAAAGAATGATACCAAAGGAAGAAATTTAGTTATTTCTATTTTCCTAAATATCATTATTACGGCTTCTCAAGTTGTCGGTGGTTTATGGTCGGGTAGTTTGGCATTGCTTTCAGATGCACTTCATAATTTTTCAGATGTTTTGTCTCTTATAATAAGTTATGTAGCGGTAAAATTATCTAGAAACAAAGCTTCTTATGAGAAAACTTTTGGTTATAAAAGAGCAGAAATTATAGCGGCATTTATCAATGCGTCTTCTTTGGTTATTGTGGCAATTTTTTTAATTATTGAAGCCTATAAACGTTTTATTTCTCCAGTAGAAATAGCTGCCGATTTAGTCATTTGGTTTTCATTATTAGGTATAGTAGCCAATGGTTTTAGTGTTTTATTATTAAGAAAAGACGCCAATGATAACATGAATATGAAGTCTGCATATATTCATTTATTTTCCGATATGTTGGCTTCTGTAGCAGTTTTGATCGGTGGACTATTAATGCGTTATTTTGCGCTGTTTTGGATAGATCCATTACTCACTTTAATTATAGCGCTTTATTTGGTGTATATGGGTTATGATCTTATTGTAGATGCCACTAGAATTTTAATGCTTTTTACCCCTTCTTATATTAATTTAAAGGCTTTACAAGCCGACGTCTCGGAGATTTCACCTGTAAAAAACCTCCACCACCTTCATGTATGGCAACTCAACGAGGCAGAAGTTCATTTAGAAGCCCATATAGAATTTTCTAAAAATCTAAATCTCAAAGAATTCGACACTGTGTTGGTTCAAATAGAATCTTTGCTCTTAGATAAATATGGAATTAACCACGTGACTTTACAACCTGAATTTGAAAAAAAGGATTCTAAAAAACCCATTATTCAAGATTAGTAAATAAGCCATTAATGGGTTAAATTAAAGATTTATTTTAGTTA
>TARA_B110000977_G_scaffold66721_1_pt1 | contig 18245 bp, 21 predicted proteins | sample TARA_B110000977 | Tara Oceans TARA_B110000977 (sample SAMEA4397798) | marine metagenome | biome: Polar Biome; feature: [SRF] surface water layer (ENVO:00010504); material: water (ENVO:00002006), including particulate matter (ENVO:01000060) such as... | depth 5 m | reverse complement strand
TGTAGAGCAAGTTAAAGAACATCTTGTAGAATTAAAAGAGAAGTGAAGAGGCAATCTGACGAGGGTTTTATACCCGAAAGCACTACAGATGTGAATCTGAGGTGTTCATTGTCAAACAAATAAATTAAATTATGTTATTAAAAAAGTTTTCAGTACACAATGAGGTTGATGCTATGACCATCTTCCTTTACACTAACAACGAATTCGGTTATTCAATACATGAATTTAAGGTTGATCTCAATGAGGGCAAGTATAAATTAATTTTACCCGACTTAAGAACATTTACTTTGCTCGCACAGATATTAAATACATCTGGAAATAAACTTAAAGAATATATTCTAGATGGCTTTGTACAAAAATTAAAAGTCCCATAACTTATGGTTCTTTTAGTGTAACTCTGTAACAGGTTAACAGGCGAAATAACTAAATATAAACTCTATATAAGACTATATAAACTTCAGAGAGGCAGAAATGTCTCTCTTTTTTTGTTTACATCGGTCAAACGGATGGCTAGCGTTTTTAAAAAGTTTTATAAAAGTTTAGAAAGTTTGGTGTGGATGGGAAAAAACCAATGTTTTTTATAAAATACATATAAATTAATTTTGTTTATGTCCTCACATTGTATTAACTTAGCCTAAATAAAATAATACAACTAGTATGTCAAACAAAGAAAAGTATGAACACCGCATTGAACTTATTAAAAAACAGGATGGCTTTGATTTTAAAGTTACGTGTCCTACTTCTGATTCAACTAATGTTGTACAAGTTTTTGATAACGAAGGGGAGGCTTCTGGTTTTATCCGAGAATGTAAAAAGGCATATCAAAAAAGCGTTATCTTAGACGGCTACAACTCCCAAGCAAATGTGTAGCTTAATTGTGTACAAGGTACACGAGCAAGAGATTGCACAGAACTATGGAGTAGGAACATCAGATAAAGGACTAAGAATAAATGCCTTTTACGATGAACTTGTTAGGGTATTAGGGAAACCAACTTTTCCAATACCCAACGAGGATGAGACTGTATACCGATCATGGGTGTGCAGATGGAATTCAAACACTTATGAAATTTATGACTTTCAAACGTACAGCGAGGAGTACACCTTAAATTTTAACAGAAGCTGGAACGTAGGAACAAATCAAGATAACTACACTTTAGATTTCATTGAGTTTATTGAAAATGCAATTAAGACTAATCTAATCTTAAATTAATATGTCATTAACTAAAAAACTTTTAGACGAAAACTACAATAAAGACTATTATAAAAATATTGAATTAGATTTTCAATACGCTGAATATTTTCACGATAACCAAAAGAAAAAAAAAGAAAGCTATGATAACATTTACAACAAAAAAGACAAGACACCTTAACTACACGTCAAACCATATTAGATATCTGCATAATAAAATCGTAAACGAAAGCCTTGAATTTAGTAAAATTATATGTGAAAAAAAGACCAAGAAAAAAGGTGAAGAAATAAAAGCAATTGGAAAAAGAATGCGACAGTTAAGAAAATACTATAAACTAATAAACCTTTAAGTGAATAGAAGAACAAGAAAAATAGAAAAACTTTATCAAGATAACAAGGATAATTATCCTGTTTATGTGTTTTTAGATGGAACTGAAAACATTATCATTCCTAGAATCAAGATCGAAAGGTATTTAAGTGGTAAGTCTTATCGATACGAAATATTTAGAACTGCATCTGATATTATGATGCCTCTGGAAGAATGGATAATTGACTTTGGACTTGATAAAGGACTAGGTAAACTATCCGACTCTATGTGTTTTACTTCAGCACAAAAATTACTAGAAAAAACCCGAAGAAGAAAGCACAAGAGTGAAGAAGATTTAGATAAAAAGAAAAGAGAAATTCAAAACCTTTCTATCAAAATCAAAAAACTAAAAAAATCTAATCCGTTTAATTTAAATCAAATCAAAGAAAGTTATGAATCCGAAAGCAGAATTATCAGTTAAGATTGCAAAAGTAATCTCTGAAGTACAGAAAGTTAGAAAGGACAAAACCAATCCTTTTTATAAAAGCAACTATGCTAATATTGAATCTATATTGGGGCAAATAAAACCAATACTAGAAAAAAACAATTTATATGTTTCACAACCTATTATAAACAATTCATTACACACGTTTATTATGGACTTAGAAGGAAATAAATATCCTGATTATGATCCTGAAAAAACAGAAGGAATAAACATAACACACAGTGATCCACAAAAAAAAGGTGCGGAAATTACTTTCTACAGAAGGTATTCCATAGTGTCTATTTTATCATTGGAACAAGAGGACGATGATGCTAATTCAGTTACTTCCAACAAGCCTAAATATCCTCAAATTAAAGGTGCTGGTATTCAAGGTGAAGCTACATGGTAGGAAGCAACTTTAAAGGTCATTGTTCTATGCTAGGCATTTTAATGACATCTGAAAATATTAAGGACAAATTAGCGGTAACAACTAAAACCTATCTTCAGGAACTACACAAGGAAGCTGTTTTTGGGTATAGAAAGGATATTACTAATCTGTATATATCGAAAGGTAATCTGTCAGAACCTGATTCAATTAAATTACTTTCAGAAGTACACGACAGACCATTTGATTCTCAGTATCTAAAAAACGAAGAATTTTTTGAAAATGACTTTATAGTCGGCACTCCTGATATACATATAGAGGATTCTTTTGTTGGTGATGTAAAGAGTAGTTTTAATATGGGTACCTTTCCTTTATATAAGGAGTTTGGAGACTTAAAGAAACACAACAAAATGTATTATTGGCAAATGCAAGGGTACATGTGGTTAACAGGTTTAAGTAAAAGTATATTAGCCTACTGCCTTGTGGATACCCCAGAGGAAGTCATAGAGGGTGTTAGGTACAAGCGAATGAGAGAATTGGATGTAATTGATCTTCCTCAAGAAGAAGAGGATAGAATACGCTACGAACACAATCCTTCTGTATGGATTAATCCTGATACACAAAAACCTTATCCTGCTAAATCAAGAGTAGTACAATTCCCACAAGAAATAAACCTAAACGATATAGAGAAATTAAAAGAGAGGATTTCTTTATGTCGAGTATATATGAAAGAACTCTCAGAATATTTACACCATAAAATACAATAAAATGGAAAACAATTATGTGCCTAAAGATGGATCAGGGAACTGTTTCATTAACGATTTCAAAACACCTGAAAACAATCAACCTGATTTTAGAGGTGATTTAACGCTAAATGGAAAGACCTACGAACTAGCAATGTGGAAAAAACTTACATCCGCTGGTAAGCCTATGTTGTCGATTAACGCAAAAGACAAGGTTGACAAACCTCAGCCTACTCAAACAACAAGTAAGTCTCAACCCGAAAGACAACAAGCGGATAGCTCATGGTAGTAGAAGAAAAGGAATTGAGGAACACACGCCTCAACATTAGGGTTAAACCTAAAGAACTGGTTCAATACAAAGAGCTTGCTAATAGAAAGGATATGTCTATGAGTGATTGGATTAGAAAAAAGCTTAACAGTTAGAATTAAATAAATCTTGGATTAAAAGGTAGCTTAAACGTTACCTTTTTTTTCCTCTAAAATCAAATAAATTAACAAAATGGCAGGTCAAATAAAAAAACATCCATTTATTGCATTAGGAGATGTAGTAAAGAAAATGACAGAGGTATTAGGATATAATCTTTTAAAAAGAGATCATAAGAAAGACGATAGGAAAAGAGAATCGGTAGAAAGAAGGGCTCAGTGGTATTATTTCATGTACAAATTTACCAACTTAAGTCTTGAAGACGTGGGTCGAAAAATGCACTTTAATCATGCCACTATATTACATAGTATTAAAAAGTATACAGATACTTACATTTTCTATAATGAGCATCTTAAAAATACCCACATAATACTAAATGATTTTTTTGAAGAAGTAGTTAAAAAGAATAAAGCGTTTATACTAAGCCAAGGCATGGGAAAAACAGATGTCATGACTAGTGATTTTAAGGTTATTAGGCAGAAAATCATTATAGGTAAATTACTTATGGAAACTATTACTCTTAGAGAGGATATGTATTTTTACAAAGAATATTATAAAAAGCTTAATAAGGAGTATAAGGAAAATCCTAGTAGAATGACTAAGCACAAGTTTTATCTTCAAAAACAAAGTACAAGTAAAAAAATAGGAAAAGCAATTGCGGAATCTAAATTTACTGCCTCATGAGTGATGAAGTAAAAAAAATCACTGGTTTTATAAAACTAAATAGGCAAATATTTGATTGGCAATGGTACACTCATCCTGACACGTGTAGGATGTTTATGCACCTTCTTTTAAAAGCAAATCATAAAGAAGCACTAGTCAAAGGCAGTATTAAAGTTGATAGAGGACAAACAATAACCTCAACTCAGAGGCTTTCAGATGAGTTAGACATGTCCTTTTCTAAAGTTAGAAAGTCTCTGGCAAACCTAAAATCTACAGGAGAGATACAAATAAACACTTCAACAAAGCTATATAGTATGGTTACCATCAGTAAATACAACGAGTACCAAGGTATAGATGTACCTAAGACAACAAACAAAAAACCTTCAGATAACATTGAGAACGCAACAAACAAGAATGATAATAATGATATAGAAAATATAATAAATATAAGCCTATGGCAAAATAATTATTTAGAGAATAATAGAATCCTTGAATCAGTTACTCAGAACCAAGGCATCACTTTAGAGTTTTTAAGAAAATGTATGGTTTCATTCATTAAGACTCAACGAAGCGTAGATCATATTGAAAGAAGCACAAAAGATTTCAATTACCATTTTCTTAATTATATTCGTAAAATAAAATCCTCTATAAGCAATAAGAATTATGGTAGAGGAGCACATAACAAAACATCATACTAGGATGAGAAATATAATAGAATGGGATGTTATTGAATCCATAAGTAGAGGAAAAAAAGGTAAGTCACTAAAAGTGGTTTGTCCTAATTGTAAAGATCAAAGAACAAATAAATCTGATCGTGCTCTTAGCATTAACATGGATAAGGGTTTGGCAAAATGTCATTACTGCGAGGCTATAGCTTTTAGAAAAGATGATTCAGTTAAATTCCAAAAAACGTTTACACTACCTAAACAAAACTGGAAAAACTACACTAAATTATCTGATAAAATAGTAAAATATTTAGAAACCGAAAGATCAATAAGGCAAAGCACAATAACAGAGTTAGGTGTTACACAAGAGAAATACTATCAGCCACAGTTAAGGTCTGAAGTAGAAAACCTAGTCTTTAATTACTTTGAACTTGATGTTGTTGTAAATAAAAAATATAGAGACAGTAATAAAAACTTTACACAATCTAAAAATGGTAAAAGCATTTTCTATAATCTAAACTCTATAATAGGCAAAGAAGAAGCTTTTATTGTTGAAGGAGAATTTGATGTTTTGGCAATGCACCAGTGTGGATATAAGAATACAATAAGTTTGCCTAATGGAGCCAATGACAATGACGAATTCTGGATAAATTGTAAGGATTATATTAAAGATGTGAAAAAGTTTTATATCTGCACAGACAATGATCATTCAGGAGAAATTGTTTCTGAGAAAATAGCACAAAGACTTGGTAGGTATAGATGTGTTAGGGTTTTATTTGAAAAAAAAGATGCTAATGGTCAGTTAATAGCAGGGGGAGATAAATCTGTAAAAAAATCTATTGAAGATGCTAAACATTACAAAACACAAGGCACTTTTACGGTAGAAGATATGTACGAAAATATTGTAAACCTATATGATCAAGGTCTTCCAAAGGTTATATTTCCTAAATCAAGTTCTTTTGGAGATCTAAAAGATGTGTTTTCTGTTATGAGAGGTCAGCTAGTTGTTGCTACGGGAATTCCTTCTCATGGTAAAAGTAATTTTGTTGAGTGGTATGTAATGAATTTAATACAGGATTATAAAATGAAAGCTTCTTTCTTTTCTCCTGAACACCATCCCCTTGAACTACATCAAAGTACATTTATAGAAAAATTCTTTGGTAGAAGTTTTTGGTATGACAACTACAACTGCCCTAGAATTAAAAAAGAAGAAATTAAAGAATATAAGGAGTGGGCTAATGAAAAGCTGTACACTACTTCTTCAGAAAACGGGGATTTTCCTACATGGGATTGGCTTTTAGATGTTTTTAAAGAACAAATGTTTGTTTATGGTATAGATATATTTGTTATTGATGCCTTTAATAAAGTTGAATTTAACAATACAAGTAAGCAGGAACTACAAAACATAAAAGAGGTTTTAACAAAATTGACTATGTTTGCTCAAATGAATAATGTTATAATATTTTTAGTTGCTCACCCAAAGAAAATGCAGAAAGGACTTGATGACTTAATAATGCAACCTGATCTATATAGTATAAGCGGAAGTGCAGATTTTAGAAATCAAGCACACGCAGGATTTTCTATTTATAGGTATTTTAATGACCATGATACACCTCTCGGGATTAGCTATAAAAAAAATGACGTTGTATTCAGAACAGAAAAAGTTAAAATGAGATATCAAGGAGAAATATCTGGTGAAGAAACATATAAGTTTCATATACCAAGTGGACGTTATTATGCCAACAACGTAGAGCCCTTATATCGATTAGATAGGAATACTTTATCTGATATACATCAAAATACAGCCCACAAAGATGTTAACAATGTAAAATCAATAACACTAGAAGATGCATTTGGAGAAAAAGAAGAAGACCTACCTTTTTAGAAAATACACCACTGAAGAAGGTTTAAATTGTATGCATTGGTGCTTAGAAAATAATATGAAAGTAATCCCTGTTCCCAAGGATAGCGTGATCTATCTTGATGTTGTTAAGAAAAAAAAAGTCTTTAGAATACCTGAAACGTTCACTAATAGGAACTTAACTGATGCGATCTATAGAGTTTATATAAAGCTATATGAAACATATGGTATTGGTGAGATTCCATTGTGGAAAACAAAAATACTTAAGTCTTTTTAACTAAAAAACAAATTACTAACTTTAACATAATAAAATGAGCGAAATATCACATGTTGTGGAATACTACGAAGGATTACATCTAAGAAGAAGTAAAAAGGAATTCTCTATACAAGAAGAGATTAACTGGATATTACTTAATGGAGAAGATTCGACTAAAATTGTTGACATGTATCTATGTTTAGATGCTACTATTAATATGGATATAGATTCAACAACATCACCAACATTTAAGAATGCTGTCCGAGCGAAAGGAAGACTAATATATAAGGCAATTAAAAAAGTCAACCAACAGTTAGGAGAGGATTTGCTCTCACACCAAGATAAATGATAACAAAGCGTGACCTGTACATAAACCATGTTTGCGAAAAAATAATAAACAAGGTTATTGATTTTCAAGAGTCTCTATACGAGACAAACTTACAGGCACCAGTAACAAACGCAAATGAAATCATTTCTGTGATGCATACACTTTTAAATCAATTAGATGAACAATGAATTTAAGCAGAGAACAAAGGACTGAACAAGAGAAACATAACTCTGAAGTCAAAACAAACGCACTAAGAATATACAATTCAGGAATTACTAATATTTCTAACATTACCAGAAGGCTGATGGCTGATGGTCATGAAATATGGGGTAGAAATACTTTCCACAACTTTAGACAAGTAGTTGCTAAAATAGTTAAAGAAGATAAGCTAAGAGATGAAAACCCTAGTTTATTTGATGAGTGTAATTCTATAGGTATTGATGCCTCAACTGTAAAACACGCATGGTATAAAGGAAAGCACTGGTCTATTAATTTTAGACCTGACGAAATTGGTCCATCTTTTGATGACATGTACCAAGACCATATTAAATCTATTGAAGAACACACTTTTGATTATAAGAAAATTGTAAGAGATAAAATAAAAGATCCACATCTTCTTGTTATTGATCCTGCCGATGTTCATATAGGTAAGTACGCTAATAAATTTGGAACGGGTCAGGATTATAATACAGAAATAGCTGTTAGCAGAGTAATGGAGGGTATAGATAAAATACTACAGTATTCAAGCTCTTTTGAAATAGACAAAATATTATTTGTAGGTGGTAATGACATACTTCACACAGACAATAATAGAAGACAGACAACAAAAGGCACGCCACAAGACACAGAAAATATGTGGTACGATAATTATAGAGCCGCAAAAAACTTATATATCGCTTGTCTGGAGAAATTAATTAAAGTTGCGGACGTGCATTATGTTTTTAATCCAAGTAATCATGACTTTATGAGTGGCTTCTTTTTAAGTGACATGATAGAAAGTTGGTTCAGGGATTGTGAAAACATCACATTTGATGTTGACCTAACTGATAGAAAGTATTTTTTATACGGAAAAAACCTTATTGGAACAAGTCACGGTGACGGAGCTAAACAACAAAACTTAGGTTCATTAATGAGTGTTGAGGCTAAAGATAAATGGGCTCAAGCAAGACACACCTATTTTTATGTCCATCACATTCACCACAAAACCTCAAAAGACTATATTAACGTAACCGTTGAGTCTATGAGAAGTCCATCATCATCAGATTATTGGCACCATAAAATGGGATATAAGAGTCCCGAAGGAGTTGAAGGGTTTTTACACCACCCAGAAAACGGTCAAGTTGCAAGATTTTCATGTATATTTGACGAAGAATGTTAGAAGTTATAACCTTATCTTTGTTTATATTATCAGTAGGCGTATTGCTTATCGGTGTAGGTATTATAATCGAAGCAACAAAAAATGAAAGAGAATGAGTCAAGAAAAATCAAGTCGACTAGACAAGATCGAGAAGCGAGTAGAAAAAATCGAGAAGGACGTAAACAATCTTCTAATGGCAATGAACAATACCTTAGAACACGTCAAACAACTAAACGGTGCATTAAGCGGAACTCAAATGGTGATGGAGAATCTCCCAGGGATAGAAGAAGCAATAGCCAAAGCCAAAGAGGCAGCTACCAAAACAGATTCTACGAAGAAGACTGAGGATGCAACCGACAAAACAACTCCATTAGTTAAAAGCGAATAGTAAATTGACACATGTCTTTAGATCCAGAAAAAGTAGTTATAAACAGAGCTATTTATTCAAACGAATATGATATTCTTCGTGAACTAATAAAAGACATAGGTAGTCAAGACAATGCAGAAGAAGGATATTTTTATATAGACGCAGGTTCTACTAGAGTAAGATCTACGGGTGAAGTTCGTGTTACAAGGTTTTCTGAAAATATTATACTATGGCTTTCAGATTGTTTTGATATAAGCAACAAAGACTCCATATATATGGAAGGTGCTTTTCCTGGATTAATATTCGAATATTACATGTTCCTTTACGATTTAGATATAAAAGGTATTAAAAGATTTGTGTGTTTGACAGATATGGGATTGGTAGATGAGGTTAATTCAATTTTATTTCCTGAGATTTTTTGTGAAACACTAGAACAAGCTGTTTTCTACTTTACTAATGTAGCTAATATAGAGACAATTATAGATGTATATGAAGAGGACGATAGAATGGATTTATTATGATGAGAAGATTTAAAAAAGGAAAGAAGAAGACTCAGGCAACTAAAGTTTCTATGGATGGAATTCAGTTTGCTAGTAAATTAGAGCTCCATATGTATAAAGTTCTTAAAGATCTTAAGGTTCCTTTTACTTACGAAGGACAAACCTATGTAATAGTAGATGGATTTTACTCAGAGAACGTTTCTTACGAAAAAACAAAACTACAAAAGGAATTACACAACAGGGGTGAGAAGAAAATATTACCTATAAAATACACTCCAGACTTTGTGGATAAAGAATACCCCCCAAGATTTATAATAGAATGTAAAGGAAATCCAAACGAAGCATTTCCCATGAGGTGGAAGCTGTTTAAAAGGTTTTTACATGAACAAGATATTAAGGCTCATTTATATATGCCTAGAAATCAAAAAGATTGTAAAAGAGTTGGTGAATTATTGAAAGAAATTTTGTAGATTTGTATTCACTAATAATACAACTGCCAGTGTTCTTTGAGCCAGTCTCATTTCACTAGCATATAGTTTAAATAATTTGTTTGTTTGACGGAAAAATGGGGGTGCGACACACGTGATCGTTCCCCTTTTTTTTTAATTCTTATTTACTCTTTTTATTTCTCTGTATATTATTATGTCTGATCTCATATACTCAGGCACTCCACCTTCTTCTAATGCCTTATTAGCTTCTTTTGGACTTAATCCAAAATATATTGCTCCATGGTATAGGTCAACAAGACCCTTAATCATTTCTCTTTTGGTTTCTTCCCTAGTAGCGTTTTTTATTCTGTATTCTTCTCCTGTTATTTCACCAGATTCTCTCATTCTTTCAAGAGAACTTTTACTTGTTATGTTTTGAGTAGAATTCATTATTCGTCTAGCCGTAAACTTCATTGACTTGCCATAATCAACTTCTATCGGCTTAAAACCTGTTCCCTGACCTAAAACTTCAAGTAATTTATTGTCTGCACTATTTATTTTGACAGCACTTCTTACAATACCAGGCTCAAAAGCTTTGTATAATACACGAACACCTTTACCAATTCTTGTAGCATAACTATCGTCATCTTTCCAAACAGTTCCTCCTTGAGGCTTTTCGTTTTTGAAAACTGAACTCATAGCAGAAAAAAGTATATCCTTATTCCAAAAATCTCCTAAAGCTTCTTCAATAAATTCAGCAGCCTTTTGTCCTGCATCTTCTTCACTTAAAGCTGCGTTTATAGCTCGGTCCATTTGTCCATGAGGATTGGACGCACTCATATCTATGTAGGTGAATTTACCACCTCCACTTTTTATTATAGGAGTAGTGCTGTTTCTTGACCAAGGAGGAAGAACAAGTCTTTTATATCTCTTTACGTCATTTTCATCTTCATCATCTATATCAGCACCAAACAAATCTCCAACAATATTAACTAAAACACCATGGAATAATGCTTGGGCTGCAATTATAGCGGCTAATCTTTTAGCTCCTATTTTTTTAACTTTAGGATTAGGGTTTTTTATTTCTTTTAAAGATAAGGCCACGGAATTATATGCTGTTCTGTAAGACTCCATCTGAAAAGAAATAAATGTTCCTGCAACAGGTATAGCCCTCATAATATCTCTTAATTGGCCTATTCTATTATAATTTGGAAGTATGTTTTTAGTGTTTTCTGCAGCTATGCCTTCTATTTCTGTTTTTTGTTCTTCACTTAAAGCAGAGGTTTCTTTTCCAAACAATGCAAGTGCATATCTACCCGATTCTATTTCAAAACTAACAATTTTAAAGTAATCATCTTCTAATTGATAAGCTTTTTGTAAAGCTTTACCTACTTTTTTTCTTGTATTATTAGCATTAAACCATCGCTCAGACCTCCTTTGCATTAAAGTTGCTACTGAAGCTTCTTTATCTCCATTAAACATCTCCATCAACTCTTTTTTTACTACACTTGAGTCAATTATACCCAACCTAATGTATTTTAGCAAGTCACTATCTATCTGAGTTTCTCCTCTTGACTTTATTTGACCTTTAACTATAGAAAATGCTTTATTATATGTTTTAAAACTTGTATAACCATTTTGGGCCATAAAAAACAAGTTACCAGTAATATTTTTTGCGTGAGTTCCTGGAGACATTATAGTTTTAGCATATTTAACACTAGAAACTGACTTTAAATAAGTTCTATAAAGTGGTGAATTAAAGAAAGAACCGCTAAAAATAGGTTCTGCCATCATTGCATCCCTAATTTCTTCTGTAGTTAAAAGCCCTGCCATTGGGTTATAGGTTCCATTTCCAGTTTTGTTTTCTGGTGCAATTTCATATTTATATTCTGGTGGTGCAGTTGGGTCATTCTTTTCGAATAAAAAGACACCTAAACCCTTCTTTCTTACACTGTGTAAATATCTACTAGCTTCCAGTAGATTAGACACCCTCTGTATCGTCCTTGTGTAATTTTGTATTGGGTCTGTATATACCCCCATTAAGGCCATAATTGGCTCTGGCATATCTTTCCTAAACTTAAGTGCGTTGGCATCCTTAGCTCCTTCCCTAGAGCTTTTTATGTATGGTGAAGAGTCGCTTTTTTTAAGTATATTATTTACTGCTTGATTTACGGTATGATCTAATGCCTGTTCGTAGGACATTATTTCTTCTGCAGCGTAATCCTGAGCTCTTTTTTTTATTGACGCATCATTTCTAAAAAAGTTTTTTGCTTTTGTTATTATTTTGCTACCATCGTGTCTTGCTTGAAGTTCTTCATTCCAATTCTTTGAATCAAAAACTCTATATGACCTAGTTAAATAGCTTCCAATACCATCTGTTATAGCAATTCTTTGAGGTAAAGTTTCTAAAAGCCCTTCATCTATTAATGACTTTTGTAGCACATCTATTTGCGCCCTCATATCCAAAACAGTTTCCACCACTTCATTAGAAAGAAGTTTTGTTTCAGGAGATAGATTCTCGTAGGTCTTTACGTTACCCTCTAAAATCATGTTTATTTGTACTGTAAGATCTTCTGAAGAAGCTTTAGAACTTTTTAGCTGCTGAACTAATTTATTGCTAGTTACCATTGCCTGTTTAAGAGATGCCTGTATAGACCCCTCCATTCTTTCTCCTTCTATTTGCTGAGTTTTTGCTTTATATCCTCTAGATGATAAAAGACTTCTATGTATTTTATCTAAAACTTGAAATAAAGGATTGTTTTCAGAATTGAAAATACCCTCATTTTTATAAGCCTCTTCTCTGTACTCAGATTTAGCTTGTTTGTAAGCATCTAATATTTCTTTATCACTATAATCTTCACTAAGAGCTTCTTTTATAGCGGCACCAGAGTATCTTCTTTTTACAAGATCTTCCATTGTCTCTTTTAAATTGCTTTTACTGAACTTAATTTTAGATATTTCATTTACTCTTTTGCTATCACCATCAAGCATACTAGCTAATGACCCATCAACAAAATCTTCTAAACTCATGTTCTGAATTTCTTCAGAGGTCATTTCGCTAAAAGCTTTGAACTTACTTTTTATGTAAGAAAACACTCCGTTAAGCCAATTTAAAAATCTAGATCTTATAGATGCCTCTCCAATACTATCTCCTTTATTAGATATAGCTTCGGCCATAGCCTCTTCATATGCAAGTTCTGTGTCTCCATGTATTAATTTAGACTTATAAAGACCTTCAGTTCCTTCCAATAAAGCATATCCTCTAGATAAAAGTTCTGGATTGTTCTGTTTTAAAAATTCTAGCCAAACGTGACCATATTCATGTAAGATTACTTTTGTAGATTTATATTTTGGGTTTAAGTAAACTACAGGACTACCATTCTCTTGTTTAGTGAATCCATAAATTATATCACCTTTCTTAACAAACTTAGTAACCGAAGGGTCTTGTACTTTTAAGTCAAACTCCTGTTGGGTATCTGTGACCATTACATTAGGAAATGTCAATTTCAATTGAGACATTAAGTCTCTCATATTATCAACTTTGTCCGACATTTTAATGCCTTGAAAACCACTAAAACCAGCGATAGGGCCATTAGCCATAACAGTGGCGTGTATTCTTTGATTTAAAGTTTTGTTTTTATATTTGTTGTTTGCTTTTAAAGTCATTGACCTAGAAGTCATTTCTGGAAAAACATCCATTGCGTGTACGGGACTTTCTAAAATACCTATGGGAACACCTTTAACTCCATAGCCATAATTCTTGTGGTCTATTTCTGATACTTCAGGGTTTAACACATCTATCCCCACTATAGAAATAACATGTCTTTGAGGTATTTTTGCTGTAGATGGTTCTTCAAGCTGGTTTTTTATGTAACTAATATGCATAGACTTTTTACCCTGATCACTAGTTACGTTTTTCATTAAAGCAACCTTAACTGGGTTTGTGGGTTTACCAGGGGTAGTGTCTTTGTTTATGTTTCCAGTAAAAATCTGTTCTCCAATTAATTTCCTTGCAGTTATTGGTAGTTTGGTAATATTATCCATTACCTGATCAACAGTCTTATATTTACTTACAAAATTATATACAGCTTCATTGCCTCTTTGTACTTCTTTTCCCTTATTATTTACGCCAACTCTTGGCTTTAAGGATTTAACTAATTCCTTTAAGGCATTTACCCTGTTTCTTTCGGGAATTGTTTTTTTTATTTCATCAGACGCATACCTATATACTGCTTCGTTATTGAAAAGACCTTCAGGTCCCATCTTAATAATAGCCATAGGAACGTGACCATAAGGTAATAACCCTTGGTCCCATGCTCTTTCAAAAAGAGGTTTGTTTTGTGCAAAAAGATTTAGTGCATTGTTTTTTAGACTTTCAGATACCATAGCGGTAGTATTAGCCCATGCCATACCGTCCTTATTAAATCCACTTCCACCTTCTAGTTTGTGAGTTGTTCCTGTTACAGGGTTTGTAGTGTCTCCAGTTTTTAACTCATCAGAAATTGAAAACAGCATAGGAAGATCTTTATAACTCCCTTGTAAGTCTTTAATTATGTTTACTTCTGGGAAATTTCTAAGTAAATACTCTGTATCAGTTTTTTCTGTTGTACTTAAATTTGTGGGATTTGTAAAGTTTAGAACCTCAGCTGGCATAGAGTTCATATCCTCAACCATCTGATCTATATTAAACTCTTGTAACTGCTCGTTTTGTTGTGTAGAAAATTTAGGCTTTTTACCTAACAATTCATTTATTTCGTTTACTTCTTTTTGCTCTGGGGTAAGCTCTTTTTCAATGTTTTTTCCAGCAACACCTGTTATCGCTTGCTCGATTTTGTCACGAAAAACTTGCCCTTCTGGACCTTGCTTGGCTGCACGTTCTCGAACATTTTGAAGAATTTGTTTTCTTTCCTCCTCGCCAATATATCTTGAATCGGCTCCTTTGATTTCTCTTGTTTCATAATTTACGTTGTTTTGCTCTAATTCGTTTGTAAATGCCTGCCACTTTTCATCCAATTCTGCGGTTCTGTCTGCATGAACATCGTATAAAGTTAGTGTATTTTTACCTTCATTTAATGTAAATTCAGTAATACCTATTTTTTTTAATGCATCTAATGTTTTTTGAGGGTCACTAACCATTATAGAATATACGTCTGCATTATGTCTATCGGATTCCCATTCTACTTCCTCTCCAGCAATAGTAGCTTCTTGAACTTCAGGAGTTAATCCCCCTAATAATGCGGCAAAATCAACAACTTGATCTATATTGTCGGCCTCTACGTTTACTACATTAGATATTTCCGTTATAGCTTTATTCTCTGTAGATAGAAAGTATCCACCTATAGCCTGATCTATTCCTTGTATTGTAACTCCAGTTAAACTAGCAGCGTCATCTATAGTTTCTAAATAAACTTTATAGTCATCAGATTCCCTTAGCGCAGCAGCTTCTTCCATATTAGACACCTGTTTATTATAAAATGGTGCTACAGATACTTTTGTTATGGCTGGTTCTGGTCTTGCTTTTGCCTCTTCTCTTATTTTATTTAATTGCTCGTATAGCTTTTCTTTTTTCTTAACAAGAGGAGACATATATTTAGTCTTAGTCTCATCGTTTCTATCACTTTTTTCAATAGAACGTATGCTATTGTTTAGTCTACGCACTTCTTCACTTACCTGCTCTGTTGTTCTTATTTCATCTTCACTAAGCCTTTCAATTATGTAGTTGTTTTCATCTACAATTTCTCTTAAACTTTGTTCTTGTGAATCTTGTACTTGATTTAAAACTACCAGTTCCTGAGAAGTGGTGTCTGGATTATTTTTTTCATCACTAACATTAACAAGTGTGTTTAGTATATCTTCTTGTTGTTTATATTGACTGTCTGTTGTAAATGCATCTAATAAAATAGGAATATTACTAGCCCCATCAGGACTAGTGTGTCTTCTATTAAAATCGTTTCTAGCATTAGTCTCAGCTTCAGCCTTATCTCTGTTATAACCCTCTTCATTAAAGCTAAAATCTGCCTTTCCATTCTGGGATGCTCTAAATGGAGCTGTAACCGCTTGACCTATTCCTTTAGCTCCAACACCACCTAAAACGCCTTTTACCGTTGCGTTAATGATTCTTTTTGGATTGTTAATTATGTTGTCAGTTATTCTGTCACTTATCTCGAAAGAAGTAAGGTTTTCGTTTTGACCAGAAATTCTAGCCGCTTCTTCATTAGTTAAACTTGCAAGTTCCTGACCAAATTCTTGAGTACCGTTTTGAGTTCCAATAAGTATGTATTGCATGAAATTTTTCATGAAACTTGTCCCTGCTTTTTTCGTTATTGCGTCCGTAATCTTTCCAAGACCCCACGATTCAAGCTCTGCCTGAAGAACACCCAAAGATGCAGGTATTAAAACCTCTGACTGTCCACTTTTAACCAGTTCCTCATAAGAAATTCCAAGTTCTTGTGCTTTTATTGTGTTATACTCTATTATATTAGTAGAAATCATGTCAGATGCAATAGCAGCTCTACCACCAATCTGTGAACCTATTCTCAATCCACTAAGAGCACCACCAGCTGCTCCAAGAGGACCCCCTAAAGCTCCACCTACGGCACCTACTCCAGCTCCTACCACACCACCTGCAACTTTACCTGCAGCCATCTGAATTGCACTGGTACCTATTCCTGTAAGTGCATTTACAAACGCAGGACCTACTTTCAGAAAGTCATCCCCAGTTATGTCCCCATCAGTAAAAGCGTCATACACGTCAGTAGGCTCTACTACTGGTTTAATTTTATCCTTTAACTTATTTAACACAACATCTTCTGCCCTCATTTTAGCAAAATCACCTTCAGCTGCATAATGAACTTTTAGCATTCTGTTGTCCCATCCACGAAGAGTGGTAAACATATTGCTAAATGCGTTTGCTGACAATTGTGCGTTAGATAAGGTGTCTTCCCCTTCTAAGAATGACTTTACATTTTCTTGATTTTGATCTTGTTCTTCTAAACTTTCTTTCGTTGGTTCAGCGTTCATATCTATATACTTACTTGATTGAGGTTGTTTGTTCTCAATTACCCCAGGGAGGTCAAGTAAAAATTTCTCTTCTTTATTTTGTTGTAGGGATTTAGGTAGGCCTATTAAGTTCTTAAATGTTTCTTCATCGTCTGTGTATCCACCCTCCTTAAACATACCATAAGCATCGTTAAAAGCCTCTGGATTAGTCCTAAGTAGTTTATGAAAACTAACTATATCATCTTGATAACCATCTTGTGTGGCTTTCATCCACAAGTCATGCAAAGCTTCATCATTCATATTCTATTTCTATTTTTTTGCATTGAATCTACCAAAATTACTCTCTGATGCTGGTTTTTGTTTACCTGTACTAGCATAATAATCATTTGAAGATATAACATCTAGCCCCATTGCACTTCTAAACTTATTTATATCTTCTATGTTATCATATCTTTGTTTGATAAGTTTCTTTTTTCCTGATCCTGCTATTACTTTACCAAATGCATCTTTAGTGTCTGGAAGGGTATATTGATATTCTACTTCGAAATCACCCGACACATCGTATTGTGTTGCACCCATAACTTTAACACTATCCATTACATCAACCCCTTGTATTAATACCACTGGTCCTTCACCGACCGTCTTTTGAGTTGTTAATGCAAGTTCTCTTTCTAGAGTTCTTTTGAAAACATCATCTGAAGTAATACCATTCATCTGAATGCCTCTACCATCTGTAGCGGCCCATTGTGTGCGGTTTCCTTTTCCGTCATTACCTGCATCCTTTTCTGTAATAAATGCTTCTGTTACTTTTTTATCTTTAGTGGCACCTTTAACCCTAGCTGCTTTATCTGCTGGATCTTCGTATGGTTTAGAAGACTCCATTGCACGAAGTTCATTCATTAGCTTGTTATTAAGACCCTCTTTAAGAATCTCATCCACTTTAGCTTCTTTATCTTTGTCGTACCCTAAAACATCGTCATCAGTAATACCAATTTCATCAAAATCACCACCAATCTTTTTTAATGCGTCTAACTTTTCTGTTTGACTCATTCCATCAATAGCTCCTTGCATTAAAGCATCTTGAGCAGGACCTAGTTTTCTTCCTCCTTTACCGTCTGAATTTGTGTATTTTGTGTATTCTCTAGTTCCAACTTGATAAACATCTCCAAACTTTTCTAAGCCCCTCAGTCTATCTGTTATTGTGTTTAAGTTTACTCCTGGCTCATTTTGCAGTATGTTTTGTGAGAATTGACTCATGGTCATTACAGTCGCTTTAGTAAGATCAACGC
>TARA_B110000977_G_scaffold73361_1_pt1 | contig 18318 bp, 11 predicted proteins | sample TARA_B110000977 | Tara Oceans TARA_B110000977 (sample SAMEA4397798) | marine metagenome | biome: Polar Biome; feature: [SRF] surface water layer (ENVO:00010504); material: water (ENVO:00002006), including particulate matter (ENVO:01000060) such as... | depth 5 m | reverse complement strand
CGACCGGCGCCGGTTTCCGCCGCGCCACTTTGAAGAACACCGCCCGGCTCCCTGTAGTCCGCGCCCGCGCCCGCACCAAAATCCAGGCCGCCGCTAAAAACTACAAAATCACCCTCCTCCCCGGCGATGGGATCGGCCCCGAGATCATGAAGGTTGCCAAGGAGGTCTTGGAGGAGGTTGGAACCCAGTACGACATCGCTTTTGACTTCACTGAAGCCTTGGTTGGCGGTGCCGCGATCGACGCCACCGGTGTCCCCTTGCCCGACGAAACCCTGGCGCAGTGCAAAGCCTCCGATGCGGTGCTTTTAGCCGCGATCGGCGGGTACAAATGGGACACCCTCCCCGCTGATGTCCGCCCCGAGCAAGGTCTTCTCGGTCTCAGAGCCGGCCTAGGTGTGTTCGCCAACTTACGGCCCGCGAACATCCTCCCCCAGCTAATCGACGCCTCGTCCTTAAAGAGAGAGATCGTGGAAGGCACCGATATCATGGTTGTGCGTGAGTTGATTGGAGGCATCTACTTCGGCAAACCGAAGGGGTTCGGCGTCGATGAGGACGGCAACAAAACGGGATTCAACACCATGATTTACTCGGTGCCTGAGATTGAGAGGATCGCCCGTGTCGGCTTCGAGACCGCGAAAAAGCGCTCCAACCGCCTGTGCTCCGTGGAGAAGTCCAATGTGCTGGAAGTCAGCCAATTGTGGAAAGAAGTCGTGACGCGCGTGCACGAGGAGGAGTACCCTGATGTCGAATTGTCGCACATGTACGTGGACAATGCGGCAATGCAGATCATCCGCGCCCCCACGCAGTTCGACACCATTGTTACCGGGAACATCTTCGGCGACATTCTTTCCGACGCGGCGTCCATGTTGACGGGTTCAATTGGTATGTTGCCGTCCGCCGCGGTTGGCACGGACGGCCCGGGGTTGTACGAGCCCGTGCACGGCTCCGCTCCCGACATCGCCGGCACGGACAAAGCGAACCCGCTGGCGCAGGTCCTCTCCGCGGCGATGATGTTGCGGTACCAGTTCGGGGAGGAGGAAGCCGCGGCAAAGATGGAAAAAGCCGTCTCTGACTGCCTGGACGACGGGTTCAGAACCGGCGATATCATGTCGGAAGGGTGCGAGTTGGTCGGGTGCATTAAAATGGGGGAGATCCTCATGGAGAAGATCAAGGCGTAAGCGAGGCGCAAGAGAAACACTATTTACAGTTTTAAAGCATGATGCGTTATTATGAGTTACACGTGGTATGGCGTATGCCTGAAGTTACACATGGTGTGGCTCTAGGCTCTTGCCTTCCGTCCACACTGCTGATTCACCTATGACTATAGTGCATGATTCACCTAATGAATCTCTACTATAACCCCCCACTCCTACCTCCTCCCCCCTCGCACGGCTCTTTGCTCCGCCACTCTGATCCGCTCGTGCAGGTCGAACTTGTTCTTCAAAACAGGCCGCACGTCCTCCGCGTTGGCTAACCGCCCCAGCAGCGGAATGAGCTTCAGAAGCTGCCGGTCGTTGTCGTCATCGAACCACGACTCGATGGGAACGCCGTTGTCGCACTGGAACCCGAACGCCTGAGGGGAGTTGTCTACGATGATCGTGTTTTTCAGGTCTCTGCCTATCACTGACAAGTCCTTCATGTAGTTGCCGTCGACTAAAACACAGGCTTCTCGGTACAGTCGGTGCTTGATGAGCACGTTATCAGGGTCCAACGTGTCAAGCAATCGCTCCGCATAAACCCTCTGACTCGCCGTAAACACGACCACCTCGAAGTGCCGCGCCGCGAACTCCATGAACTCGGCTAGGTACGGTCGCCGGCGCACATTGACGATGTGCTTCTGGTTGTTGAAGTGCACGGGGAAGGAAAAGTCGCAGGTGTGCCCGGTGGTTTGCTCCAAGTCGGAGTGTACTAACGTTTCATCGAGGTCCAACACCAACGTGTTTTTGTTGACGTGCACGGCGCTTTGCGGAGGTAACAATTTGGGCCGGTTCTTCGGCACGCAGCTCCTCAGCGGAGGCAAACCCCCGATAAAAATCCACGGGTCGTACTCCTCGTCATACGTCTCTTCGTCCATTTCGTCGAAGTACTCGTACTCGTCGTCCAACGTCAAATCAGCCTTGCCGAAGCCGTTCTGGATAATCGAGCCGTCGGGGGCGAGGTTGGGGTTGTTCTTGTCAAACTTCGCGGGTTGCGGTGCAGGGTGTTTGCTCAAAGAAGGTTGACTTGTTTGGCGCGAGGAACAAACGCCCGTCCCACCGCTCGCTTGTAACACCGCGTCGTCACTCTCGGTCTCCTCAGCCTCGTCGCTCTCGAGGCTCTCCGCGACGGCGGGGACGGAGCGTCCCCGAGCCGCCGCGCCGGCGCCCCGCGCGGGGGACACGAGCCTTGCCACTGGAACGTCGTCATCGCTCGACGCGTCGTCGTCCGCAGTTGGTTCAGGGACAGTAGTTCGGATGCTGTTCCTGTCAGTAGAGCCTCGGATCGTTCCTCCAGAAGGCACTCTTCCCCTCGTGCGCGCGGACGTCCCAGCCGCGGGTTTCTTAACAGCCTCTCTTGAGCGCGTCGGTTGCGCATTAGACTTTGTTTTTGTTTTCTCACCCGCCGCGGGTTTCACCTTCTCGCGACTCGGCCGCGTGTTCGCCTTTTCCGTCTCGCCCCCCGCGAAGAACGAAAACACTGGCGAGAAGATGGACTTCATACTCCCCGATCGCGTCGCTTTGCCTCCTTTCTTCCCGGAACGTTGAGACTGTTTGCCCATACCACTCGCCTTGTCCTCATCCACGGATTGGAATTTTGATTGCAGATTCTTCGCCGCTTCGTCGTCTTTTTTCTTAGATGCAGCGCTCGTCTTCCCTTTGGTTTTGCGAACACTCGAGGTGATGAAGGATGCGTTTGGTTGTTTGCCTCCACTGCCACGCTGCCTTGCTCGTTTCGTCGCCGAGTCTGTGTCCGGATCTCCTGGGGAATCTGTAGCGCCGTCGCGTTTGCGCTTACTCTTCGCACCGCTCTTCCCAAAACTTTTCAACAGAGAGAAACCCGCGTTCAGCATCCGGCCTCCCAGGGACTTGCCATCGCTGTGGGGGGAGGGGAGAGAGGGATGGAGTCAGGTCAGGTTCAGGTGCTCTATGCTCTATGTAGTCGTGCGAGGTCCTCAAGTCTTTGCAATGCACCGTCGTCATCTCTGCGCCACGCATCTGCGTTCGATTGCCTCTTGAGCCGCGGGGGGACGAGCGCAAAAAAACGCAAAAGAGATCTCCAATCATCGATTGCGATGGGTGGGCGACATTCGCTGGGGACTATTACACGCACCTCGCCGCTGGGCTTTCGTACGTGTCCACGGCCGCGGCACGGCGGCTCCGGGGGGTCGGCATCGCAAAAGCCGCTCCGCCGTCGCGACGAGGCGCGGACGAGGAGTGCGGGAGAACGACATCTCTCTTTTCTAATCTGCTTCGTGGCGGGAGAAAAAACTGGTGTCGGCTGGATTATATGGAGAAAACATTGAGTTAATGACGAGTTAAAATGATAACCAAAATCGGTGGAGCGAAAGCAAAAAAGAGCACTTTGTCGGCGCCGCACACATGTGTGTGTCTGTGTTCACGAAGGCGCCTTCTCATTGTCCCGTGCACCGGCGGTTGGGTGCGCACAGGTGACACCTGGCGCTCGCAACCCTGAACTCTGGTTCCAGCCGGCGCGTTCGAGTTTATCGTTCATTCCAAGGCCCTCTGTCCGCCGACTCTTACGCGCCCAACGCGCAATCGGAATCTAGAGGCGAAACCGAACCTGTTTCCTGTCGCATCACTTGGACACCTCGACGACGAACATGGTGGACGAGGGATGGACCACGGTGGAGAAGAAAGCGGGCGCCGGAGGTGTCGTGTCCGACAGAGGCAGCGGTTCATGGAACAAAGATCTGAGAAGAGGTGCAGGTACGTCAGCACCCGTTGCATCCAACCGAGAAAACCTTTTGTTTTCCACGCCGCCGCCAGTGAAAACTCACGCGATCGGGCGTCGACCCACCGGTCGTCGTGCTCCGTTTTCAAACCCGTTTTGAGTGATGACTCGTGCGGGATATACCGAACCACGTTCCGGACACACAGCTGTCAACATGAATCGATCCGACACGTTTGCTGACCATGACACTCCCTCTCGACGATGTCTTCCTCGACTGATTAAATCGTTGTGCTTTTGGAACATCATTAATTGTTTCTTTCCACCTCAAACGTATTCCGCTCTAAACTCATTCTAACCCTAGGCGGCAGCTTAGGGGCTTCCTCGAGTCGCGACGGGTCACGGCGCAAGCCCGGTGGCGATGAGAGCGTTGGCGGTGCACGGCGCGTTGGAGACGACAGGCGAAGAGCGTCTTCGGATGAGAGTTCCGAGGGACGGGGTGGGCGGCGGCAGAACGGAAGCGGGTTGGGGGGTAGACGCGGCAGAGGCGAGGAGAACGACGGAAAGAACACGAGTGGCAATACCAACTCCGGACGAAGAGACGGTGACCGTGGGAGAAACGAAAGGGGGAGGGAACGGAACGAGGGACGCGGCGGCTGTGGAAGGGAAGGTGGGAACCGAAGTGGGCAATCTAGCCATTCAAATTACTCCCCCGGCGAGCTCATCAAGGATCTGGATTCGCTGTCGCAAGCCGTGCAACGGGCGAAGCCAGGGACGGGCGAGATTGCACAAATACTGAAGCATTCCACGTTCCGACCAGGCGCCCCCGCGTTCACTACTTTGATAAAATCCTGCGGCCGAGCGGGCTCGTGGGAAAAAGCGTGCGAACTGTACGACGCGATGAAAGCGCGAAACATTTCGGGGAACACCATAACCTGTTCCGCGCTGATTAACGCGCTTGGGAAGTCACGGCAGTGGGAAAAAGCAGTCGACGTGTTTTCTGAGATGCAGGCAAATGGCATAGATGCTAATATCTTTACGTATTCTGCCTTGATATCCGCGTGCGCCAAGGGCAAGCGGCTGGACAAGGCTTTGGAGATGTTTGAGCTTTGCCAGAGAAACGGCGTGGAGCCGGATTCGATAACGTACGGCGCAGTGATCAGCGCGTGCGAGAAGGGTAAAAGGGTGGACAAGGCGCTTGAGATTTTCGACGGCATGCGAAAACGGAATCAAAGTGTAGAGTGTAACGTGATTACGTACAACTCGCTGTTGCTGGCGTGCGAACGAGTGGGGAAGCATTCAGACACGCTGCGCGTTTTTGCCGCGATGAGGAAGGAACAAGTCAAGCCCGACCGGGTGACGTTGAATTCGGTTATCACCGCGTTTACCGGTCTCGGTGACTTCAAAAAGGCCCTCGACGTATTCCGGGAGATGCATAGGGACCGGGTGGAGGCGGATGCCACGTCGGCGGCGGCGGCGTTAGCGGCGTGCGCTGGGGGCGGGTTCGCCGAGGAGGCGGCTCAGATTTACAGGGAGTTTAGCGTTGGGAGGAAAGGCGTGGGCCAGACAGAACGCGGGGATAGCAACAGTCGGGGAGTCGGTGGAGGTGTCCGGTCGAGAGGCGACGGTGACGGTTCATCTTCAACAACATCTTCAGGCGGATCACCGAGTATTTTGTTAGTCACCAACGCGTTGGCGGCTTACGAAAAGCAAAACGCGCATCAAAACGCGGTTGACGTCATCGGGGCTAAAGGTGATGGGAAACTGACTGGAAAAATGATCGTAAACGCGAAAGTTGCTGAAGAAGTAGTTATACGTGCTGAGGAAGCAGTAGCGGCGGCGAAAGACGCGCCACCGCCTGTGATGACCATGGCGGCGCGGATCGCGGCGGTGGCGGGTGGGTCAACTCAACCGGCGAAGGACCCGGTGTCCGTGGCGGAGGTTGCGCTGGCGAAGGCGAAACGCGACGCGCAGGTGGCAAAATTGCTGTGCCAAGCTGGGGGGATTCGATGCGATTTACCTAACCATTCGTACGTGACGTTGATGCACGCGTGTGAGCGTTCCGGTTTGTTCCAACGCGCGGTGGAGGTTTTCGCGGCGGCGCGGTGCGCTTCTGTTATAAACGCGAGCGCGCCGCCGAAACGCACGTCGGTGAACTTTTCCGTCGACGACGACGACGAGGATTTGGGTGAGGAGAATCCACCCTCTACGTCATCACCTTTAACCCCGTTCCACTCCGACCCGAGCTCGTACGAACGCGCGTTACGTTCCGCCGCGGCGGGCGGGCTGGCGAGCGAAGCGGTCGTACTGCTGAACGCCATGCGCGCGAGTTGCCGCGACGGCGAAACTGGCGCGGCGCGTGCGTCCGCTTTAGCAGCGTGCGCGGCGTCCGCACCGGGTTCCGCGCCAAGCACGGCGCTTGTAGTGTGGACGAGAATCGTCACAGCAGTCGCGGCGCACGCGAAAAAAGAAGGGACACCGGAGAAGGCGACTCCGGCGCTGCCCGCGTGCCGCGCCGCGTTGACGTGCGCGGCGAAGGACGGCGACGTGGAGTTGGCCAAGGACGTGTTGAGCGCAATTGGGGCGAGCGCCGAGGCATCGACGAAAAATGACCCGCACGTACGCGTCGCTGCAGCCATGGCATTCGCTGGGGGTGCCGAGGGTGCCGAGTCGGAAGTCGCGTCTACCTTATCAGGTCTGGACGACGAAACCGTAGGGTCGGTGATTGTTGCCGTAGCGAAAAGCGGGGGCGCGGTCGCGGCGGCGACATTCCTCGAGACGTTTTTGAAAAGCGATGAGAAAAAGGAAAAGTATATCAGCGCAGTGGTTGCCGTCGCTGCTTGTTCGAAAAGCGCAGAACAACGGTGTGACGCTCTGTTGGGTGTGTGGTCTGGGGAAGGGGTTTCCGGCGCGGAGGAGGGGAGGAAAACAATCGCCGAAGCGGCTGTCGTTGTCACGACGTCGTCTCCAAGCGCGTTGCCCCAATCGTCTATGGGCAAACAGTCTGATAGTACGAAACCTGTGGAGTCCGGTCCACCACCGTCCTTTGCCTCGTTCGCCTCCGCGGCGGGTGGAGGAAGGGTCGCACTTGGGGGTAGTGATAGCACAGCGAGCAGCGCGGGTAACTCGATCAGCGCGACCGCGAAAACACAAGGAAAGGGCAAGGGTAAAAAGCCGGACCCGCCTGTTCCAAACGCGAAGGCTGGTCAGACTGCAAACACCTCAAACCCTAAGCCTAAGGGGAGTAACCCCAAAGGGTGGGACAATGCGTCTGGAAGAGGTGTTGACCCGTCAGCCGCTCCAAAGAAACCTCTCGTCGCGGCGTCCGCGCCGTTCACGCCTGCGGCAGCGGCGAAAGCGGCGCCGTTCGTCCCGAGCGGGAAGAAGAAGGACGAGTCGCTCACATCGGCGGCGGCTCGGCTTTCCATCGCGGCTCCCGCGTTCACTCCGAAAGTCCCGTCAGCAGCAGCGCCCGCGTTCGTGCCCAAGGCGAAAACAGAAGAGAAGTAGTGTGTTGATGCTTTTAATAGAATTGAGTTGCAATGTGATGTCTTGTTTTAGGTACAAAGTATTTCTTTTATTTCACCGTCGAGACTCTTAAAATTTTCTAAAAGTCAATCAAGTTCGCGGACTGCGTTTGCTGAGGTTGCTGAGGTTGTTCAGGCTGCTGCGTTTCCTGCGACTCGGCTAGACTCGCGGCGATCGCGGCGGCGACCATCGCGTCCTCCTCCGCCTCAGTGGCCGGGCGCTCCGAAACCGCGGGGGTCGCGGGCGGGTTGATGGGCTGGCCAAACTGGCCCCCTCCTCCCACGTCCAGCCCTCCCAGCAAGTCCACCACAGAGTTTTGGTCTGAGTTTTTTATGGGTTTAGCCGTGTTCCCGCCAGTCACAACGTTCTGCGTTTCCTGCGTGGGTGGTGCGTATCCCCCCGCGTCCGCGTCCGCCGCGTCCCTCGCCGTGACAACCTCGTCATCGCCAATCGCCGAGACCAAACTCTCCGCGACTTCAATCGCTCGGATCAACAACGCGTCATCCACGACGCCCCCCGATTCCACCACCCTGGCGAGCGTGTTCAGGTGGTCCTCGCACGTCGCCCTGAGTTCTTGCAAAGTCTCTTGTTCTTCGGCAGTTATGGTGGTACTGCCGGCTGAAGTGTCGGACACAGCGTGCGCGCGCATGTCGAAGAGAATCTCGGCGGCGGCGGCGCCCGCGTCTAGGCGCTCGGCGAGACGCATCGCGACCCTGGCGGGGGAGTTTATGTCAACCTGGTGCTGTTGTGCGTTGTGGTGGTCTATAATGTGTGCATTGTGGTGTCCATTGCTGCGGGGGCCGTCGTCAGTAAAGGCGTTGTACCCTCCCGCGACCGGCGACGCGCTCGACGCGGAACTCGCCACTGACTTCATCTCGGCCGCCGCTTTGTTCGCCGCAGCGGCGGCGGACTTCATGCCTCTGGAAGCCATGTCGCGCAAACGCGTCATGTGCGACTGCGCGCGCGCGTACACGGTGGATGCAGGGCGGTGGCGGGCTTTAGGGTTTAGAGTTAGGGGTTAGTTTAGGGCACAGTAGGGGTTGGAGGTTAGTCACCAGTCCTCGCCGCTAGTTTAATTTGGCACCGAAAAATCTAAATTCGTCACAGACGTCGTGTCAGTCCGAGAAAGATGAATTTGACGTTTCCGGGGACGCGGTTCTTACCTGCTTCGTCGGAGAAATCGAACCCCTGCGCGTCACGGTCCAGCGGAACGTCGTCTAAAGCGTCATCCTGGAGGGTGCGGGGACGGTGGGAGGTACGGTGGGAGGTACGGTGGGAGGTACGGTGGGAGGTACGTGCTTGTCAGTTGTCTGAAGATTCCGGTCGAACGCAGATCTGTTGTTGCCTTTGAGGATGAGATTTCAGGCGCGTCATCGCTTCAGACTGTTTGCCCCTACGCGGATATGACGCGTACCTGTTCGTCCCTCGACAGCAACGACGCGTCGTTCCCATCCGTAGACAGAGGCGTGTAATGCCCCGCTCGGCTGCCGAACGCACTCATGGTAAGTGCGCCCGATGAGTGACAAGACTTACAAGATTGATGGATGCTGACTCGTGGCCGAATATTCGAGTCGGGATTCGTTTTTCTCTCAAATCAATAAAAATAACTCGCACTACCTACTCCATCTTGCCAAAGGCCTCCTTGATGATCCCCACGGCTTTTGTGACTTCGCTTTCGTTCACCACCAGGGGCGGCAGAAGTCGCAACACATCACCCGCGCCCGCGGTGATCACCAACAGCCCCGCGTCTCGGCAAATACCGACCAACGGACCAGCCGGCACGGTCAATTGCACGCCGACGAGTAATCCACTTCCTCGAACCTCGACGTATCGCGGGTCATCTTTCAACGCCTCCCGCAAGCCTTCCCTCAACTGCTCACCCCGTGCCATCACGTTCTGCATGAACCCATCCCTACACACCTTGTCGTACACCGCGTTCGCGGCGTGGCAAACCAGCGGCCCGCCCGCGAACGTGGAGCCGTGGTCGCCGGGCGCCATCGCATCGGCAATGGCATCCGTCATCATCACCGCTCCGATTGGTAGTCCCCCGGCGAGCGGCTTCGCGACGGTCATCATGTCAGGCTCCACGCCTACACTTTGATGCCCCCAAAGGTACCCCGTCCTCCCAAGCCCGCACTGCACCTCGTCGAACACCAACACCGCACCGGTTTCGTCGCAAATGTCCCGCAAGCCTTGAAGGAACGCTTTGTCCGCGGGGAAAATGCCGCCTTCGCCCTGGACTGGTTCCACGAACACAGCCGCGGTGATTTTTGTGATGCATTTTCGCGCGCTGTCTAAGTCTCCATAGGTGGCGAACGTGTGTCCTGGACTCAAGGGTTCGAACGGCGTGCGGTACGCTTCTTTCCAAGTCAAGTTCAACGCGCCCAACGTTCGGCCGTGGAACGAACCGGTAAAAGATACCGTGTCCGTGGGCCATTCTTTGCATTCCGGATCAGCTTTCTCGGCCTTGACTTTCTGAAACTTGCGCGCGAACTTAATCGCGCCCTCGTTCGCCTCCGCGCCGCTGTTGCAGTAAAATACCTTGTCCGCGAACGAATCGTTCGTGAGCTTCCTAGCTAACGTCGCCCCTGGTTCGGTGTGGTACAAGTTAGACACGTGGCACAATTTGCCTGCCTGGTCCGTCACCGCCTTGACCCATTCAGGATCGGAATGCCCAAGGCAGTTCACCGCGATTCCTGCTGTGAAATCCAGGTACTCCTTGCCTTCCGTGTCCCAGATTTGGCACCCCTTGCCGTGCGTGAACACCGGGGTGGGGCCTCGACCGTATGTGCCTAAAATGCACTCGGACTCGTCACTCCACACGGTTTTGGGGTTGGTGGTAGCGGGGTCCTTGATGGCTTCGGCTCGGATGGTGACGCGCTTTACGGATCGCGATGATCGGGAAGCCTTTTGGCGGCGAAGCGCATGGGGGGCACTCACGCCGAGGAGCGAGAATTGCGTAACACAGGCCATGGCGTGTGACGGACCAGGTGAGAAGAACCTGAGGCAGTCCGAAACGTCCTCTGCGCGGGGACGATGTGGGGACGTGGGCACCGTCGCGGGGGTCAGGGTTTGGGAAACAGTTGATAAAGTTCCCGAGAAACTTTCGCGATTGCAAATTTCTCGGAACGACACGTCCAGTCACCTCAAAAAGTTATGACTCCCCTCTTCCGTGTACGAGCACACGTCGAGGCGCGCCGACGACTGACCGGAAGTTATGGGAAGGAAGCGGTGCACGCACGGGAGGCAGAAAAGCCAGTGCAAGGTGTGTAGCCCGTGTCCGCACGGCAAGGTGAAAAGAGACTGCACCAAGTGCAACCCTTGCCCTCACGGCAGGCTGAAAAGAGACTGCGCGGCGTGCACTCCCTGCCCCCACGGCAAGCTGAAAAACAAGTGCACGAAGTGCAAGCCCTGCCCCCACGGCAAGCGGAAAAGTGAGTGCACGGAGTGCAGCCCCTGCCCTCATGGCAAGCTGAAAAGCAAGTGTGGAGAGTGCAACCCGTGCCCCAATGGCAAGTTGAAAAACCACTGCATTGTGTGCGTCGGTTGCCCTCACGGGCAGCAGAAAAACAGACGTGTGGCGTGCAAAGAAAGCGGCACGCGCAAATTCCCTGAGCTCGAAGCAGATCAAGCGCGTGCCTGAGAGTTCGCCCGAGATCAAGCAAGACCCAGAGATCAAACAAGAGCCCGCCATAAAGCAAGAACCCTTCACCATTCAAGGCTACTTCGGCTTTGACAAGTAAGAGACGTTGGAAACGTTCTTGTTGGATAAAAAGACTACGCGTAGTAATAAGACAATCGATAGATACCACTCCACCTCTCTTTACGTTTTCTGTCGTTTCTCCTGCTTGGCGAACATCTTCCCTATCGCGGTTTCCTTCGGCGCTTTCTTTTTCTTCCCCTCAGACTGTTTGCTCAGCAGCCCAACAACCTTCATCGGTCCCGAGGTTAGCCCCGCGTCGTTTACCTGGCTTTTCATGACCCAGCGCCAAGGGATTTGCCCCTCGCCCTCGCCCCCGCTTTGCGCGAAGAACTCCTGGACGGGGTTGTCATAATCCGACTCCAAAATCAAAACCTCCACCACCGCTCGTTCCACGTTCGTGAGCTGCTTGACGTGCGAGAAAACGTGCGTCACCTCCCCAACTTGTTCCACCTGTTTTCTTTTGACATTCAACGCAAAACCTTCCCCCTCCCCCTCAAAAGGGTCCAGGGTTTCAATCAAAGAATCGACCGCTTTACTCCGTTGCGTTTGGTCATCCTTAACTTCGTCCGCCATCACCACGCTCGGGAACTCCCACAGCCCCCCCAGTAACCCCCCTTCCGGGCGCTTCGTAACGAGGTACCCGACGTTTTCCCCCACGACGGGTTCTTTATAGTTACCGAACTCTTCCTCCGGCTTGGCGAAGAACACGTGTACCTCCATCACCCGCGTCGCCACCGTTTCCAACCGCTTCTCAGCTTTCTTGTCCTTCTCAGGCAAGTCCGTCACTTTGAAGGGTAAAGCTTCTGAGTTACGTTCTGAGTTATTCTGGGACTCAACAGTCTCTTGTTTCAGCCCTTCGCAATATTTACTGACAGGACACGTATCACACTTGGGGTTCCGCGGCGTGCACACCGTTGCCCCCAGTTCCATCATGGCCTGATTGAAATCCCCGGGGCGGTCATGACAAAGCAAGGAATCGGCAATTTCTTTAACCGCCTTGGACGCGCTCGTGTTGTTCTTCACCGCGTCGCCTCCGTCTTTAATTAATCCCAATCGGGTTCCGACGCGAATAACGTTCCCATCCACCGCAGCGACGGGTTCGTTAAACGCGATTGAAGCTACCGCGGCGGCGGTGTACGGTCCGACGCCAGGGACATTGGATAACGCCTTCGCGGTGCTAGGAAACATTTTTTTTTTCTCCCCCTCATTCCCTTCCTCATTACCTCCTCCATTCACCACATACTTCGCTCCCTCCAGCAAAAAACGCGCGCGTCGGTAGTACCCCAGCCCCGCCCATACCTCGTTGACCTGCTCCTGCGTGGCGGTTGCCAGTAATTCAGCGGTGGGCCACTTGCTCATCCACTTGCGCCAATACACCGCGACGCGTTCGATTTGCGTTTGCTGGCTCATGATTTCTGATACCCACACGCCGTACGCGTACTGGTCGCTTGGGACGTCCATTGGCGACCCAGTGGTTTCGACGTCCATCCAGTATGAAAGAGCGGTTTGAAAGGTTCTAGACTCGCTACTGTCACCGGTCAAAACCTTTTGCAAATCCGTATTTTCTTTGGGTACGCAGTGCTTGCTGTGTTTGTTCCGTCGCCACGGCAAGACTCTGTGGTTTTGGTCGTACCATTTGAGAAGATCGTGTCGAGCGTTCGGGGCGCTTTCCTTCACCAGTTTCACCCCCAGGTGCTTTGTGTATAGATCCTCGATGTCATGTATGGGATCGGATTGCTTTTTCGTGGAAACGGCCATTGTAACGGTTGGGCGTCGCGCGCTGGGAAGAGGGACACTTCGTGATGAAGGTCGACTCGAAACTTTCAAATCCGCCAATCGACGTGTAACAACACAAAACGATCGCGACCGCTCGCAGGGTTTCGAAGCACTTTGCCTGTTTTGAAACACCGGCCGCGCTGAAACCCCACCTGCGTGGTGTCCACGGACCAAAGAAACCGAATTGGAAGCCGCGCGCAGAGCCAACCAAGCGCGGGGCATCGACGAATGAAGGACATCTTGCAAGTCTGGGATGAGTCGGCGGGAGATTTTTGTTCGCCAAATTTCGAGGAGCCGTTTCCAAGAAAAAGGGGAACCACCACTCACCACTTTTTGGCCACGACGTGCGACCAAGAGGCCACTCGTCGTAGCACGTCCTTCACGCACGCGCGTGCGTTACCCGTCCGGCGCCCGGCGCGTCGCGACTTCGTCCGCTACCGATCAGGCGCGAGTCTTTGAAAGGCGTACCCCCGGAGTTGGTCGGTCGTGCTTGAAATCTTTGGCGTTTCCGCGACCCATCTCGGGGCATCCGACACGAACGAGATCGTCCGTCCCGACGCTCTTTTCGCGTGCATCATTCGCAACACTTACGTTACGTGAGATTTGAGCGTTCCAGCCACGATGGGCGCTCCAAGTAACCATTTGAAGTCGCGAAGACTCTTAGGCGGCCCTACAAGTCGCCACACCATGAGCTCCAGCGCGTGCGCGAAGGATCCCACGATGTTTCGAGGCGTGAAAGGCACGTACCTGAGGGACGAAATGAACGGAGGGAACGGAGGAGTAAGTGCAAACCCTAAGCCTACGAATACCACAACCACCAGCACGCAGCACGGACGCTTCACGCTTCGCGATTTGATGCACGCTCCGAACGCCCCATTGGCGAACTTGCGCTCGCCGTTGCGGCGCGCGAACTCGATGGCAAACCCTGGAGAAAAAGAAAAAAAACGGACTCCGAAAAAATCTCCAAAGAAGACCAAAACCAAAGCCACGCTGAAAACGTTGATGGCAGAGAATCTTGAGAATCGAGATCCTGTTACTGGTAAACAGTCACCAGGCCCTTTGCGTACGACGAGTTTACCGAATACGCAAGGTAGCCTTCATACGCAAGGTAACCTTCACACGCAAAGCACACCGAACAGTCCCACCTGCATTTCGGGGAAAAAGACTGGTAAACGCAAAGTGTCGCCTGGTTGCGAAACAGAACTGCGAAACGACGGCGGCACCTTTTCCTTTTTCGAGAGCAAAGATGATGGTGTCTCGAATGATAACTCACGGAAAAACGCTATATCCAACCGCGAACAAGAGCTTGTGGATGCTATCTCTGCGGAAAAAGCAGCCGCGGCGGCGGCGCGGGCGAGCATGTCGCTGGGGCGGTGGCGCCTCGCATTAGCAATCCAAAAAGCCAACCAAGCCGCTTCCGAAAAACACAAAACCTTGACCGAGATGCTCCGCGACCAGGCGGATGATTTCGACAAGGAGAAGTCGACACGAAAGGCTGAGCTCCGAGATGCGTTACGCGCGAACGACGTTCTGCGAACACAACTTGTAGAATCGGATGAGAACGTTGAACTGCTCACTGAAGCGCTCGGCGCTGCGACGCGCGAGAAGACCGAAATGATGTGGCGCCTTTCAGTCAAAGCGGTGCGCGCGAAAGCGGAAGCCGCGGCGTGTCGCCGGAAACTGCGCAGAGTCGTGTTTGCGGATTTCGAGCAGTCCCAGAGCAAGTCGTCGAAATCCGTTAAATCAGTGGTTCAACACGTAACACAACACACTGTTAAAACAAAAACCAAGCTCCGAAGGATGTCGGCTGAGAACCGGGACGTCATTTGCGACGAGTTTCGCGGGTTGATTCGGGACGAGATTGAGGGGGACGTGCGCGAAGGGTTGCTTAACTCGTTGCGCGAGGAGTTAACCCTGGGGCTCGAAAAGGAAATGCGAAAGGAACTTCGGAAGAACCTTCGCCCGATTGTCGAAGCGGAGGTACGGGCGGAGGCGAGGGCGGATCTGGAGGCAAACGGCGATGCGTTTGCAAAATTCGCGCGGATGGCGAAAATCGGGTTGACGAAAGACAACGCGAAAACCGTCGTCGTCGAAAACAGTGTCACGGACGTGCCGAAGGATGACTCCGATAACGCCCACGTACCGTCCACGTTGCACGCCATGCGCGCCTCTCACTTCGCATACGCCATGAGGGAAGTGTGCAAGCACGGCAGCGATCTGCGAAAAGAAGAAGGTGGCAACTTGGGCGTCGCAGCGGCGGCGACGCGGCGTCTTTCCAACCCAATTAAAAGAAACAAAAGCAACGCATCGAACGACATTTTGTCGCAGCTCGCGATACAGACCGTGGAAGCAGCGGCGCACGCGCGTTCGCGCTTGAACCCCTTGAAAGGCGCGAATGTCGCGGAACTCGTGGCGCTGCACGAACACGCCGCGGCGAAACTAGCAAAACAGGCGGAGGATTTGGTGCATGAAGCGGAGCACATGTTTTTCGAACCGCTCAGGCTTGAAAAAAATCGTGCCGCCCCGCCGCACCTCGCCACGACGGCGTTGACCCCTTTGTCACAGGGCGCGGTTGTGGTGGTTCCGTCTGGGGAGGGGGGTGGTGGGGATATCGTGCCGGGTACCGTGCGTAAACAAGAAACCGCGAAAGAGCCTTCGATGTGGGACATGTGGTACCGGTGATTTAGGGAACTTGATAAATATACATGTCGGATAATCATTGATTTCAATATTCAAGACTCTTTCTCACAACCTTCCCTTAGTCTACAGCACCCTGAAACGCCAGCGCTACGACAGCGCACGCGAGTGCGACGTGTAACCCTCCCGCGGCGGCAGCGGAACTATAATCATCTGCAACCAATCTCGGCGGCGGTGATGGGGGCGACGGCGGCACGCACTTCGCAGCGGTGAGGGTCCCGTAAGCGCATGCGCTTACACCTTGCAGAGTGAATCCCGTGTCACACGTCGGCAAGCACGTCGAGCGACTCGCCAGTACGCTCGTACAGTCGCCCGCGCCGCCATTCACAGGGGGTACGGACGCGTCGTAGGCCGGCTCAGCCAGGCACGTCGCTGAGGTGAAATTCCCGCCGTCGCAGTGGCTGAACCCCGGACCCGAGAAGTAGAACCCTACGTCGCACTTTGGCTTGCAAATAGTCCCGCTCGCGAGGGTGCTCGAGCACGTCCCGATGGCTCCGTTCGTTGGGGCCACTGACGCATCGTACGGTCCGCCCGTGGTGCTCAAGTACCACACGACGGGAGGTGTCAGCACGCCGACAGAGCATGTCAGCGAACTCGACGCCGTGAAGCCCACGTCGCACTCGGGCTCGCAGCTCGCGTCGTGCGCTACGTCGGCACAGTTTCCGACGCCGCCGTTTTCCGGGGCTGTCTGCAACTCGCAATTCTCCAGGCACGTCGTCGTGGTGGTCAGCGCGCCATCACCGTCCCACACCGTCGGACCGGACAGGGAGTAGCCGGATTGGCATGCCGGCAGGCACGTGGTTCCTAAATCGATCGAGGCACCACCCCACTCTTGCGATCCGCATCCGTCGTCTCCGTCTTCAAACCCCTAGTTTTCAACCACAGGGAGGTAGCACGCGACGCGCCCCCACACGTTCGGCGGTCCGTCGACATCGCAATCTACGCTCGGGTACGTTCCCACGTACGCGGCGTGCGAACTGTCGTACCCGAAGTTGTGGTACGTACCCCTCCAAGATTGTTTATCGAACATCCAGCCAGCACGCCTTCCTTCACATTCCAACCAGTGATGTCCTGATTGAAGGCTCGATACTCATCTACTGGATGATGCTGGAACATTCTCCTCATATCACTCACTGCGCTAATGTCCCAACGCGGGATGTCCTGATTGAAATCTCGCGCGTATGAGAACATTTCTCCCATGTCACTCACTGACGACACGTCCCACCTGCTGATGTCGGCGTCAAACTCTTCGCGATTGGCGAAGAGCAAAACCATGCTCGTCACTTGCGACACGTCCCAGTCCGGCATGTCCGTGCTCCCCGCCGCGCTGCAGCCCGTGCCACCCGAGGAGCAGCAATTCCCCCCCGATGGCACCGCGTCGAGGCAGTTGTTCACCGCCGTCTGCAGCGCAGCCCTGCTAGTGAAAGGCGCCGCATCTGACCCGAGGACCAAAACACCGGCGATGAAGAACAGTCGCGCTAGCATCACACGCCGAGAACGCGAAGCAAAGACCATCTCAGCGTGGGACCCTTGAATGGTGCATATCTTAATAATAGATGATGCTATGGCGATCACCTTCAGCGTCGACCGCACGCGCGTGCCGATCGTTGTGTCTCCACATCCAATGAAAGTTCGTTAACGAAGACACTTTTCTGGATAAAGCAGCGCCCTCCTGCTGGAAGAAAAACCTTCCAGTTTCGTGTCAACGGATCTGGGCGTGCACACTGTTAGTGCGCACCACGCGTCCACCCAGCCACTCGCACCGCAGCGGCAGCGTCCGCGCATCGAAGCGATCGCGCCGCGTAGGGCTCCACGTCAAGCACCGGTGACCTCTCCTGGCTACTAGGAGTGGCCTTACTTAGTCGAAGCATCCTTACTTTTCGGGCACCCCAGGTTGTCTGAAGGTCGTCGTCTCTCGCGGCAACCCGACCGGCACGGCACAGACGTACCACGTGAAGGAGCGCCTATCATACTCGATCGATCTACGTCAGGACCTCACACCCAACACCGGCATGAGCACCCCCGCTCGCAAGCGCTTGATGCGTGACTTCAAGCGCCTTCAGAAGGACCCGCCGGCTGGCATCAGCGGCACGCCCACCGAGGCGAACATCATGATGTGGCATGCCGTGATTTTCGGCCCCGAGGACACGCCGTGGGAGGGCGGCACATTCAAGCTCAACTTGACCTTCTCCGAGGACTACCCGAACAAAGCGCCTGTGGTGAAGTTTGAATCCAAAATGTTCCACCCCAACATCTACGCGGACGGCGGGATCTGTTTGGACATTTTGCAAAATCAATGGAGCCCGATTTACGACGTATCTGCGGTGTTGACGTCCATTCAGTCGCTACTGTGTGACCCGAACCCGAACTCGCCCGCGAACAGTGAAGCCGCGAGGTTGTTCAGTGAATGCAAACGCGAGTACAACAAGAAGGTGCAGGAGGTGGTGGAGAGGTCATGGACGGAGGCGCCGTAGGTTGGGGTGGATTGAATGAAAAATATTTTTGGAAAAGAAAGTATAATTAGGGTAGAATGCTTTGGAAGCGGTTGAAAGAGAGAAGCATGTAGTTCGTTGTGATGGGAGGGATACGTTACGAGTGTACTACAGTACGTTACGAGCTACGTGTGTAATGCTCATTCAGTCAATCTCATCTCATCGGCGGCGGCGGGGGCATGCCCATCGGCGGCATACCTAATGGCAGTCCCCCCGGCGGCGGCGGCGCCGCGT
>TARA_B110000977_G_scaffold185737_1_pt1 | contig 18366 bp, 7 predicted proteins | sample TARA_B110000977 | Tara Oceans TARA_B110000977 (sample SAMEA4397798) | marine metagenome | biome: Polar Biome; feature: [SRF] surface water layer (ENVO:00010504); material: water (ENVO:00002006), including particulate matter (ENVO:01000060) such as... | depth 5 m | reverse complement strand
TTGTTTATTACCCTGTCCGCCTTGTATTAATACGCATTCAGGACGCATCGTGAACACAAAACACACCGCTCTCATCGCGTCCTTGTTGATAAAATGAAGTTTCTCTTTCGTTTGTTTTTCACAGTCACTGGCGCAGATTTGTCGGCGGTGCGCGTCGCTGCCGGCCGCGCGCGGTCGGTCTGATGGACCCTTCTTTGCTCCTGGAGACGTTTCGTCGGGACGGAATCGTTGTTTTGGATGGCGTCCTGACCGGTGACGCGCTTCGCGGGTTCCAGGAACAAGTCGCCACGGAGCTCACCGACCCATGCATCCCTCCCGAAAGCGGCACGCCCTGCGGTGTGAAAATATCCACCGCCGCGAGCTGGCCACAAGGATCACAGAGAAGGGTCATCGAGGTCGTGCCCCCCGGGGTGGGTGACCACTGGCAGGTGTTGAGACAATCCCCGACGTTAACCGAAACCCTTGATGTGTTGTTAGGAAATGATGCGTGGGAGCTACCGTCCAACCAACCCCACGGAGGACGATGTGAAATCAGACACTGGTACTGCCCCGTGGTTTTTCCCGAAGAATCTGCAATGGAAGCATCTGGTAAGAGTACGTCCTCTTCGTTTCGAAAAAGTAAACACGACTGGCGCAGAGGCGACGTGGGGAAGGACGGTGATGCGTGGTCACCCTCGGAAGATGCAACGCTGCACGAATTGAACGAACAAGGCTTTTCGTGGGAGCAAATAGCGATCGAAATAGGAAACGGCCGGACGCCGAAACACTGCCGCGAGCGCTACCAACCGCCGTGGACGAAGGCGCACGACTCGGTTCTCACACAGCTGTGCACCGTTCACCCAGGGTCGTGGCAAGTCATCACGAACAAAATGCAACCCGCGCGGGCGTGCACCAAGCGACAGGTGCGGGAGCGGTTCGCGGTGTTGAGTGAGGCACCGGGGGGTGATAGTCATAAAGACATAGACGTCAAGAATGACTCCAACTCCAAAAACTCCACACCTCAAAAAGACCCATCCAACTCGTGGCACCCTGTGAACCGCCGACGCGTGCTCGGCAAGGGCTGGCACGTCGACATCGGCCCCGGGTTTTGCACCGACAAGTGTCGAACTCTAACTGGCGACCCAAAACAAGGCGTGGTTGTGTTGGTTCTGTTAAGCGACTGGAACGCGGGCGGCGGAGGCACGGCGTTTATCCGAGGGAGTCATTTGTGGGTAAGTGAATTTCTAAAGCAGAAACACCCGCACGGAGTGACGCACCAGGAACTCAACACGTGGGTTATTAAGACTGTAAGCGATGGGATGAAGGGTGAGAGGTTGCCGTTGGCGTATGCAGTTGAAGGTGGAGGTGCTATGGGCGTTGGTATGGGCAAATGCCCTGAATCAAATCGTTTAGGTATCATCGACCAAATCACGGGTCGCGCTGGATCCGTCGCGCTTCTTCACCCGTGGCTGGTGCACACCGGGACGACTAATCTTTCGAGTGTGCCGCGGGTCATGGCGAACGGCATGGTACAGGTTAAACAGTCCGTTTTTGATAAAGATGGAGGGTGTCGCGTTTTGTTCGGATTGCCGGTACCGGAGGATAATCCTATTACTGTTCCTAACGAGGCGAGTCCTGAAAAGTCTCCCGACTCGCTTCCACCGAAACGCCCGAGGGTCGAGGCCGCGGTTGACACGAAAGACACGGAACTGAAAGAACCTATGAAAGACACCCGGTCAAGCAAATTTTCATTGGAACGGGCACAAAGTGTTGCATCTGAGATGGGCCTCCGATCCGCGCACGCGGCTCGAAGTGAACCTCTCGACCAAAACCTCCCCTCGGTCTCCATAATCGTCCCGGCGCACAACGCGTCGGTTTGGCTGGACGAGTGTTTCGCCTCCGTGTTGGCGCAGTCGTACTGCGGGCCGATGGAAGTGAGTGTGTTTGACGACGCGTCAAGTGACGACACGCATGTAATCATGAAAGCGTGGGAAGAAGTGTTTAGTGCCATGGGTGTAGACGTGAAAATGAATGGAAGTGCGTGGGGGGTTGAGGGTATGGATGGAGGCGATACTGAAAACTCAAAAATAAAGATAAAGCCGGGCGGTATCGGGTACGGCAAGAACCAAGCTGTGAAACAATCCACAGCCCCCATATTACTCTTCCTCGACGCGGACGATATCATGACTCCTGAACGAGTCAAAACGCAAGTTACCTTACTATTGTCGGACAAAAATAAGAACAGTATTATCGGCGGAACCTGGATCAGGTACCCCGCTGGGTCGACGGAGCACTACGAAAACTGGGCAAACACTTTACCCGATCCGATTGGTTTGTGGTTAGAGCAATTCCGGGAAACCACGGTGCAGATGCCCACGTGGTGTATGACGAGGGATGTCTATGATGCTGTCGGACAATTTAACGAGGTCCTCCCCAACCAAGGGGAAGGGGAGGATTTGATTTTCTTCCACAAACACCTTGATGCGTATTTCGAGCGGAAGGTTGATGAAAACGGAGGCGGTGTTTTACCTTCATTAGAACAACTTATGGACGATGCGCCATTACGTCGTGCTGGTAGGCAACAAGACCCTCTATTGCTCTACCGGTGGTCCCCAGCAAGTGGCACTTCCCGAGTCTCACGACAACGACTTCTAGAAATTCGGTGCGACGCGTTTCAAGGTCGAATATTATCGCAAACAAGTTGGGGATCGTTTATCGTCTGGGGAGCGGGACGCGACGCGAAGGCGTTTGTGAACCAACTCACCCCGACCAACCGAAAAAAAATAGTCGCCATGCTGGACGTGGACGAGAAGAAGTGCAACAGGAACTACAGCAACCACAGGTGGGGTAGTTCTATTAAGGATGCACAAGGCAAGAAAAAAATACAACAAATACCGGTTGTGTTTTACTCCACGCACGCATCTACAGAACGATCGCGAATGGAAATTTGTGAAAAAGAAAATGAAACGTTTCGCCCGATTCCAATCGTCGTGTGCGTCGCGAAGCGGCGGAAAGGCCCTGGGGAGGTTGGCGATTTAGAAAGGAACGTTGGTACTATTGTAGGGCTGAAGGAAGGAGATAGTTTGTGGTACTTTATGTAGGTTTAGTAGTTATATAGGTATTAATATTAGTTAAACAGCAACACCTAAGTCACGGTTTTAGTATTTTTTTGGTGATGAGAGTCTCTAACTGTTTCTGACAGTTGTTCCGGATGTAGGTTTCGAGCTTTCCCCCGGTGGCGCCGATGTCTTTCAGGTTGAGCTTTTTGGCCGTTGCTTCTACTAGTTCAGTTGCATTATCAATCTCATCCACACCTTTACAAAGCACCTCAACCTCAACCACGGTGTGTCCGAACGAGGCGGCGTCGATATCCACGGCGGCGCCGTCCAAGGTTAGTTTTTTTCGAACGGTGGAGAAGGACGCGAAGGGGGCGATGTTTTTCCGATTCATGAATTCATCGAGGAGGTGGGGCGAGTCATAAGCATCGTCACTCTTGGCATCTTCAGACGCATTATCGTCACTCTGCAAACTACCCGTCGTCTCCTCTACCCCTAGTAACTCTTTCAGCTCTAACAGACACCGTTCCGGTCCTTCCACTTCCCGAAACACGCTCCGCTCGCCGCCCGATCGTTTATCATCCCCTTCGATTGGCACTTTGATTTCCCATTGGGCATCTCGTTTGCGAAGCCACACGTCGTGCGCGATGAGTTCGCAGTTCACTGTGTCGAAGTACGTGTCCGTGAACTGAATGGAGCCTTGCTCGGCGCCGCCAAGGGCGAGCACGCGCTCGGTAATCACCTCGACGCCGTCGTCCGCGGCGTACTTCTTCTCCACTTCGATCTGATCGGGACTTGTCGATGACATCACGGCGTTTTTGGAAGGTACACTGCGCCACGCCTGTCCTCGCGAAACTCCGCGCTTGTGTGTGGAGGTTAAGTGTGCGTGTGCGTGCATTCCGAGCGCGGCTGAAGGCAGCACGGCGTGCGGCATCGCACGAGCGCACGGAGGGAATGACGCGGGAGTACTCTGGTGTCGGGACAAAATTTTATTTTAAAGCACTCCTGATCTGTTTATAACAAGTTTGTTCGCCTACTTCGTCTCACCACCCGTTGCTCACCGCCACCGCCGCGTACCTCTGCACTGCGATTGACGCACTGACGTGTACGTTGAGTGATCTGATCATTCCCCGTTGTGGAATCACCACGCACTGGTCCAGCATTCGCAAAACGTCGGCGTCGACGCCTTCGCGTTCCCTTCCTAATACTAGGACCGTTTTTTTTGAAAACTCATGAGCTTCCACTGAAACGGCGCCTCGCGTTTGCTCCAGCCCTATCAGTTGATACCCCTCTCTCCGGAGCCTGTGTAGGTAGGGTACTATTCCGTTTATCGGGCACTCGCGTACGGGTAACCACCGCTCCGCGGTGACACTCACCGCGACAAAGTCTTTGTGCTTCACAACGTTCCCATCCGCGACAACCAACGCTTCGGCGCCCATCACCTCGCATGTTCGCGTAAGACCCGCCAGGTTGGGGATCTTCTCCACCAGAGACGCGAGAACGATCAAACCAGGGGGGCGGGGCTTGGGAGGGGTGTATGCGGTGGGGGTAGGGGTAGGGGTAGATGTATTGGGAGATGTTGTAGGCATCGACAAGTCCGATGATTGGCCACCTTGCGTTTCCGTGTCTGTGGAATTCTCCAAATTCTCCCCGGTTTCCAGCGCGCTCGCCGTCGCGAACGGCGGGACGAACGGGTTCGTATCTTTCGAAGTACTTCCATTGGACATCCCAGGGTCAACAGCATTCGAAGTAATCCGTGTTGACGTCGCTGATGTAATTGCGCCTGTTTTTGCGGTATCCCCAGACCCGATGACTTTCTTTTGCAACACGAAGGCGGACGACACGGCGTAAAAGTCGGCGTCCTCGGAGTCGTTTCGATTGTCCTCGCTGCTGAACACGAAATCAAAATCGTCGCCCACCACGCCTTCGACTTTCATCCGCAGGTCGTGGCCGCACCGCATGGCGTCCCACCACAGCGCAGCGTCGTGTGCCTCACGCTCAACCCGGAGCTCCATCCTGGCGTGTTGCAAGAACGCATCCACTCGGTCGATTGCAGATAAGGGCGCGCCTTCGAAGGAAACTGGGTCGGTTGATTCGTTTGTATCGGTTTCGGTTTCGGGAATTTCATTTGTATCATCCGACCTTTGTTTCGGCTCGATGTCCAGCAACCCTTGAAGCAGCGCTTTGGGAGTTGGGTCCAGGTTCTGTGTGAACAAGTCACCGCAAGCGTCACGCGTTTTTCTCATCTCTTCGTTTGAGGTGAGCAAAGCAAGCGTGGTGACTAACGCGTCTTGTGAGAACGTTTCGGTTTCGTGATTTTCGATTTTTTCGTCAGAAAAGGTTTTCGGTCCGAATTGTTCCAGCATGTCCCGCACCGCGGCTTGCGCGAACACCCGCAACGTGTGGTTGTGCGCCATGGACCAGGGAAACACAGCGGCGAACACCATGCGAGCATCCAACAATAGTTGCGGTGAATACATGAAAGTTCCATTCGAAACTAACGAATCATTTTTCGCTTCGCTTTCTTCCTCTCGCTTTCGCCGCAGCGCTGCGCCCGTCGCGACGACAATCCACGACGCGGCGACGAACGTTTTCTCCTCTGGTTGGTACAAAGCGGGAAGCGCAACTCTTTTTAACAAACCAGGAACGTGCTGAGCCGTTAAACACATGAACGCCTCGGAGTAGTACCGAACCCCGGGAAGCTCGCGACGTGAGATTGCGAAAGGCGCGGCGGCGACCAGCGTTTGTTCCAGTTGCGTTTGCTCATCCAAATAATTCGTGACTTTTTCGGTAACGCTTTTCGGTTCGTTAAACGCAAGCGCGGGGGACGACGTGCACAGCATCTGCCACGCCCGGACTTTGCGCCTGTGCGTTAGGGACCCGCGTCGATACGACTCCCGAATGAGGTCGGGGTCACCGCCGGAAACGGCGTCGAGGGCGACGCGGAGAATCGCACGCGCGGCTCTTCGCGACGCGATGAGATAGGAAGCACGAATTTCATCTTTTGATTTTTCCGGTTCGGTTGACTCGTTGCTCGTCGGAAGCGGTTGCCAGTCCGACGGAGGCTCCCCAACCGCGAGCGCGTGCGTAAGGGTCAACACAGCGACACGTGCGGCGACGTGCCCCTTTGCGGAGCCACCGATACCACCGAAATCGAGCCATCGCGCGAACGCGTGTGAATCGCGACCGGCGACGACAGCGTCGCGTATTTCATCCGACTCGTTGTTCGTGCCTGTTTTCTGTGGCTCCAACTCGCGCTCCGCCCAGTGCGCGGCGATCGCCAGTCGCTCCGCCCTGGTCTGTTCCCCCTCGCCGGCGATGCCTAAATCGAATATGTATGGGGCGTATGCAAATGCATGTTCTGGGCGGTCGATTAAGCGCGCCGCGAGCGCGTGCGACACGACCCGCGCAACTCTTGCGCCGCCGCTTTTCTTGGCAACCGAGACGGAGAGTTTCACGAAAGAAACGCACGCGCCGGTCTCTGAATGTAACGTTTTTCTTTCGTCCATTCCTAACTCAAAGAGCGCCGGGTGAAGCGCCGCGGATACCACGGCTTGCCACACCGGTGCGTTTTTGCGAAACCTGGAGGATTTGAAACACGGCAAAAGACACGCGTTTAACAAATCGCGCGCCAGTTCTGGCAAGTGTTTCTGCAAATCTGGAAACTTCGACATCACGGTGAGTAACTTTCCAATCGCCCGCCAGGTTTCGCGGAAAACGTCCGTGCCGTGTTCCGCCGCGGTGGGTATGAATGCGATCGCGTGTTTTAACAATACACGTGGGGCTTTGAGCTCGTGATCCTCAAGGGGAGGAAAATTTGGATCCAGATTTTTAAGCGATTCATGCGTGGGCGAGAAAATTGAAAGCATCGCGCTCGTCGCCGTCCAGGCCGCCGCCACTGCGCGCACTGACTCCGCGACATACTCATCTGACATGCGTCCCCCCCCGATGTCGTTAGACACCAGCGCGTCCACCGCGTACTCCAGGTGGCTCAAACACTTCAATATATTCCCGACGGTCGACCTTTCCAGGTTAAGGTTCATTGCCTTTATCATGCGCGCCAAGCGTTCGGGCGTCGGTCCGGACCACAACGCTACGAAGCCTCGCGCGTGGGACGCCGCGGCGAGCGCGCAGTCCGCGCGACGCGAAGGCGTCAAGCCGTGGGCATACCCATCGCCCATCTTTTCGCAATACATAACAGCGAGACAAAGTGCATGCATTTTACATTTAAACCAATCGCCGTCGTCGTACGCGTCACTGTTCCGCGTGAGCCATCGCCATACTGCTTCCGAGGCGCCCGTCGCGGCGATCGCGAATCGCTCGGAGGGGATGTCAGGATCCACGCCGTCGCACAACGTACACGCGTCCTTGTTGATAAAATGCAAATTTTCGTGAACGTGTTTTTGATACGTATCTCGTTTCGCGGCGAGAAAAGCGACGCACCCGTTGCGCTCCGCGCGGTGGAGATTTTCTTTTGTTTCAGAGAGCGCGCCGGCGAGACGAAAGGACGAGCGAAGTAACAGCAGAGCGCGTCGTCTAACTTGACTTCGTGTCTTTCGTCTTCGCTCTTCTTCACTGCCGTGACTATACATTGCACATTCCGCGACTTTACCCGTGATTTCCGTCGCCGCATCACGGCTCTCCACGAACGACCACGCGGACGCTAACGCGTCGGCGTTTGCGACCAACGTTGCAGTTTCAGTCACAGTTTGGTTCTCCAGCTCCTCCCTATTCCTCGGGTCGTACTCAAACTCCTGGAGTCCATTGCTGTTCTTGGCGTCGGTTAGCGTCGCGGCACCAAACATGAAAATGAAAACGGCGCGGGTAAGCGCCTCGTAGTACCAAGAGCCGCCGTCGCGTAACCATTCAGCTGCATCGCTGCGAGCGCTGTGAGAAACACCCAATGATTTGTTCCCGTCCATCGTCTCACTGGGAACCGCGGCTAACAGACGCATCGTGGATAGGAAACACTTATTGTTTTGTGCACTAGTCGTCGAATTCGCCGCCGCCTCCGCGCACGCGCTCGCCGGCGCGAGAACCCTCGCGGCGTGAAACACGGCTTTCGTGCGCTTAACCAGCGCTTCGGGATTGCTGGTTCGTTTGGTGTCAAGAAGAGCCGCCGCGCACGAACACAAAACGTCCAAAGTAACCCGAAGTTCATCCAGGGTCCCTTGACTGTTTCTTTCTTCACTCGCTTCGCACGCCTGTGCTGCCTGCGAGAGTACCGACGCTCCGACGTCCAAGCCCCTGGTGTTTGTTTTCGGGGCGTGCGTCGTGACCGCTGTTAGTATTTGTTTCGTCACCGCGCGACGCTCCGAACTCGACACGCGGCACCCCACGAACGATTCAAGAAACGGCCTGAACGCGATAGTATCACGCAGCATATCCATCGCACACGGAAGCAACACGTCTGTGACGAATGAGGTTGGAATGTGGACGCAAATCGATATTGATTCACCCCCACTACCCCAACTTCTTGCGCAAAATGTTTGTAACGTCTTGGCGCGAACCACCGGGTTGGCGTGCTTTAGACCGCAGGTCCATGCGGATACCACAAACTGGTAATGCATAGCAGGGTGATGCATGTGTGCATCGCGTGGTGAATCGTGTGATGCACCCGTCAAACGCGATGGATGCAACACGTCAATGTGTTCCCACGCCGCTTCCACCAGATGCGCGGCGAAATCGTCAAGCGCGTCTACCAACGCGGCGAACTCACACCACGGCGAGTCGTCGAAAATCCAAAGAGTTGAATTTTCAGACGTTGAAACTCCGAGCGCGTGGCGTATGGCGCCGAGCGCGGACCTCCGGTCGCGCCGATCCTCTGACGCGATACCGAACGCCAGTATTTTGATCAGTGCGTTATTAGTGTCAACGTTTTGCACCTCCTCACGCCTGTTCCCCGGCGTTCCGAGCACCAAAGCGCGCGCCGCGTCGAGACCGAGGGTGTCGAAAAAGAACTGCGTGCTCTCGGGGTCGCTTTCTGTGTTTTCGAGAATCGTCCCGACGCGCGCCAAGGTTGCGTCTGCGAACCGGGACGTTGCGTCTGCGTACGCCTGCGTTCCGAGGCACGCAGCCGCGTTCGCCGCGGCAGGTACGATACACGCCAGCAGTTGTCGTCTGTGCGATGGGCTCAGGCGTTTCGCGTCGAGTTCGGCGACGGCGACGAGCGCCACGACGCAAAGCTTTAGGGCATTGTTTTTTGTCTCCTGTGCATCTGAAAGCGTCAAAGCGTCAAGCTTCAAAACGGACTCGTTATCTGTCTGACCCACATCTATGACAACACCCATCAGCGCTGTGGCAAGCTCGACCGCGCTTTCGAATCGTAGGGACGTGAAAACGTCTGCGTAGTCAAAGTTTGTTTTTTGTTTTTCGTTATCAACCAGCCCGAGACGTTCCAAGCACCGAAATAACAAGTCGGACACGAGTTCCCAGCGTTTGGGGCCTTTCGTCAACGCTGTGATGCACTCGTCAATAACCTGTCTCTGTGCGTCATCGTCCAATCCTTTACCTTCACTCAAAAGGGGAAGCCACGCGCGTTTCCAGACGTCGCGTATCGATTCGTCGGGAACGACGGAAGTCTCTTCCAGTCGAAGCAGGAAAGTCTTGGCGGCGGTGCTGAGAAGCAACAGCAACTGTTTGTCTTCGTCCGTAGCATCCAATTGACTAACACCGAGCCGTTTATGTTCCGCGTCGCACATCTCCAGCGCCTCACGCAGGGTATCAGAGGCGGTATCGGAAACGGGGCACACACACAACAGGCCCTCGCGCAGGTGCGTCGATGCGGTCTGCGATGAAGAGGGGAGAGTTGTCAGATGAGATTTGGGGACCGCGGAAGAAAAGGGGATACAGGGTCGTGAACGCGGGGATGCCGAAAGGGAGATAGCGTACCAGCTGCGGGGCTGCCTTGGCGAACGCCCTGAGCGCGGGAATGACCGATCCGGACGACGACATCTTGTCGTCGTCGTCAAGCCGCCGCTCCCAGTGAACTGTCGGCGGTGCCGAGTTTCGGGTTTTGAGGACGAAAACGCGTTGACCGCAAGTCCGTCATAACGAGTTGACAATCGGGATAATTCGTTTTCCGCTTCACTCTTACCCTCACCGTCCCCCACGACCACGACCACATCCTCCCTTAAACCACCACCTCATCATGCCTACTGATAAGATTCTCATGACCGCGTCTGCCCTGTCCGGCATCTACGGCTTGCAGCTAACCGCGATGCCCGCGAAGTCAGGTGAGACCTTTTACAACGTGTCGTCCCCGACCCGGGATGCTGTCGGAGTCGCGAAGTGGCTCGGCTTCGCGCAGTGCATGAACGTGAGTACCTTCGTACGACAGTTTCAGTTTCTTCGCCATCGTTCCCGCGTTTGTTTCTCGAGCACGTCACTCGTCCCGACCGCCCGTTTGCGCGTCACCCCTCATCGTTCGATTGTTGAATTCTTAGAGTTTGCTGACTCACGTCCGACACAAAAAATCATTTTTTTTCTTCGCACCCGACAGGCGACAAACATGGCCATCATCGCCAACTCCTCGGATGACGAAGCGAGGAAAAGAGGCAAGATGGCAGGTGCTGCGTTCTCCTTCCTCGGCGCCGGCATGGCTGTCCACCAGCAATCCGCGAACGGGATGAATAAAACCCAAGTCGCTGTCGCGGCTGGAAGCAATATCGTACTTGGCGCGCTGCTGCTCAAGGACGCGCTCGGCAAGTAAATGAGTACAACTCAATTACTCGTACTCGTACTTATGACCGACACGCGCGCTTTCTTTTGTGCGTTTGTATAAAATCGACCACGCCGTGTGTTCCATACAAGTACCTCGAGAGTAGCTCTATTGCAGAGTCCTACCCGCGCGGAGTTATCTTTCGACGATACGATACTTACCTCGCTGAAAAAATAGGCGACGAAGAGCGTTGTGTCTCAACCTTGTTGAAATATTAATAATCGAGTCATCTCACTCCATACTACCTGTTCACACCTCCACAGCCCCATCCTTCTCCCCCTTCCCCTCCGTTCTTCCCTTTTTCGCCTCTTCCATCGATTCCTCCGCCTTGCCAAGCGCTTCTTGCCACGCTTGCTTCGCCGCGCGCGCTTCCTCCGCCGCCTCTGCCGCTTCCAGCGTCAAACGCTGCCGCTCACTGGAATTGACGGGCGCCGCGTCGAGTTCGCCCTTCAGCGTCTTCGCCCGCGCCGTAGCCGTCTCAGCGCGGCGCCACGCCTGCTTCGCCGCCGCTAAAGTGGCTTCCGCTCTTCGCGTGGCTTGTGACTTCCGCCCGGCTGCTGAGGTCTGCCCCAAACCTCTTCGCTCGTTTGGAGCTTTATTAGAGCCTGTATTCACTTGCCTGTTTGGACCGTCGGGAATATTATTATTTTCCTTTTGCTCGAGTTTAAGTTTTCGGTCCTTCTCTTGTTCCGCCCGCGCCTTTCCATTCTCGAGCCGTTTCTTTTCCTTCTCAGTGACCCTCGCTTGGTCATTTTTTCGCGACAGCTCGTCCGCCTCGGCCTGCGCCACAGCCCGGGCAGCCTCTTGTTTCTTTCGCTCATCAGCCTCCTTCGCCCGACGCACCGCCGCCGCCGCTTCCTCTTCCTCCCTGCGCTTCTTCTCAAGAGACCGAGCTTCGCGGAGCTCCGCTTCGCGTTTGCGAGACGCTTGCTCTTGCTCTCTTGCGAGGTCTTCTCTTCGCTTTTTCGCGGCGGCCTCCAGGCGCTCTCGTTCCGTCTCCGCATCACGTGCACGCCTCGAGTCGCCATCCACACGCTTCGCTTCAGCCGCCTGCTCAGCCGCTCGGATCGCCGCCGCGCTTTCAGCCTCTTCCCGGGCTCGCCGCGCCAACGCCGTCTCTAAAAGCGTGCCGCCCCGCGCGTCAATAGACACAGTCGCCGGCTCGGGAATGGGTTCGGGTTCGTCTGACGAGGGCTGCTCCAGCGTTGACCGATGATTGCTTTGCCGCGTCGCCGCAGCGGCAGCAGCTGCGGCTTCCGCACGCGCGTCGTCGAGTTTAGTCGAAAAGTAAGAGCGCTCTTCCTCAGCCTGTGCCAGTCGCTCTCTCAACGTCGCGCGTTCGCGCCGCATCGCAAACACCACGCCTCCCACATCCGGGTCCGCGCCTGAAACAGCAGCGTCCCTGGCGCGTTCGGCGGCGATTTTTGCTGCTTGTGCTTCAGCTGCGGCAGTGAGGGCTTGTTCCAGGGAAGCTTTAGTCGTTTCCAGCTCATGGCGCAGAGAACCGTCCTCCGCGGAAACGAAAGTGGCTCGGTCAGCGTTTGAGTCTGCGTCCTCCGCGTCCGCTTTCAGCTCCTTCTCCTTCTCTGCTAACGCCTCTAGCGCCGTGGTGAGTCGTTGGCGTGTAACATGCGCGCCGCGCTCAAACTCGACGCGTGCTGTTTCCGACTCCGCGACGCGGCGCTCTAAAGCATCCTTCGCTTCTCGCGCAACCCTGGTTTCCTCCTCCGCGGTTTTCAATCGCGCCGCGAGCGCCACGGCCCTGGCGTCCGTTTCAAGACTCTTCATCACCCGCGTCGCTTCCGTGGCTTCTGCTTCCGCGTCTCTCGCGCGTTTTTCCGCCGCTGACGCCATTAAATTCGCCGCTTCCGTAGCGCGCTTCGCCTCAGTAAGCGCCTCCGCCAGCGTGTCTCGATCATGCGTGGTTTTGGAAACGGCGATTTCAGCTTCGCGGCGCGCATCCGCGGCGGCGGCATCACGCGCGGCGGCCATCTCCGTCGCCCGCTGCGCCGAGGCCCTGGCGGCTTCCAAATTGGCGCGCTCCAGCGCTTCCCGTGTGTCGTGCAGTTTCGAGCGGAGGGACTCCACCAACGCGGACGACGCTTCGGATTCCGCCGCGACTCGTTTGGCCGCGCTTTCGGAAGCTTCTTGTTCAATCAAAGTCGCGCGCGCCTCAGCGGTTTCTGCCCGCGCAGAAGCACCCGCAGCCGCCGCCGTCGCCGCCGCGAGCTCACCCCGAAGCGCCGCGGCGGCATCGTCCTTGTCATCCACGCGTCGCGAGAGTGACGCGACGCGTGCTTCCGCGTCTGCTAACTCGCGTTTCGAGTCGTCAAGCGCGGTCGCAGTAGCGTTCCTGCGGCGTTCAGCCTCCGCCACTCGCCCTGCGGCAGCCTCCGCGGCGTCCAACGCGTCGTCGCGCTCGAGCATCAGACGCGCGCGCACAAGCTCGGCTTCGCGTCGCGCCTCTGCGACGGCAACCACGGAGTTCTCTTGCGTGTCTTCGCCAGAAGGACGCGACGCCGCGGCGTCGCGTTCCGCATCCAACTGCGCTTCAGCAGCGTCCGCGCGAGCTTCGGCGGCTTCGATGGCCGTTTCCGCGTCCCGCGCTCTCAACTCGCCGACGCGAATCGTGCTGGCGAGCGTTTCGAGTTCAGCGTCTTTTTTGGTGAGCTTGACGGCCGCATCCCGGGCCGCCGCCTCGGCTTCAGAGATTCTCTGCTCCGCTTCCAATGCGCGAATTTCAGCCGCAGCAGCCGCGGTGGCAACCGCGGCGGCCGATTCCAGGGCGTCGCCGACGCTGCCATCCGTGGCTGCCGCGAGTTGCGCCCTCGCCGCTTCGGCGTCTCTCGCCGCGGTTTCCGCCGCCTCAGCTCGTTTGCGAAGCGCCTCGCGCTCCGTCTCCGCCTGCGACAGTTTTTGCATCAGGGCTACGTGGTTTCGTTCCATCTGCGCTGTTTTTGCTTCCGCGTCCGCGAGCCCTTGATCAAACCCCATCATATCAGCAGAGTGCGCTTCTTTCGATTCCTCCACCCTCCGCTCCACGTCGAGTTGACACCGCTTCTCCTGCACGAGCGCGGCGCGGCGCAACCGAGTAATTTCCTCGTCGAGCGCTTGAGTGTTTTTTCGCGTCGACGCCGCCGCCGACGCTTCCGCCGCACGTTCCATCGCCGCTTCCGCTTCGTTTTCCGCTTCCGCGACCCGAGCCTCTGCTTCAATCGCGCGCGCGTGTGCGTCACGAATCGCCAATTCACGAGCCTCCAACGCCACGCGTAGCTGTTTCGTCTCCAGCTCCAGCTCGCGTTCGCGCGCCAGCGAGGCGAGATGATCCTCATCGAGATCAAAACTTTGCTCGAGGCTGTGAAAGGCGTCGTCGTCGGAGTTAGTGTCCGAGTTGTGCCCGGTCGTCGATTGTGATCGCGAGCGCGACCTCGAGTCATCCGAATCATTATCCCGTCGCCGCTGTCGTCGTCCAATTATGTCCTCCTCCACGTCACCCAGGATATCGATTTCGTCAAAGTCAAAGTCGTCGACTTCGTGGATTGTGTTTTTCGCTTTATTTCGAAGCGCGCACTCGGCAAGTTTTAGTTTTTCCTCAACCTCTGACAACCGAAGCTGTAACAGAAGCGAGGCGCCGTGTTCGCCGCCGTCGAGTGCGGCGACAGGGGTGTTCTGACCGTTTCCAACGATTCTCCCTTGGTACCCATAAGCACCGCCAAACCTATCGCCTCCGTTTCTCCAGCGCCAATGCGCGGGTTCGATGCCGAGCGCCGCCGAGAGCTGCGGCGCGATGGCGGGCACTACCCACGGTACAGCCGCTGAGCCCAACCCAACGGCAAACGCCGCTGCAACTGAGACGGGGCCGAGGCGAACACGTTGCGTCGCATGCATGTCGGAAAGAGTGGCGAAGTAGGCCCTAGCGGTGGTGACCGCTGCAGAAGCCGCGGTGCTGCCTCTGTCGCCCTCAGCTGCGGATACTTCGTCTGCTGTATCCTCCGCCACGGTAAACTCAAACTTTTGAGGGCGATTAGCGTTTCGGGCAACGGGCGGTCTAGTAATAGACGGTGGTGGAATCGTACCGACCCACGGCGGTCGCGAAGACGTACGTGTCGGCGTTTCGAGCGTGCGACCTTCACCTAAGGCGACCCTACGCCAAGGAGTACTGACAATTCCGCGCGCGGGAGGTGACCAAGACGGAAGTTCTTGTGAATCGTTCATCGTCGCAACGCGCGGCGTCATCCTCCGCGCGCCTATCCCTCCGCCGCTCGACCCGTCGGATGCACCAGACGAGTGCGAGTCCAAATGTCCCAGGCTGTATGCCGGCGTCCGCGGCGACCGACCGGCCTCGCGACGTGTATGAACCCGTGTCGAGACTAAATGCTCAAGAGATGTTTTACGTTCGGACGGTTCGTCGTACCCGGCGATGTCCCATAAAGGGCTCTCGTGGTACCGCTTCGCGAGCGCCTCCGCGGCGGCCACGACACGAGAACCGGGGGATACGTGCTTGCTTGCAGAGGACACGTACTCTGTGCGTTTCGACACAGATGCGCGTCTGCCAGAACGTCTCACGCTATTCAAATGCGAATCGCCGCTGCTGGACGACGTGTCGGGCGACACTACGTACTCCGACCCACTCGTGCTTGGCGTTTCCTTTTCGAGCGCACGACTTGAATCGTCATCGGTGTCGTGTTGACCTCTTCGTCGCCGACTCGGTCGCTTGGACGTCTCCGGCGTGAAGAAGCGCGGCGTCGCGGGCGACAGTAACTGCACATGTCGCAGTGACTCTACATGCAGTGACCCCACAGGTCTCCCTCGCCCCCGCGCAGTGTCAAGCAAATTCTGCGATCGGAGCGATACCTGGTCCACGCCGCCCCGGCGCCAGTCGCCTTTGATTTCGGGTGACTTTGACGGTACGCCTCCAAATTTAGCGTTTGCCACCACTGCCGCTCTCAGCGCCGCGAGTTCCGCCTCAATCGCCGCGACTCGCCGCTCGCCTCCCCTACGTCGCCGTGTGATTTCGGCTTTACGACGGTCTAACACTCCACGCACCATGGCTTGTATTCTAGTTGCGGCTTCGTTTTCTCGCTGTTCCTCTACGCGCAACAAATCAGCCCTTCTCGTCGCGCGCTTCCGAGCCGTTTCAGATCGAGCCAGCGCGCCACGCGCGTACGACTGCACCGTGGAGACGGCGCGAGCCATGGTTTCGGGATCAACAGATTTTGTTTGTGATACAGGCGTAGCTTGCTGTGTTTGCTGTCCCTCGATGCCTTCCAATAAACCTACATCGATGGCGTCCCTTTTCTCCGCCCGCCCTCGCCGTTCCTCGGCGCGGCGCGCGAAGGCATCGGGCGAGCTGAACGGCGACTGGAACGGCGACGTCGGCGGAGACACGGGCTGGAACAAATCGAACGGATGTGCTGGCTGATGAGACATTGTTGTTGCTCCCATCGACATCGTCCCAGTCGTTTCGAATGGAAACGGTTGCTGTGTGAGCGGCATCGCCCTCGCTACCGGTTCGGGCGACCCGAACGGCGAGCCGAGATTGCCTACGCTCGAATTTGGCGGAGGCGCGATGGTGGGACTCGCGTGTGTCGGCGCTGGGAACGCCGCCGCGGTGGGTGACGCATCGATCCGCACGCCTTGCCTGAGTAACGCCGCGAGCTTGCCGCCTTGTAGTTCCGGCGGGGACTCGTCTTCCGAGGAGAACGACGCGCTCGCGGGAGCATCGTCACGCGGAGCCACTAATGGGGAAACCGGCAACGGCGCAGGCGCCGGTGCGTGTTTCGGGTCCGCGCGCGTCGGCATCGGCGCTGATGTCCCGCCGCCGCCGCTATGGTCGTTCGTATCGATGTTACTAGGCCGTCGCGACCCGCCGCTGAGCTTCTTGATGCCAGTCATGCTCTTCACGAGCCGCCCGAACTTGCCCATCCTAGACTAGTGAATGCGACCGCGACGTTACCCACACGAACGAGCGTCTTCAACTGGAGACGTTCACCGACGCATCCGAGCAGCCGCGGAGAGGCACTTCGGCGACGCACGAACGCGTGCAGTTCTAAGGTTTGATGAGCTAGAAACGAGGACGAGGCACGCGGGTGGGTGGCTCGTCGCTCGTCGCTCTGCGCCTCTTGGACCGTTCGAAGCACGGGACCAGCCGAGAAAAACAAAAGCTGACGCCCGACATTTGAATTCGCCGTCGAGTTGACCGGAGCTCAGCTCTCGTGAAAGGAGCGATCCGCAGGCGATGGCGATGGCGATCGAGTTTTACCGATAAGCTTCCGGTCAAGCGGACGAGGACGTCGTCACATCTTCCGAGAGTAACGTCCGAGGGAAATGGAAGGTCGGAAGCCACAACGCCAAGCGCCGCACAACCACTCACCACGATGCCAGCTACAAAGCTCAGGGGCGCTGCTAAATGTGCGCGCAGAAAGACACATAGAGCACAAGCGAGCGATACGCATGAGTCCCCCCCGCAAGAGGCCATCCCGGGCCTTCCCGACCATCTGGTCGTCACTCACATCCTCAGATCTCAATACTTTGACGATCCCGCAGACCTCGCACGGCTCCGAGTGGTAAGCCCTGCGATGCGCGACGCGGTAACAGCGACGGGACTGAAGATTGAAGAGATAGATGATGACAGCGCAAGGAAAATCGGGTGCTTAAGCGCGTTGCGGCGCTGGCAACGGCGAGGTCAACTGTCGAATGCGAATGAAAAATACATGTGCGAGGCAGCGGCGCTCAGCGGACAGCTGGAGGAGCTGAAATTGTTGCGCGAAAACAGCTGGCCATGGGACGAGGAAACGTGCGAATGGGCGGAGAGTGGCAGGCACAATGAGATTCTGTAATGGGCACGCGCAAACGGATGCCCGTGGAACGAGAAGACGTGCGAATGGGCGGCGTCCGGTGGTAACCTTGAAATGCTGCAGTGGGCGCGCGCGAACCGCTGCCAGTGGAACGAGGTCACGTGCGAGGCCGCGGCGCAGAACGGGCGTGTCGAGGTGCTGCAGTGGGCCCTCAAGAATGGGTGCTCTTGAAACTGGCGCGCTTGCGTAACAGAAGCGACGCAGAATGGACACATGGATGTGGTGGCTTTGTTGAACGAGAGCAAAGAACAGGTGTTCATAAACACGTTTATTGCTATCTAGAGAGCTACCTTCTATTATAACTATCAACTGGCACCGCACAGGTTCCAGACGTTACCTTCACAACGTCATCCCCCCGTCTCCCCCCCACCCCTCGTTTTCCTCGCCACGCGGATAATCTCCGCCGCCTCTTCCCGTCTCCCAACAAGCATCAAAGGCCGTGCTCGCCAACCCGCAGGCGCATCCGCTGGGGTTTTTTTCTCCTCTGACTGTTCGCCCATAGACCCAGGGTCACCCGCTCCCCGGTACCGCATCATCTCCCGGGCCGCCAGTGGAACTTTTTGCTTTTCAGAAATCAGTTGATCATCATTGATACATAACACAGGCGGCTCCACGTCCAGCAACTCACACGCCACCGCAATCGCAGCAAGCGCCACCGTGCGTTCTGATAGCGAAACGCACAGCGACGTGAGTAATGAGTCGTTCAGAATCGCCCACGCAGTTTTGAACAACTCGTCTGCGTTTTTTTTGTTTT
>TARA_B110000977_G_scaffold174482_2_pt1 | contig 18384 bp, 14 predicted proteins | sample TARA_B110000977 | Tara Oceans TARA_B110000977 (sample SAMEA4397798) | marine metagenome | biome: Polar Biome; feature: [SRF] surface water layer (ENVO:00010504); material: water (ENVO:00002006), including particulate matter (ENVO:01000060) such as... | depth 5 m | reverse complement strand
CCAAAAGCCCCCACTACCTGTATGCGCATTCGGTCTGAACCGTTTCCGTCCCCGCCCGTCCCCGCTTTCCAAATCCTTTGCCTCCATCTGTTTCCGCAAAAGCTTGTCAATCTCCGCGCTTCGCTTCATCACTTTCTTAAAATCCATAGACGGGGCTCGTTTCTTCATGATCCAGATGAACAATCCGCCCGGGGAGCGTTTATTTAACAGGAGCTGTTTTTTCTTTGTTCCGTCGTTCCCTTGTTCCTTCGACGATCCTTCCTCCGTCTCGAAGCACAACCCAGACTCTATCAAAAACGCTTTCCGCTCGTCTTTTGTTTTATTTTTATTTTGCGATTGTTTCTTCGCCTCGGCGAAAGCGCTCTCCGTGCTTTTCAACGCGCCTTCCGCCAGCGCCGCGCCGAACGTTTTAATCAACAAACGAACCAAGTGTTTCTTCGGTTCATCCACGCGGCGGCAAATACGTTCCGCTAGCTTCACTTCATAAGGCTCCAGGGGAACGAACGTGTGCTGGTCGCGCATCTCGAGGTCGGAGGAGTCCAGATTGTTGTTTGAGTCGTTGTTCTCATCAATTCCGCTAATGGAAGCGAGCTCTGTACCTCTGGAAGCTCCTCTGTCTCGCGCACCACCACCTTCTTCTTCAAAACCTTCTTCTTCCATGGGTGTCGGTTCCTCGCGCGCGCGTTTATCGCCATTCAGAGATGATGCTTTCGTCTCAAACCCATGCACATCACACAGCTCTTTACGCCTCTTGAGCTTGTCGATCTCCGCCTCCAGGGCGTCGATACTTATGTCTTCCTGTGGAGTGGTTGAGAGGACCATCGACGGGTCTTGATGCGCTTGACCTGGGTCTCTTTGAGTGTCCGCCGCCACCGCACCCACACTAACTCCGAATCCGGTGGGCACCCCGCCATCGCGGATCTTATCGGCGCGCGATTTCGTCTCCGGCACCTCCGCCATGTCCTCGAAGTCCACCAGGTCCTGACTCATCTCGGGGTCCTGGCTCATGTCGATGTCCTCAAGCACGTCGTCGTCATCCTCCAAAAGTAAAGCCTCCACGTCCATCCTGGAGAGGGGAGGACGGGACGGTGCGCGATTCGAAATGAGAAAGAGGCGCGAGTGTTTAAACAATTCGAAGAACAAATAAAATGGTCCCCGCCAACCGACTGGCGCGCGCTCCTGGGAACACAAAATAAGAGAAAACAAAGAGAAGAGGCGCGCATGAACGACAAAGCGACTGCTATACTCAAAGAACCATTCGTTTCTCATCACAAAACTAGTGGGGGTAAACAGTCTGACGCGATCAGATTGTTGTGTTCTCAAAATCTCTTTAGTACTCCTCCGTTTTGTGCGAGATCTCCTTCTTCATGGAGAGAAAGTCGGTGAACTCCTGCGCGGGGGGCTTGGTGAACGCGGTTTCTTTCCACAGCTCGGGTGAGAGGAAGCCGTAGGTCTTTTTCAACGCAAAGTACGTGGCTTTGACAAAGTTTCCGAGGGTTTTCGTGGAGCCGGTGGTGGAGGTGAACACATCCTTGACACCGGCCATGGCGAGCACCTTTTTCGCCGTGATGGCGGCGACGATACCCGCACCTTTGGGGGCGGGGATCAGCCTGACGGACACGGAGCCGCACTTGCCTGTGATTTTCGTGGGGATGGTGTGGGGGGGACCAATTTTACCGCCCCAGTAGCCTCTTCTGACCGGGACCATGTTGAGCTTGGCGAGAATCATGGACCCTTGAATGGAGTGCGCCACTTCCTTGCACGCTTTCACACCGAGACCGATGTGGCCGTTGCTGTCCCCAACAACCACGAACGCCTTGAACCGCATGCGCTGACCGGCACTGGTTTGCTTTTGAACAGGCATGATCTTCATCACTTCGTCCGTGAGCTGAGTGCCGATGAAGTGCTCAACGATCTGGTACTCCTTGATGGGGATGGAGAAGAGGTAGATGTGCTCCAGGGACTTGATCTTACCTTGCTGCACTAGACGTCCGAGCTTGGTGCAGGGAGTCCACTTGTCCTTGTCGTCGTCACGGCCTCTGCCGCGGCCGCGGCCGCGGCCGCGGCCGCGGTCGCCACGGCCGCGGTCACCGCGGCCGCGGTCGCCGCGGTCGCCGCGGCCGAATCCGCGGCCGAATCCGCCTCTGTCGCCTCCACGAGCGGGCGCGTCAGCCATTGTGCTTGAGTTCTGTGATTTTGATTTGGGGGAGGGGGTGGGGAAGGTGAGTGCTGGTTTCAGGGGGAAGACGGGAACATGAAAGAGTACACTAGAGTACCACACTCTAGTCGTGAAACCAAAACACGAACGCGCGGTTCCGAAGACTGAGAGTGGCTCTTCGCGAGCGCTCTTCGCTCTTCACCCCGCGATGGCTTTGGATGTTCGCAAAACCCTAAAAGAACCACACGACCGCGAACATGGTCGTGTCCGGCGAGACGCGCGAGTGTGACGGTGATGATGGATAAAACACCACAACAGAACAGCTGGTGTCATCGCATCTACCCCACTGCCACACCCCACAGCCTCTTTTCGTGTCGCGTCGCTCGTTCGGAACCGGTCGGGCGTTCGACGCAGGCGGTGTCGCGATGCGTCGGGTTTAGGGTCCGACGATGCCGCGATTATGTCATCGCCCGGGTAGTGGCCGACACCATCGATCGCGAACACCGAAACCGAGTGCGACGACGTGAACCGTGCTATGTGATACGTGGCTCGGGTAAACATACGTACCGTCGAGGGGTGTCGACGCTCGTGCGTGAGATAAAGGACGATCGAGCGGGCGGATGGTTGTTGAAGAGGAGGCGATGGCAAGCAGAAAAAAAAGTTTGGCGAGTCTCGTCAGTTTTTGCCTGACTATTCTTGAGAAAAATCTCACGCGCACTTTGCAAGAAGCTACGACTAACTTGTCTGTTCGGTGATGCATTTAGATGGCGATTTCGAGGCTTGGAGTCTTCTTTCTCCTCTTCCAAGAGTCACCTTCAAAGCTACGACTGTCGTCCTCGCGTGTTCGAGCACACTTCGTGGCGCGCGGCACGCGACGACTGACCGAGCCTGTTGACATGGGAAAGGAAGCGGTGCTTGCACGGAAGGGAGAAACACCAGTGCAAGGAGTGTAACCCGTGTCCCCACGGGAAGCTGAAAAAGAACTGCGCAGCGTGCAACCCCTACCCTCACGGGAAGGTGAAACAGGACTGCAGGGAGTGCACCGGTTGCCCTCACGGCAAGAAGAAAAACATGTGCGCGGTGTGCACCCCCTGCCCCCACGGCAAGGTGAAACACAACTGTGCGGTGTGCAACCTCTGCCCGCACGGTAAGCGGAAAAGCGTCTGCGCGGCGTGCAACCCCTGCCCCCACGGGTAGCGGAAACAGCACTGTGTGGTGTGTAAACCTTGCCCCCACGGGAAGTTGATAGATAACTGCACGGCGTGCAAGAGCTGTCCTCACGGCAAGCTGAAACATGATTGCACCGAGTGTATCCCCTGCCCCCACGGCAAGAACAAATACAGGTGCACAGTATGCAAATCAGCACGCACAGATTCAAGCAAGAGCCCTTCACGATTCAAGGTGAATACAGAAAGCACTTCGGCTTCGACAAATGACTCTGTGTCGATGCGGACGCATACAGAGACTATGATAGACATAAGTAGATAATACGTTTGATACTATTTCATCACAAAAAATACTCTTACCCTTCCGCGACGAACGTTCTCAACAACGGCGACCCTTTCTTCCCCCCAACCCCCGGGACGAACATCCGCACTACGTTGAACGCAAGTCGCATGAAATTAAAGTGCGCCATGGATGCCCACATCGCGGCTGCACCAGCCGCACCCCCAACGATCCCGAAGTAGTTCAGAATGTTAGCAGCGAGCTCACCCACGAGCCCGAACATTCTTCCCACGACTCCCATGGATTCCAACACAGAAAAAAACGCAGCGCACGGGCCGCCGCCGTGGCCCATAGCGGCTAAACACGCGGCTAACGTAGCATACGCCAACAAAGAATTGGGCAAGTAACATGCCGTCATGAACTTCATGTCACGGGCGGCGAGAAGGCAGCCCTCGGAGCCCATAGACGCCGTGTGCAGCATCAACGCGAAAGACATCACCGGCGCTGATTGTTTCATAATAGAAGTGACTTCAGCGGAGTTCGTGAAGATACCCGGGACGCCGACGGCGATGAACCACGATAACAACCCGTTGAACAGCCCCAAACAAGCAGCAGACACTAACAACAACACAGACACCTTGACCGCTTGGTTAGACCCAAGATGAGGAGGTAGAAAGCTCTGCGCCGCTTGCGCCACGCCGTCCCCCATGACGGCGAAGAAAAAATAAATCGCGCTCATCACGCCGTTCGCGGCGGAGCATTCCGGCGATATCGCGGTCACTGCCTGGACGATCACTGCGACGTAGACGATTTTTATCGTGTTTAAAAAACACACCGGGCCCGCGATTTTCACGAATCTCATGGTCTGCGCAAGCGTAGGGATCTTTGAGGGTAAGGCTCGTAACGCAGGAGGGCCTTGCCCATCTGTCACCGCGTCTGTTGATTCAATCTTTTTACTTCTTTTCCCTTCCTTCAACAGCAAATATAGCAAAGCCACGCCCATGGTGACTTGCGCCGCGACCGTGGCCCACGCTGCGCCTGCGATGCCCCACCCCAGGCCGACGACTAAAAGCACGTCCCCTAACAAGTTCGCAATCGCCGCGAACGCCACTGCTAACAACGGCTGCGTCGGGGACTTACAAGCGAGGAAGGATGCTTGTGCGACTGCCACTACCATTGCAGCCGGCACGCCCCATAATCTCGCAGTAGCGTATTTCAACGCATAAGGCACCACTGCCGCGGACGCGGGCCCCGCGAACGCCGCCACCGTGGTTGCCGCAATCAAACTCAACCCCAAACTCAACCCAGAGCCCCCGAGAAACGCCAGGGCCATGCCGTGCTGGATCGTTTTCTCGGAGTCGGCGAATGCATCGTTATTATTTTTCGCTTTTCGCAATCGATCTTGCGCCACTAACGTTGTGGTGGCCACCGCGAGTGAGCTGCTAATAAGATACGCGGGGTAGTCCACGAACACCGCGCCTGGTGTCATCGCCGCGAGTTCTATTAAGCTGCTGGTACCGACGACCGCGGTGTCCACCATGCTCAACACCGGGCCGGACATCCAAATCGCCATCGTGGGAAGCGTGAACTTGACGAGCTCGGCGAACCCATCGGCGTTATTTTCGGTGGAGTTGGCGTTGGCGTTCTCATCGGTTTCGTCGTCACCTTTTGACGCGGGGAGGGGGAGACTCGCGTCCGCGGCGTGTACGCGCGATGACCTGCGGTGTCGAAGTGTCGACAGAGCTTTTGGTCTCAACGACACGCCTGGACGCGATGCGTGAACCGTGGTCGGCGTCATCGACGCGTCTCTGGTCTTAACCCATCTGCGACACACGCAGTGTTGTTGGCGTCCTCGGCGAGGGGCGGAGGACGGGCCGTTGGAATACGCCCGGGTGTTCACCACGCTGGTGACCGCCGACATCACCGACATCGCGCGTGGATCCGTGCCGCGGCAAAACGAGCAGGAGACGCGCGACGCGAAGTGCGACGGCATCGATATGACAGATTATCCATTTACCAGTGGCCCAGACGCCTTGGAGGGGTCCACGTAGGACCTTCGCTGTGTGTTTGCCTATACCAAGATTATGTAAATGAACATTTCAGACTGATGATGCCCGAGACAACTGGCGAACAAGAGGCGACGAGCCAAAACCGACGAACGACGTCGGTTTTCACCCCCTATCGCTGCCCCACCTTGCGTCGCGCCGAGGTCTTCTGGACGGCGGCGATGTCGGTGGTCACCAGCGTCGTGGCCTCGGACACCCCAACTCTACCTCGGTACAGGGGCGGCGCGGAGATCCACCACCGCTTGATCGAGGGCGGGAGGTTTGACAGCGACTTGCTGTCCATCGAGTACCACGTTTTGTGCGACGCGCTCGAGAGTTTGCAAACGCGTCTTCAACGCAGGGACCCTACTATGGGGCTGATAGACCCGTCGAGGTTGGTTTTAAATGGAGGTGACGCTCGGGACGTGGCTCGGGTCACGATACACGGCAGTGAAAACAACGAGGGGTACCAATCAAACACCTTCGACGTGTTCGTTTACCTCGCCCATCTGACGACCGAAAAGGAATTGCTAAAACACGTGTTTGATGATTCTGACGAAGAGAGCGAGGACGAAAAGGAAGGTGAAAGGACTACCAGTAGCGATACAGCTTTGACCGGCGAATCACCAGACCCAGACCCAGAATCCCTATCGACCCTGTTTTTCACCGACGGTTCCTTCACCGGTACACTCCTTTGGGATGCGGCGGTGCGTCTTTCCGAGTTCGTTTTGCGAAGCGAGACGTGGAGAGAAAAACTAAAAAACGCAAACGTCGTGGAGCTCGGGTGCGGGGTTGGACTGTTGGGGTTGGTTGCTTTTAGGTGCGGGTGTAAGACTGCTGCTCTGACGGACAGGAAATCGTTGCGTTCGCTTTGCGAAGATAACATCAAATCTTGGAGGGAAGCGATGGATTTAGAGACGTTGGAGCGTATAGACGGAACCGCATCTACATCTAGATGTCAAGATGACAATGACGCGTCGGTACCTTCCAATTTATTCTTCACACCGTTGGAGTGGACGGATAGTTCATCCGCTACGAAACTAAAACACCTTATGAACAACAAAATAGACGTGGTATTCGCCGCGGATTGCGTTTTCGGGGGTTTGTTTGGAGACGCCGCGCCGCTCGTGGACGCTTTGCGACTTTTAAGCGACGAAAATACGATAATTCTAATCGCCACAGAACGGCGACCGGGGGACGGGCTCGAGTCGTTCCGAGATTCCATCGATGTCAATTTCGTACGAGAAGTCGTGCAAGTCGTAGGGTCGGACGGCAACGAGCCGGTACACGGCGTAGGGGATATAGTCATAGAGGAGCTTAGGTTGAGATAAGAGTTGAAATGGTAAGGAAACTGAAAATCAAACAGTCGGTCCAATCGGAATAACAAGTCGTGGCTTTTCGTCTTTTCCCAGATTTGACGCCACAACTAGACGCGCGTTCCATACGCGATGGACTCCAACGCCGAGCGCAAAGCCTCGAACAGTCACGCGGTGACTCCTCCGCAATCGTCCGACGCGCGAGAAGCTAGTTCCAGCAACCGTGGCTCTCCGTCAACTCCATCAGTCGCAGATCTCGCGCTACGAAGACAACGACAACGAGCAGTCGCCGATGCGATACGCGACGCGATCGGGGAGGAGGGTTCGATCAACGAGCTGCCACCTTCCGAAGCCGCGGAGCGAAGGGTGGACAGCTCGAAGTCCTGAAGTGGCTGCGTACAAACGAACGCCCCTGGGACGAGAAGACATGCGCGTTTACGGCGGGCGGGGGGACCCTCGAAACGCTGAGGTGGGCGCGCGCGAACGGCTGTCCGCGGAGCAATGATGCCTTTTCACTCGCGGCGACAGGCGGGTATCTCAAGATACTGAAGTGGTTGCGTGAAAACGGCTGCCCGTGGGACTAGGAGACGTTCATGAAATCAGTTGTCTACGGGCACCTTGAGGCGCTGCAATGGTTGCGCACAAACGGCTGCCCATGGAACGCAGAAAGGTGCACAGGGGCGGCGGTTGGCGGACGCCTCGAGGTGCTGCAGTTGTTGCGCGCGAATGGCTGCCCATGGGACGAGGGGAAGTGCGTGTACGCGGCGAAGGGCGAGCACCTCGAGATGCTTATGTGGACGCGAGAGAACAGTTGTCCGTGGTGCGAGAAGACGTGCGCGTACGCGTTGGATGGCGGGCACCCTGAGATACTACAAGGGGCGCTCGCGAACAGTTGCCTGATGGACGAGGAGACGCGCAAGACGGCGGCACAGCTCAGGTATTTCAATCCATCAGGGCGTGTGAAGGAGGTGACGCCCGTAGAAGCCGCGGAGGTAACGTCTTTAGAAGCCGCAAAGTTAGGTATGCTGAAGAGCTTACATCAGCGCGGACATGTGGAGTTTAAGAAATACTTATGCGAAGCCGCGGTGCAGTATGGCCTTCTCAAAGTACTAAAGTGGTTGCGCGAGAACGGTTTCCCGTGGGACGATCAGACGTGCGCGGAGGCGGCTCAGGGCGGGCATCTCGAGGTGCTGAAGTGGCTGCGCGCGAACGACGGCTGCCTGTTGGATTCGAGGACGGTCTTGTGGGCGGGAAAGGCTGGGAAGCTCGAGACGATGCAGTGGGCGTTGGCGAATGGCGCATCGTATGCGATGGAGGATCTGGCCGATCTTGGGCGCGCGGCGGGGGTTATCATGCCTGAGAACAGAGAGTTAATGCAGTCGTGGGGTATGAACGTTTGCCAATTGGAGATGACATGAATTCGAGGAATACGACAGAGACAATGAAGAAAGAAGCGAGCGAGAGGGGTCGAATGCGCAAGCGAGTGAATGACAAAAAAATGACATCTAAAAATAATCACACCCTCACCCACTACCTTCGGCGAAGGACGCGTTCAGCGCCCTCGCGACCGCGTTTACTCTGTTGATGATTTTTTCCCGGTCCTTTTCGTGTAGGCGGTCTTTCCATTTAGCAGCGAACTTGTCCGGGTGCCAGTGTCTGACGAGTTTGTGGTAGGCTAGTTTTCTTTCCCGCGAGTTCGCTTCCGCGTTTCCACTGGCTTTCGCCAACAACTCAGTCATCTTGGGCGGCCAGGGAATGTCGTCGTACGTAAGTTTAACGCTCGGCTCCGATTGCTTTTCCAGCGCCTCCCACTTTTCATCGAACACACGCCACTTCGCTTCTTTCGATTTTAACTTCGCATCTTTCTTGTCCTCTTTCTGTTTCGACTTCGATTCGCGTTTCGCTTTCTTCTCCTCCTCGTATTTTTCTCGTCGTCGCCTTTGCTCTTCCTCCCTTAGCTCGTCCTCACGTTCTACCCTCTGCCAGTGTTCTTGTTCCTCACGCTCTCGATCCACTCGCTGTCTATCCTCCTCCACAGTTTCGTGGCCCTGGTAGTTGTGCGTGCTGAATTGCGAAGGCGAGTAATCGTAGTTGCCGTTGCTAAAATGGCCAATGCTAGAGGTTCCTGCAAACATTCCCGAATCTTCCGTAACCCATCGACTGCCGTTCCACGTCGTGCCTGGTGGGCCGTTGCGCTCGGGAAGCCGCTCGCTGTTTCTTCCGCTTAGCAATTGATACCCGAGTTTGTCGAATGGAGTCTTGTACCCTCGAGTCTGCGCCCATTGCACAAACAGTCCAAACAATGAGCCGATACAAACGAGATGCGCAACGAATCCGTACAATCCAATTCCATCTACTTCGCCCGAGACACCCGTGCTCCGCCTTACCCTACACACTAAAATGAACGAAACCACAGCGGTTAGCAATAAGGTCTGTGTGGTGCGTCGCGACACCATCGTGTCGCGACGCATCGTGCGCCGCGGGACAGTGAACACAGAGGTACCGATTGCCGGTTGACGAAGTCCCGACAGGCCGCGGCCTAAAAATCATCCGACACGACTCGAGTTTCGAGTTGCGACGTTTTCCCGAAGAGGCCCACGTCTCCCCCACATACTTCACTTCACGTACGCGTCGACCTGGCGTGTTCGAAGTCAACACGATGTTCTCCACACGCAGGAGACGTCGTGCGCTGGTGTGGTTAGGGTAGGTTACGGTTGGGCAATTAGTCTCAGCACACCAGACGATGTCGACATCAAATCGATTCAACGGCACTTTTTCAATGGGCACCCCTTCTTTCGAACGAGATGCACACTGTGGTTGAACAATTGGCACCATAACCCTGACCCCCCTCCCCCCCTTTCAACACCACAGCGCGGGTGCCGCGCTTGCGTACGGCGCGCGTCTTGCGTACCTCGCCAGTTTGGAGGACGAGTCGAGCACGAAACGGATTGGGGGCGAAAAAGCACCCGATGGAAGGCGTGATGAGAATGGTGAATCTGAGAAAGTGAAGAGCGAACCTGTATCCCCTGCACCGAGGAGTCAACAAAAAACGAAGCCGCCACAGACACCTCCCAGTCAGGTCATCGACTCGCCTACACCCACACCTCCCCAAGCGCACGAAAAAGCCACAAGTCCACAAGTCACCACGCCACAACCGAAAACGAAAGAAACTACGCCGGGTGCGAGGAGCGAGAAAACGCCGAAAGCTCGAGAGAAAACACCTCCTTCGACAAACCCGGCGACTCCCGAGGACTGGGAATCGCGCGCGCCCTTGGATTGGCAATCGCCAGCTGTTGACACGAAAACAATCGAAGTACCAAAAGTTGCTGAAGTACCAGTACCTCGTGAGTTAATAACTCAAGAAGAAAAGAAAACCCCTACTCTGTCGCCTCCTCCTTTCGGCGCGGCGTGGGCGGCGTCGCCGGTGCCGACGCTGCACACGCGAGAGGATGGAAACAGTAAACTAAATGGTCACACAGCAACCACCACACCTGTGGCTACCGGACCCACAACCTCCACCACCCCTGTACCCAGTACTCGTAGTACTTCAGGTGTGTCATCCTCACTGTCTGAGTACGACAAGAACTTACTCACCCAATACGACGCTATGCAGAGTAAATTTGAGCTCGAAGTGAAAGGTTTCGACCTATCCGAAGTCCACAAAACAAAGCACTACTTCCACTTCGAGGAGCCACCAGGGGTTGGAGTTTGGCCGTTGCCTTATACGCAGATTGGGTTGCCGAAAGAGTGCGCTAGATTAGTTGTGTTATCGCTGTTGGACGCTCCAGCCGTGGCCGCCGCCGGCGCGGCGTGCGCGCGGGAAATTATGAAAATATTCGGCGAGTGTAAAATTGGGTGTTTCAACGTCGCGCGGAATGCTTATCATGTGTCGGTGTTTTTCCTATCGCTCCCCAGTGCTCCAATCTCAGATCCGTTCACATTATATTCATCTGGCACGACATCTAGTGGTAAAACAATGGATGTTTCCCTCGCGACTGTCTCTTTAAAAACGATTGGAGATTCTTTTCGGTGCGACGTCGAACGGGAGACGAAAACGGTTGAGGTGTGTATCGGTGATAAAAGTAAACAGTCTTCGGTAGGTAAACAGTCTGACGTGAGCACCAGTATTACTTTAGAAGTGGACCGTATTACTATGACCACTAGTGGAGCGTTACTCCTTTTGTTTCGAGACCCGAACGGGGAGTTACAGGCGATGAGGGACAAATTAAAGTCATCCTTTCCGGGCGCTCCGCAAAAGCAAACGCAAATAGCGCATTGTACTCTTCTCCGGGCGTTTCCAAAAAGCGAAACGCAGCTGACGGATACCTCAAGCGGTCGTGCACTGGCGGACTGTAAGGCTGCGTGTGCGCGGTGGACCTCACGAGTCCGAGGTACGACAGTGAAAGTGGACCGGGCATGGCTGGTGCGCGAAGAGCGATTCTCGTCGATCGACGGAGCGAGGCAAGCGTTTCGAATCGGAGGGTAGGGACGCGGCGCATCGCGTGTTTCTTTAGAATATCTAGATATGCATTTTTTTATTTCATTTCAAGCGTGTACACGTCGTCTTTTGGTCGTCGGGATTGTGATCTATAAGGGTCTTGGTTGATATGCGGGTTAAGCTCCGCCTGAAGCTTTTCGTTTTTTTCCGCTGGCCTTCTTGTCCTTCGCACACTCCTTGCACTTGCTTTTCACGTTGCCGGGGTGTTCGGGGCAGCCTCTGCAGGTAGGTTCAGCACAGTTGTGTTTGAGCCTGCTGTGTCCACAGTTGCTGCAAGTCTCGCAGTTGGCTTTCAAGACGCCGTGGGTGCAGGATTTACACACCACGCACTTGCCTTTCAGGTTGCCCACGTGCTCGGGGCACGGGTTGCACTGCTTGCACTGGCTTGCCACAGATTTCTTAGTTGCGGTGCTGTGCGGGCAGGGGCGACACTGCGCGCAGTTTACAGGCCGCTTCATCAGCTTCGGTGCCATCAGTCACGGTCGTTACACTAGTCAATACGCTTCTCCGTGCGCGGGAACTGTGGCTGCGTTCCAAACGCGAAGTGCGGAGTCGTGGCTTTTCAAAAAGACGTGTTTCGGCACTTCCAGAAAAGTGAAACTTTCCAGCTCAAAGTTCGTGCTCACGACACAGCACACGTCACTGGTCACGACGCCGGCGCCCGTACCCAATGAGCGCTGAGGCGAAACAGTCGTGGCAACCCGCGCTTCCGCGATGGCCCACGGCAGTTGAAACGAACACAGATGCACGCCAGACGACTGCGCGTCGTCCAACTCGAATGGAGTTTGCACGCATCGCGGAATCGCTGGTGCCCGATTCCTTGCAGTCACCATCGTCCCTGTTCGAGCTCGCAGTGAAGTACGTTCCCACAAAATTCACACGTATCGCGCGCACGACACGATACCGCACTCACGGCTCCGAAAGACTGATAATTCACAAACACAAGTATCGCGCGTCATCGCTTGCCAACCATCGCCCATCTCGCATCACAAAGTTCTAACCCTAACCCTTTCTCACAATAATCCACGAATCTGCGCAGAGCCAAGTCCACTTCGACTAAAAAGAAGAAACAGCAAAAGAACGAGTTCTACAAGGTTGTCAAAGTGCGGGGCGACGGGCGGTGTATGTTCCGGAGCCTAGCCATAGGGTTGGCGCACCTAAGAAAGAGAAACCTGAGCAGTTTGGAGGAAGAGACCGAAGCCGATCAGCTACGTCTAGCGGTCGCCGAATCGATGTGTCGCTCACCCGGAAAACGCAAGCAGTTCGAAAACGCCGCCACCGCGATATCCTTCGAAATGCCCATCGAGACGTACTGTAAGAGGTTGTTATCGCCGTCGTTTTGGGGGGGCGAGCCTGAGTTGTTAGTGCTGGCGGATATTTTAAAGCGACCGATCATCGTTTACATTCCGGCGGCGAAAGTTAAAAGCGCGGTGAGTAAATCTGGATTCATCGCAATTCAGACGTACGGCTCGGAACACTCTGTGACGAAGAAAGGGAACCCGAAAGCGCCAGTTCGTCTGCTGTACAACGGTGAGAACCACTATGACGTGTTGATTTGAGTTATCGTTATTAGGATGTGAGTGTAGGTGTGGTGCTATAGCCGCGTCTGTGTTGCAGTTACAGTTATTATAATTCGCCTATCTTTTCGGTGCCCTAAAACTTTCGTAACGTCCGAGACGAAATGAGATCTACCGCCACACAACGTAGAGCACATGCCACCTCGCGATGGTTCCCAAACCCGAGCGTGAGTCCGATACGACTGCTGCGGATCGGTCTGACTCGCAAGCAGGTACCTCGACCATTCCCTCGTACTCGACAACTCGGTCACCCGCAGATCTCGCGCGAATTCGTGCGTTCGCTGACGTGATTCGCGACGTGATCGGGGAGCACGGTTTGATAACGGAGCTTTCGCCTGTGGAAGCTGCAGAACATGGGTGCTTAGGTACGCTTAAGAGCTTGCACCGGCGCGGTCGTGTGACCTTTAGGAAATACTTGTGCGAGCACGCGGCGGCGGGCGGGCAGGTCGAGGTGCTGCAGTGGTTGCGCGATAACGGCTGCCCGTGGGTTGAGGCAACGTGCATGGTCTTCGCAGCTAAAAATGGCCGCGAGGCGGTGGTGCGGGCGCTGATAAAATCGGGCGCGGACGTCAACACAGCATGGTTCAAAGGCTTGATGCCGCTGCACGCCGCCGCTGGATTGGGGCATGAGGTGATAACGGGGTTGCTGATCAAAGCGGGCGCGGACATCAACAAGGTGACTGCTGACGGCGGGACGGCGCTGAACATGGCCGGTCAAGATGGCTACGAGGTGATAACGCGGTTGCTGATCGAAGCAGGCGCGGACGTTGACAAGGCAGATGACGAAGGCTATACGCCGTTGGGCACCACCGCGTGCAATGGCCACGAGGCGGTGGCGCGGGCGCTCATCGTTGCAGGCGCAGATGTCAATAAGACGACGGATTGCAGACGGACGCCGCTGACCAGTGCATCTTCAGCAGGTCACGAGACTGTAGTGCGGGTGCTGATCGAGTTTGGCGCGGACGTCAACAAGGCAGCGGATGAATGTGTAACGCCGCTATTCATCGCCGCTTTTCAGGGCCAAGAGGCGGTAGTGCAGGCGCTGATCGAGGCGGGCGCGGACATGAACAAGACGGAGAATCACGGCGCGACGCCGCTGTACGTTGCATCACAAATGGGCCACTTTGAGATTGTTAAGATGATGCAAGATGCCCAGATGGCTGGAATATAGGCTGAGTTGGCTAACAGCCGTGTATAACGCTTCGAAATACCTACAAATTAGATAAAGTCAACTCAGAGAAAACCACAAAACGTCTATTACAACACGTACCAACTACGCCCACCTCGTCTCCCCCGTCGCGACGTTGTAGTAGTACGCCCGTCCCTCGGAGTAGTGCGTCTGCCACTCGCCCTGTTGCTGAGGCGCGGCCGTTGACGGCGCCGCTTGCGCAGCTACGCCAGCCTGTTGTCCCCACTCCGCGCTCGCTGTTGCCTGCGCGGCGTATTGGTTGGGGTCGTATTGACCCCCCGCTTGCTGTTGCGGCGCCGGATACCCCGGCTGCGGCGCGTAGTACCCCTGTGGCGCATAGGCGTACCCTTGCGGCGCGTACCCCCCTTGAGGCATTTGTCCCCCTTGGACCGGAACAGCTACCATGACGGGGTGCCCGCCCATCATTGACGGGTGTTGTGAACCCGCCATTTGTCCCCCATAAGCCCCGGGTACCAACCCCCCCTTGTCCCTGGTGTCTCCGTTCTCGATGACTTCGTTTATCAGTCCTTGCGCTTGTTGTACGCCCTCCGCAGGTCCGGTGATCATAACCGTCCCCACGTCTCGTTTCATATCAAGCTTGGTACCGGTACACCCTTGGATGTACTTGATCATCTCGCCGCCCTTGCCGATCACGCGGCCCTCGGAGCCGCGGCACAGAACCTCCACGGAGGTAGTAGCGCCGGAAGGTACAGCACCTATAGGTGTTTGACCCACAGCACCGGCCATCTGGTACCCGCCGTACGCTTGTATATGCGCGCCGTACCCCCCAGCACTCATGGGGGCCATCGCGTAACCTCCAGCACCCATAGCAGCGCCACCCATTGCTCCCATAGCGCCACCCATCCTCCCTCCATGCGCCGGCTTGGGCACGCCGCACGCGAAGCACCTGTCCTTGGACGCGAACACATTCGCGCCGCATGCTGGGCACTGCCAATCACCCTGCACGCCTCCCCCCGTGACCCCCACGAACCGGTCGACTTGCAACGCCAGCGTATCCAAAACAGCTCGTCGCGCGTTGATCACCAACCGCTTCGGCCCCTTGATGTCGCAAACCCCCGATCCTTTCACAACCTTCATGTTCGCGCCGCTTTGTCGTTCCAGCTCTTTGATCGTAGCACCTTGCTTCCCGATAACCCGGCCCTCCTTCCCAGGACACGGAACTTGGATTTCGACGAGGGTGTCTAAATCGTCGCCTTGGAGTTCAAAAGGGAGAACCTCGTCGGGGTCAGCCTCGCGAATCAAGTTTGGCATTCCGTGAGCCGGCATTCCAGAATGCATTTGAGGATTCCTGTGAGGATTTCTGTCACCACCTCCACCCCGTGCAACAGAACCCCCTCTGGCGGTATCGCCGTTCTCGATGACGTCCGAAATGGCCGTTTTAACCGTTTCGAAAATCGAAGCGTCGTCGCCAGAAACAATAGCGACGCCGCGATCACGCTTCATCTCAATTTTAACCCCGTACGTAGATTCCAAATGCCGAATTGTCTCGCCGCCCTTCCCAATAACCCGCCCTTCGTTGCCCTTGACGTTGATTTCGAACGAAGGCTTTGAATCTTTTTGCTCACTATCGTGCTCTTTTTTGAATGTCTTTTTGGAGTCGTCGTCGTCGTCGTTGTCTTCGCTTCGCTTGCGCTTGGTCTTGGGGCTCTTTTTTTCTTTCGGCGAAGCAATCTTGTCATCTCCATCACCTTTCTCTTCAGCATCTTCCTTGGCTTCTTCCTGCGGCGCGGGTTCGGGCTCGTCTACCGTCTCTGCAGCTCCCTTTGCCCCTTTCTCACCTCCACCCTCAGCGTTCGCCTGTTCCAGCCGCTCCACCAACACGGCTTTCAACCCGGTCGCATCGAGGCCTTTTTCCGTTAAAGCCGCTTTAAGTTGCGCCACGGTCATCTTACCGACCGTCATGGTGCGCGGTGAACGACACAGACCTACACGCACGCGAGATGGATAGCCACGCACTCGCACACACCAGCGATTAAACCCTCGGAGCTTGTGCGTCGTCGTGTGGGAGCACCAACACACAGAGGCATCACAAGAATCGACAGATTCGATTCGCTTCTCTCGCCGCCGCTCTCCTGAACGGAAAACTGAGCGGGCGCACTTCATGTCTTCACGCGAGTGAAGTCTTCCGAGCCTGACCACAGCAACCTGTCTCGAAGCCTTTCTTGGTCTAATAACTCCAGGTTCGAAAGGTCATCGAATCGAAAAAAATCGAACTTGAAGTTGAACGAGAATGGCCCTCGTTCGCGCACGACCTCGCACACCTGGGCGCGCTACGCTCCCCGCTTCCGTGCCGACATGGGACGACGGAAAGACCCGTCCGCGCACGCCGCGTTCGAGCAAGCGAACGGGTGCGTGGAGGGTGATTTTTCGTACTGCTTGGTACGTATGAGTAGCCGCACACGCGTCCCTTCCGGTTGTTTCGCGCGCCTCGTCTTCGAGTTTGCGACCTTCCAACAATAGGCGCGCGGCGGATCGCGGGGCCGGGGGCTTCACGGATGCGCGGTTCCCCTAAAAAAACACATGGGCGGGTAGACCACTCCACACTGAACTCGAGTCGCTCGGGTGCCCTGGGGTAAACCGTAACCAACCGCGCGTGAACCGCCCCCCACGCGCGCCACGCCCGTTCGAAGCACGTGGTGCTCTTTATCGTTCGAAGCACGTCGGACATTTCAGGACGCGTCGGGCACCTCGGTTTTTTTGCGCATGAGCAAATGGTCAGGAGGAATGAAGGTGCCGAAGAAAATCTGCAAAAGATGCGATTCGAGAGCGCTCGTTTTGGCGGCAGCAGTTTTTTGGAAAGGTTTTTGAGAGTTTGGTTTTTTTCATTTCACGCGCTGACACTTTCCTCTTTCCTTTCCTCCTCAATCTATTCAGTCCTGCAAGCGTTCTCGTTTGAAGTCGTGTTTCAGTCCTGGCCGCGCTTGTTGCGCGGAGTGCTTGAAGCGCCGACGCGAGCGGCAAAGCGAAAAAAGGGAGATGGCCAAGCGGCAGAAACGCGCGCTCGAGATGGGCGACGCGATTGTGCAGAGCGCGAGGGACGCCGCGCTGGTCGCGGCGGCGCGGAACGTCGCGGGGGTGGGCATTGGAGGTTTACCGGGTATTGGAGGTTTACCGGGCTTGATCGGGTTACAGGGCTTGCAGGGGTTACAGGGCTTGCAGGGCTTACAGGGCTTGGAAGGGTTACAAGGGTTACAAGGGTTACAAGGGTTACAAAGGCAGGGCTTGGGGCACCTCGCGGGCGTCAACTCGTTGGGTTTAATGGACGCTTTGCTGGAACAGCGCAGGTTACAGCACGTGGATTCGATCGCACAAACCGACGGATCCCTTTCCGGGCAACTCACCGGCGTTGGTTCTGGGGGTCACGAGACGGACGCGCACAGCGCCGCGGCGCTGTTACAAGCACTCGGAGGGGGCGTAGGTAACGCGTCGACGCCGGTCCCTCCGCCGCGACCCGCCACGTCACCCACCTCAGCTGCGGCGTGGAGCCTGGTCGCGGCGGAGGGAGGCAAGGCAGTGAATGATGCTTCGAATGGTGCTTCGAAAGAGAGTGAGCTCCCTGCCGGGAGCACCGCGGTAGCGGACGCGCAGCACTCTGCTCTTTCGACGTTGCACGCGCTTGCGAATTCGCAAACGCAACAGAGCTCTGTTATTCCACCAAACACGTTACACAACCTTCAAGTTTTACAGAGCTTGCAGCAGTTGCAGCAGTTACAAGGGGGGTTATTTCTACGGTCATTACAAGGGTTACAAGAGTTACAGGGTCCTCAAGCCGGCCTCGCGGGTTTAGGGCAAACATTGGGAGGTAGTAACCCTCAAACCTCGCTTGATTCGCTCGTGGGGCAACAGCAGTTGGCGCAGTTGCAGTCGTTACGGGCGGTGAATGGTGGATTGGGGCAGCAGAACGGCTTGGGGCAACAGACCGGAGGCGGGTTCGCCACACAGCTCGGCCAGCTCAACGCGCTTCACATTTTGCAGGGCAAACAAGGGGGGTCGAACGCGCCAGGTGCGGGCGCGACTCCCAACGCTGCGCTGTTAGCGCAAGCGGGTGTGCAACAAGGCACTGGCGTGAACACCAGCGCGCTCTCCGGGTTCATGCCTGCGATCGCGGCGAACCAGCACGCTGAGGCGAACAAC
>TARA_B110000977_G_scaffold10326_1_pt1 | contig 18391 bp, 13 predicted proteins | sample TARA_B110000977 | Tara Oceans TARA_B110000977 (sample SAMEA4397798) | marine metagenome | biome: Polar Biome; feature: [SRF] surface water layer (ENVO:00010504); material: water (ENVO:00002006), including particulate matter (ENVO:01000060) such as... | depth 5 m | reverse complement strand
CATGACGTGTCACGTTTGTTTCAATAGAAATTGTCCGCATTTCATCAATAGATCGACCAGAGGGGCGCATCGCATATCCTTTCAAGGGTTTTTCAAGCCCTACGCGCACAACACCAAAATTCCAACCCCGATTGACCTTCTGTCGTGTCTCCCACAGATTGGGGTTCGCCTGTTCGAAAGCACCTCAATGTCCGATCAAACGCCAAAACTGGATGATATGAACGCCCGCTCCCGCGAGGTGTTTCGCCGTGTTGTCGAAGGATACCTCGAAACGGGAACGCCAATGGGGTCGCAGACGTTGCAGCAGGCGCTTACGGAACAGGTAAGTTCCGCAACCATTCGCAATGTGATGAAAGACCTTGAACACCTAGGGCTGATCGGCAGTCCTCATATCAGTGCGGGTCGCATTCCAACGCAAAACGGGCTGCGCATGTTTGTTGATGGTTTGCTTGAGGTCGGTGACCTTGACGGCGGTGACCGCGCCAAGATCGATCAAACCATGGGTGGCAACGACGATGATGTGTCCACGTTGCTGGATCGTGTTGGGTCTGCGCTTTCGGGTGTGACCCATGGCGCTAGTCTTGTGCTAACGCCGAAACACGAATCCGCCCCGATCAAACACGTGGAGTTCGTCAGCCTCGCCGCTGACCGTGCGCTTGTTGTTCTGGTCTTCGCAGACGGCCACGTTGAAAACCGCGTGTTCACTCCGCCCCCCGGTCAAACCCCGTCGTCCATGCGCGAAGCCACAAATTTCATCAATGCCGTCGCCGAGGGCTGCACGCTGTCCGAACTTGGCAGCGCCATCGCCCATGAGGTTAAATCGCGCCGTCAAGAAATTGACGTCCTTGCCCGAGAACTCATCGATAGCGGTGCAGCCATGTGGGAAAACCAGGGGGAATCAACTGAAAGATTGATCGTGCGCGGGCGCGGAAACCTGATTTCTGACGAAGATCACGCAGACCTTGATCGCATTCGTAGCTTGTTTGACGACCTTGAACGCAAGCGCGACATCGCCGATTTCCTTGAATTGACCGAGATGGGCGAAGGTGTGCGTATTTTCATTGGCTCTGAAAACAAACTTTTCTCACTTTCGGGTTCATCTTTGGTGGTTTCTCCTTATATGAACGCTGATCGAAAGATTGTCGGCGCGGTTGGTGTCATCGGACCCACCCGCCTAAATTACGGGCGCATTGTGCCCATTGTTGATTACACCGCGCAGCTGGTTGGGAAACTGATCACGGATCGTGGATAGGGAACGCTTGATATGGCTGACAAAGACAACGAATTTCTGGACGACATCATGGCGGACGTGAACAGCGGCCCAGAGGATGAAATGACGCTTGAGGATTTGGCGAACGAAGAAGTGGACGAGAATGTCGTCGATCTTCATGCCCAAATAGCAGAGCTGAAGGACGCCTATATGCGCGCCCTCGCCGATGTTGAAAATTCGCGCAAACGGTCGGATCGTGACCGTCGCGAAGCCGAAAACTATGGCGGATCCCGTCTCGCTCGTGATTTGCTTCCGGTTTATGACAACCTCGAACGCGCCCTTCAAATGGCCAAAGAAGATGGCAAAGAAGGCGACAAAGCTTTGCTTGAGGGTGTGGAACTTACGATGCGCGCATTGATTGGCGTCTTCAAAAAGCACGGTATTGATCCCATTGTTGCCGAGGTCGGCGAACGCTTTGATCCGCAAATCCACGAAGCGATGTTCGAAGCACCCCTCCCCGGCACGCAAGCCGGCGACATCATTCAAGTGTCCGGAACAGGCTTCATGTTGCATGACCGTTTGCTGCGTGCAGCACAGGTCGGCGTGTCCTCTACGCCTAAGTCTTAACCAGACCACGCAGCTCATAGATCAGGTCCAAGGCGTCCTTGGGCGATAGGTCATCGGGCATTACATCTTTTAGCCGCGCCTCCACCTCGGACGGCGCGGTTTTTTGTGGCGCGGGTGTCGGTGTCACACTGAACAACGGCAGATCATCAATCACAGCCTTCTGTTTGCCTTCACGTTCGCCCTTCTCCAGCGCTTCCAAAACAACCTTGGCACGTTCGACAACAGACTTTGGCAATCCAGCCAACCGCGCGACTTGCACACCATAACTGCGATCCGCCGTGCCGCGTTTCACTTCGTGGAGGAAAATTACATCGCCGTCCCATTCCTTCACGGTCACAGTCGCATTTGCAACGCCTTCCAGCTTTTCCGAAAGCCCCGTCATCTCATGATAATGTGTGGCAAACAGCGCGCGGCAACGGTTCACCTCATGCAGATGTTCCAACGTTGCCCATGCAATCGACAAGCCGTCATACGTCGCGGTTCCCCGCCCGATCTCATCCAAAATCACTAACGCTCGGTCATCGGCTTGATTCAAAATTGCCGCTGTCTCAACCATCTCGACCATAAATGTCGACTGTCCCTTACTCAGATCGTCAGACGCGCCAACGCGACTGAAAATCTGGCTGACAACGCCAATGGTCGCCGCTTTTGCAGGAACAAAAGCGCCCATCTGCGCCAGAACCGCTATCAATGCATTCTGCCTCAGATACGTCGACTTACCCGCCATGTTCGGACCGGTCAGTAGCCAGATTTGTTCATCGCTCAGGTCTGTATCATTGGCGACGAACGGCGTGCCGCTGGCCCTCAATGCAGCCTCAACAACAGGATGTCGTCCCTCTGTGATTACAAACTCTCGTTCGGCAGTCATCACGGGCCGAACCCAGCCTTCTTCATGCGCCAAACGCGCCAAAGCGGCGCTTAAATCAAATTCGGCCAGCGCACGTGCCACGGCAAATAAATGGGGCGCTTGGTTAAGTATTGCGGATTTAATGGTGGAATAGAGCCGTTTTTCAATTTCTAAACACTGCCCACCTGCATTCAGAATACGTGTTTCCAGCTCTGACAGTTCAACAGTCGTGAAGCGAACCTGATTGGCAGTGGTTTGACGGTGAATAAAGGTTTCAGACAGCGGCGCGGCAAGCATCTTCGCAGAGTGTGTCGCTGTGACCTCAATGAAATAGCCCAGCACATTGTTGTGCTTGATCTTGAGGGCGGACACACCCGTCCGATCAACGTACTGGCTTTGAAGACCAGCAATCACAGACCGCCCCTCATCACGTAAAGACCGGAACTCATCCAGCTCGCCATTGTAACCCGCGGCAATAAATCCGCCATCACGCGCCAGAATAGGTGGTTCCGCGACGATGGCGGCATCAAGAAGGGTCAGCAAATCGTCCTGACCAACCAAATCCCGCGCAGCATCAGTCAAAACGTCTGGCATATCCTTTGGAAGGGCATCCGCAATAATCGCCGCCTGCGAAATGGCGCTGCGCACGGCCGTCATGTCGCGCGGACCACCACGATCAAGCGATAATCGCGACAATGCGCGATCCAAGTCAGGAACTTCGCGCAGGCGATCATTCAAAAGTGCTGCAACATCACCGCGATCCAAACACCACGCCACTGAATCCTGCCGATTGCCAATTTGCGCCAAATCTCGTGACGGGGAAGATAGTCGACGTTCCAATAAACGCGCACCACCCGCTGTTTGGGTTCGGTCCATGACGGACAACAACGAACCAGAACGCCCCCCGTTCATGCCATGGGTGAGCTCTAAAGATTTCCGTGTCGACGCATCTATTTGCATGGCCGTTTCACGTTTTTCGCGCACAGGCGGACGCAACAGGGGCAACTTACCCTTCTGCGTAATATCCAAGTATTCAACAACAGCGGCCAACGCGGCAATTTCAGACCGGGAAAATGCCCCGAACCCGTCCATGGATTTGACAGAATAGACACTGTTAAGGCGCTTTTCGCCGTTTGTACTGTCAAATGCCGCATTGCCCAGAACCGTTAGCGCAGCGCCCGATTCATCAACAATGCTACCAAAATCGGCCTCAGTCGCATCGCTGAGAAGCACTTCCTTTGGCCCCAACCGCGCCAGTTCTGGCCCCAGCCCTGCTGCGTCGCATCCCAAAACAGAAAACGCACCGGTTGAAATATCGACCCAAGCTAACGCACCATCCCCACGCACATTTGCATAAGCCGCCAAGAAATTATGGCGCCGCGCATCCAGCAAAGCATCCTCGGTCAATGTTCCAGGCGTCACCACCCGTGTCACGCCGCGTTTCACAACGGATTTATACCCACGTTTTTTTGCCTCGGCAGGGCTTTCAAGCTGTTCACACACGGCGACACGGTGACCTTTGCGGATCAGTGTCAGAAAATAACCCTCGGCTGCGTGATGGGGCACACCGCACATCGCGATGTCCTGGCCTAAATGCTTGCCGCGTTTTGTCAGTGCAATATCCAACGCGCTAGCCGCCGCGACGGCGTCATTAAAGAATAGCTCATAGAAATCGCCCATCCGATAGAACAGCAAGGCGTCCGGATGATGGGCCTTAATCTCTAGGTACTGCGCCATCATTGGCGTGACGGTGCTGCTCATGATTTCCCCCGACGGATGCTCGAACAACCTAATCCTCTGATGTTAGCGACGAAAGTGCTAAAACGGGTGGTTGCCGCGCCTATGGTGCATCCCTATCAATGTTCAGACGCAAGGGAGAGCATCATGTCGAACACAAAGATCACACGAGAAGACGCATTGGCGTTTCATCTCGAACCAACCCCCGGCAAGTGGGAGGTGCAGGCGACCGTCCCGATGACAACCCAGCGTGATCTATCGCTTGCCTATTCCCCGGGCGTTGCGGTGCCGTGCGAAGACATCGCCGCGAACCCTGAATTGGCCTATGACTACACCAATAAGGGCAATTTGGTCGCCGTTATCTCAAACGGAACTGCGGTTCTTGGATTGGGAAATTTAGGTGCGTTAGGGTCGAAACCTGTGATGGAAGGCAAGGCGGTTTTGTTCAAACGCTTTGCTGACGTAAACTCCATCGACATCGAACTGGATACCGAAGATCCGGATGCATTTTGCAACGCCGTGCGTCTGATGGGTCCGACGTTTGGTGGGATCAACCTCGAAGATATTAAAGCACCTGAATGCTTTATTATCGAACAACGCCTGAAGGAAGAAATGGACATTCCTGTCTTCCACGATGACCAGCATGGCACCGCCGTTATCTGCGCCGCTGGTCTTTTGAACGCGCTGCAAATTTCCGGCAAGAAAATGGAAGACGTCAAAATCGTGCTTAATGGCGCTGGTGCCGCCGGTATTGCCTGCCTCGAACTTCTTAAGGCGATGGGCGCGAAGCATAACAATTGCATCATGTGCGACACCAAAGGCGTGATTTATCAGGGCCGCTCTGAGGGCATGAACCAATGGAAATCTGCCCACGCCGCGACGACGGAAACGCGCACGCTCGCCGAAGCGATGGATGGCTGTGATGTCTTCCTTGGCGTGTCGGCGAAGGGTGCGGTGACCCAAGACATGGTGATCTCAATGGCGCCGAATGCCGTTATCTTTGCTATGGCCAATCCCGATCCTGAAATCACGCCCGAAGAAGTCCACGAGGTCCGTGATGACGTGATCGTTGCGACGGGCCGTTCCGATTACCCGAACCAAGTGAACAACGTGCTTGGGTTTCCCTACTTGTTTCGCGGCGCCCTCGATATCCATGCGCGTGCCATCAATGATGAAATGAAAATCGCTTGCGCCCACGCGCTTGCCAGCCTTGCACGTGAAGACGTCCCTGATGAAGTCGCGATGGCCTACGGCAAAAAGCTCAGCTTTGGGCGTGACTACATTATCCCGACACCGTTTGATCCGCGTTTAATATACGTTATTCCACCCGCCGTTGCCCGCGCTGGCATGGATACTGGCGTTGCCCGCCGTCCGATTGTCGACATCGACGGTTATGAGGAATCCTTGAAAACCCGCATGGATCCCACGGCCAGCATTCTGCGTGGCATCAACTCCCGGGCGCGCGCCAACCAGCACACAATCGTCTTTGCCGAAGGTGACGATCCCCGCGTGTTGCGCGCCGCTGTTCAATACCAACGCTCCGGTTTTGGTCGTGCTTTGGTCGTTGGTCGGACTGAAGATGTGAAAAAGAAACTCACCGCCGAAGGCCTGGGCGATGCTGTGGCCGAGCTTGAGATTGTTAATGCGGCCAACACCGACCACCTCGGGACATATAAAGATTTCCTCTACGAACGCCTTCAACGAAAAGGCCACGATCGAAACGATATCCACCGCATGGCGACCCGCGACCGCCATGTTTTTGCGTCTTTGATGCTTGCCCATGGTCACGCAGACGGAATGGTCACTGGCGCGACCCGCAAATCTGCCCACGTTCTCGAACTGATCAACCACGTCTTTGATGCAGGTCCCCATGATGGTGCGGTTGGAGTCACTGCTGTCCTAAGCAAAGGTCGGATTGTCCTGATCGCGGATACGTTGGTTCATGAATGGCCAGATGAAAACGATCTTGCGGATATTGCTGAACGCAGTGCCCATGTCGCGCGCCGTCTTGGCCTTGAACCGCGTGTCGCGTTCGTTTCGTTTTCCACGTTCGGTTATCCGGTATCGGAACGCGCAGAAAAAATGCAAATGGCACCACATGTCCTCGACGCGCGCGGAGTCGATTTCGAATACGAGGGGGAGATGGCCGTCGATGTTGCTCTCAACCCCAAAGCAGCTGAGGCCTATCCGTTCTCACGCCTGACAGGTCCCGCCAATGTGCTTGTTGTTCCCGCCCGCCATTCCGCCTCAATCTCGGTTAAATTGATGCAGGAACTGGGTGGCGCGACAGTGATCGGCCCCATCCTCGCAGGCATCGATCGCCCCATCCAAATCTGTTCAACCGTCAGCACGGTCAACGATATTCTAAACATGGCCGTTCTTGCCTCAAGCACGGCGCAGTAGGTATGGCGATCTGGAATTTGGGCTCTATCAATGCCGATATCGTCTATTCCGTGCCGCATATACCTCGTGCTGGTGAAACTCTGGCAAGCACGGGTCGCAGCGTTTTCTTGGGTGGTAAGGGCGCGAATATGTCCGTGGCGGCTGCGCGCGCTGCGGCCCGGGTCCATCATATCGGCGCAGTCGGTGTCGACGGGCGCTGGGCTGTGGCGCGGTTGTTGGAATACGGCGTAGACACGACCCACATCGCCGAGGTCGATGTCGAAACAGCGCAAGCCATCATTGCCGTGGATGTGCGCGGTGAAAATAGTATCATCTTGCACAAAGGGGCGAATGCCGCGATCCCTCAAGAATCTCTAGAACAGGCTCTAACGCGCGCCAAAACCGGCGATACGTTCGTTTTTCAAAATGAAACAACGCTTCAGGCCGAAGGGGCAAAGCTTGCGCGTGAAATGGGTCTTAAGGTAGCCTATGCCGCCGCACCCTTTGATGCGAACACAGTTCAAGCCGTCCTACCTCATCTCGATTTTCTGATCTTTAATGAGGTTGAGGCCGAACAGCTCAAATCCGCATCGGGGCAGGGACCTGCTGATTTGCCAGTCAAAGACGTGATCGTCACCCTTGGTGCGAATGGTGCCACTTGGTTTGGCGCTGATGGTGAAACCACTGTCGCGGCGCACAAAGTCACCCCCGTGGATACAACAGGTGCCGGAGATACGTTCACGGGGTATGTATTGGCCTGTCTTGATCGGGGTCAACCGATGCTGCAAGCGCTGCAAACAGCATCCAAGGCTGCGGCGTTGATGGTCACGCGCCACGGCACAGCCGATGTGATCCCCGATCTAAAAGAGGTGCAGGACTTTAGTGGTTGATAAATGGTGCGTCTGAACCCCAAAGTTGTTCAACCCGCGCATCACGCCCACATCCTTCACGATAAAACGCATACGCCTCGGCTTGCGTTTTAATGCCGCCTCGCGTCACGATCCGCGACGATCCCGTGTAGTAATTCTGGTGATAGCTTTCAGCGTCGTAAAACGGTGCCGCTGCCAAAATTGGCGTCACAATGCGCTGGCCAAGTTCGGATTGTGCCGCAGCCAATGCTGCCCGCGCGGCCTGTTCTTGTGATGTTGTGTCAACGAAAATCGCGGTGCGGTAACTGTCGCCCCGATCACAAAACTGCCCACCTGCGTCCGTCGGATCAACGGAGCGGAAAAACAGATCATAAATTTGACGTTCAGACACCTGATCGCGATCTCAACCGCTTCATAATGGCCCGTGCTGCCATTGGTGACCTGACGATAGGTCGGGTTGGTCGTTGTGCCGCCTGTGTACCCAGATGTCACTTCGGACACGCCGCGCACTTTTTCAAAATCGGATTCGACGCACCAGAATCAGCCGCCCGCCACGACGATGGTTTGCATGTCGCGCGCCTCGGCTTTGCCGTCATGCAAGAGTGTGGCAACCCCGATGGCTGCGCCCAGCGCTATAGTTTTCAAGTTCCGCATCATCGATGTCATGGCAATTCTCCTCTTTTAGGGGACCATCGCCGCAAAGGATCATTCACGCAATTCACGACCGCATGACATCCCGCGCTGTTTACCAAACCGTGCGGTTTGAGTTTTGTACGAAACCGTTAAGACTAGTGTTTCTTGGTGCGCTTATCCCGCGCTGCCAAAAGCTTCAGACGCAGCGCGTTCAACTGAATAAATCCAGCCGCATCCTTTTGGTCGTAGGCACCAGCGTCGTCTTCAAACGTGACGTGTGCTTCGGAATACAGAGAATATTCTGATGCACGAGCAACCGTTTTAGCCGATCCCTTATACAATTTCAGCGTTACTGTTCCCGTCACGTGTGTTTGTGATTTATCAATCGCCGCTTGCAGCATTTCGCGTTCTGGCGAAAACCAGAAACCGTTATAAATCAACTCTGCGTAGCGTGGCATAAGCTCGTCTTTCAGGTGCGCTGCGCCGCGATCCAAAGTGATCGATTCGATGCCCCGGTGCGCTTCAAGCAGTAGGGTACCGCCGGGCGTTTCGTATACACCACGCGACTTCATTCCGACAAAGCGGCCCTCAACAAGATCAAGGCGACCACAACCATGTTTGCCACCTAACTCATTGAGTTTTGTGAGAATTATCGCTGGTGACATGGCCTCACCGTTGATCGAAACTGCATCACCAGCCTCAAAACCGATCTCAACGAACTCGGGTGTTTCAGGTGCATCTTCTGGGGCAACCGTGCGCTGGTAAACGTAATCTGGCGCCATCTCAGCGGGGTCCTCAAGAACCTTACCCTCGGATGATGTGTGCAACAGATTGGCATCGACAGAAAATGGGGCTTCGCCGCGTTTGTCCTTAGCGACCTCAATCTGATGTTTCTCGGCAAACTCCAACAGCTTGGTGCGCGACGACAGATCCCATTCGCGCCACGGCGCGATAACCTTGATGTCGGGGTTCAATGCGTAGGCGGCCAGTTCAAATCGCACTTGATCATTTCCCTTGCCCGTCGCGCCATGCGCCACAGCGTCTGCGCCGACCTCCTCAGCAATTTCAACTAAACGCTTGGAAATCAATGGTCTAGCGATAGACGTGCCCAGCAGATACAGCCCTTCATAGACCGCATTTGCGCGAAACATCGGGAAGACAAAATCGCGCACGAATTCTTCGCGGACGTCTTCAATGTAGATGTTTTCCGCGGGAATTCCCATGTCCAACGCCTTCTTGCGCGCGGGCTCAAGCTCCTCACCTTGTCCAAGATCAGCAGTGAACGTCACGACCTCACAACCGTATTCCGTCTTCAACCACTTCAGAATGATCGACGTGTCCAAACCACCGGAATAGGCGAGGACGACTTTTTTCGGCGTGAACTTGGCGGACATATCTGGGACTCCAAAGAGGTTATTTGAAGGCGGATTACGCGGTTTCTAAACCTAGAGCAAGCTGGCGACTAACGCCGCATCCCCCTCATTCGATAACAGGGCAGGGGCCTCATCCATTGGGACCCAAACAGCGGTGTGGGTTTCCTCAAGTGGGGGGCCATAACACAGCGTCGGTTGAGACCAATAAATCGTGCAGATTTTTTCAGCCCACATGTCGTATTCTGGCATATAAACAAAGCGTTTGAATGCCCCAAGGCGCACAGGTCGATCCATCCGCCAACCTGTTTCTTCCATCACCTCACGGTGTAGCGCGGGGATCACATGTTCGCCCGCATCAATCCCGCCACCGGGCAATTGCAGTTCAGGGCGGGCGCCATCTTGCACAGTCAAAAGCAAATCACGCCCCCGTTGCAGGATGACATACGCCCCGGGACGCGGCGTATACTGCATATCGGGGTCAACCCGTTCGCCGTAACGTCTAATCATGCACTTACACCTCGTCTTGTGACACCTATATGGACGCGGTATGTCCACCCCCAACCTATTGGGCCTCCACTTGTTAGGAAAGACCATGACGAACGCATCGACAATTGCCTGGGACGACACCGTCCTTCCGTTTCAGCTTGACCGCTCTGATATTCGCGGGCGCATTGCGCGTCTTGATGGTGTGTTGGATCAGGTTCTGGCGCAGCACGATTACCCACCAGCGGTTGAGGCTTTGGTCGCTGAAATGTCGTTGCTTACGGCGCTGATCGGGCAAACAATCAAAGTGCGTTGGAAGCTGTCGTTGCAGGTGCGTGGCGATGGTCCTGCACGTCTGATTGCGACCGATTATTATGGCCCGACAGAAGATGGTGAACCTGCCCGCATTCGTGCCTATGCCAGCTTTGACAAAGACACGATCGACCCGACAGGCCACCCGTTTAGCCAAGTTGGTAAGGGATATTTTGCGATCCTCATCGACCAAGGCGAAGGCACGACGCCCTATCAAGGGATCACGCCGATTGCAGGTGGATCTTTGTCTGCCTGCGCAGAAGCATATTTTGCGCAAAGTGAACAACTACCCACGTCGTTTCAGCTGACGTTCGGCAAAGCATCTGTTCCGGGCGGCGAGGAATCGTGGCGCGCGGGTGGGATCATGTTGCAGGCAATGCCGGTGGCATCCCCCTTGGCGAACCCTGATGGTGGGACCGACGACGGTCTTACCGCGGTCGAGGATTTGCTGAACGACGATGAGGGTGAAAACTGGCTGCGCGCAAACACATTGATGCGCACGGCAGAAGAATTGGAATTGATCGGGCCCACGGTACAACCGACCGATCTGTTGATCAGATTGTTCCATGAGGAATCCCCGCGTGTATTTGACCCTCAGCCCGTGACATTCGGGTGTTCGTGTTCGCCAGAAAAAGTGCGCCAGTCCTTGTCGATTTATTCGGCCAAAGATCTGACGCATATGACCACGGACGCTGGTATTGTGACGGCAGACTGTCAGTTCTGCGGGTCCCATTATGAATTTGACCCAACTTCCCTCGGGTTTGAGGCGACGACAGGACCAGATGCCAAATCCTGATCTTTCGCCTGAACGCCTAAAGACGACGCTGTTGCACGCGATTGAACGTGCGGGGGCAGCGTCGTCTGATTTTGATCTCAATCCTGAATATACCCCGCCAGTCGAACGTGTTTTGAAACCAGCGGCTGTCTTGGTCGCGATCACCGAAGATGGGCGGCTGATTCTTACGAAGCGATCCGCGCGGCTTAAACATCATGCAGGTCAGATTGCTTTCGCGGGTGGGCGCATGGACGACACGGATCATGATTTGGCGCACACGGCCCTGCGTGAGGCCGAAGAAGAAATCGGGCTCGACCAGACTGTCCCGACTATTCTTGGGCATTTACCGTCCCATGAAACCGTGACGAATTATTCTGTGACACCGATTGTGGCCTTGGTGCCCAATGATTTGATGTTCACCGCAGAACCCGGCGAAGTGTCAGAGGTTTTTACTGTCCCAATATCGCATATTCTGAACCTTGAAAATTACCGCATCGAAGGGCGTCGCTGGCGCGGACAACGCCGCCAGTATTACACTGTCCCCTATGGTCCCTATTATATTTGGGGCGCAACTGCGCGCATGTTGCGCAATTTGGCAAAGGGCGTGGCATGACCGAAATCAACGCGGACTGGCTTACGTCCGATGGGTCCAAAGCAGTGACAGGCATGCTAACCCGCGCAGGGTTTGAGGTTTACTTTGTCGGCGGTTGTGTGCGCAACGCGCTGGTCGAAATGTATGTGGCTGACCTCGACCTCGCGACAAACGCGCGGCCGGATGTGGTCATGAAGCTGGCGCAAGATGCTGGGCTGAAGGTAATTCTGACGGGGATCGATCATGGTACCGTTACGGTGATTGCCGATCATCGGCCTTACGAAATCACGACCTATCGCACGGACGTCGAAACAGATGGGCGCCACGCAGTGATCGCGTTTTCCGACACCTTGCAAGACGATGCAGTGCGTCGCGATTTTACAATGAACGCGCTATACTGCGCACCCGATGGCTCGGTGATCGATCCCGTTGGTGGCATCCCTGATCTGCGTGCAAATCATGTGCGGTTTATCAATGATCCGGATGCCCGCATTCGCGAAGATTATTTGCGCATTCTGCGTTTCTTTCGGTTTTACGCGTGGTTCGGTGATCCTGAACAGGGGCTTGATGCGGATGGTCTGGCGGCCTGTGCTGCAAACTTGGACGGGCTAGACACCCTTGCGAAAGAACGTGTTCAAACCGAAATTATTAAAACGCTTCTTGCGCGTGATCCTGCGCCTGCGATGGCATCTATGGCGATATCAGGTGTGTTGTTGCGCCTGCTTCCGGGGGCTGATGCGTCCACGCTTGCGCGTCTCGTCCATCTTGAAGAAAAATTGGGACGACCTGCCCATTGGCACACCCGTCTGGCGGCGATCAATCCGGGTGATGTTGCTACATTGCTGCGCTTGTCCAAGGCGGACACCATCGAATTCACCCGCATTCGTGAAGGTGCGCTGTCTGAACAAATACCCTCTGCGATGGGGTATGAAGTCGGTGGGGAGCTTGCTATCGAAGCCCTGATGCTGCGCGAGGTTTTGACAGGTCAACCCGTGACCCAAGACGCAATGGACGCGGCACATTTTGCCAACCTTCAAGTGTTTCCCGTTAAGGCAGATCATCTGATGCCAACGTATGAAGGCAAGGCGCTGGGCGCACGACTGGCCTATCTGAAATCAGAATGGATCAAATCAACCTTCGCGATGACCAAGGCTGACCTGCTGGCACTTCCATGACGGCGCTGATCGGGTTCGTTTTCTTTGGCCTGTTTTCACCGGGCCCGAATGTGGTTCTGCTCACCGCGTCAGGTGCGCGGTTCGGGTTTCGTGCGACGTTGCCGCATCTTCTTGGTGTCGCGCTGGGCGTAGGGTTTATTGCCTTTTTAACCGGTCTTGGTCTTGGCACCCTTATTGAGAAATTCCCGATCCTGCGCCTTGTTCTCATGATCATCGCGAGCGTTTGGATTTTATGGATGGCATGGAAGCTGTGGAACGCGAAACTGGCCGTTGCCAAAGACACGGACCGCCCCTTTACGTTCATCCAAGCGGTGTTGTTCCAATGGGTTAATCCGAAAATCTGGGCAGTCGCGACATCTGCGTCTGCGATGGTCACAGAATTGGCTCCGCTGGGCCAAGCGACAACATTGGCCTTCACATTCTCAGGGGTGAACCTGTGCGTTTGCCTGTTCTGGACCTATGCTGGCAGCTTGTTGAAAACGCTGCTTGCCGATCCCCTAAAATGGCAGGCGTTCATGCGGATTATGGCGGTGGCCTTGGCCGGCTTTTCAGGGCTTGTTTTCCTGTGACCTAAACCAGTCTATATGAACAAGCGAAAGGATACGTTCCGTGTTCCGCTTTTTCGAAAACCTCGTCGATCCGTATGTAGATTATCCGCAGGATGACACGCCCCCGACACGGCTTTGGCCGTTCCTGAAAACCTACGCGCGCCCGTTTCGTCGGGTGTTCTGGGCCGCAGGAATTATGTCCATTGTCGTAGCGTTGGTTGAGGTCTGGCTGATCGCTTATATGGGCCGTCTTGTTGATCTGATCGCACTAGGGAGCGAAGTGTCTTTCTGGGCAGATTACGGTTGGGAATTCATCATCGTCGGGGTATTTTTGCTGACTCTACGCCCGCTTCTTCAGGTCATCGACGTGGCGCTGTTGAACCAATCTATAGTCCCGAACTTTGCGGCAATCGTGCGGTGGCGGGCTCATCGTCATGTATTGCGTCAGTCTGTTGGCTGGTTTGAAAATGACTTTGCGGGGCGTATGGCAAACCGGATTATGCAGACACCCCCCGCCGCAGGTGAGGTCGCCTTTCAGGTCTTTGACGCAGTGACATTTTCGCTCGCTTATATCATTGGCGCGGCGTTTCTTTTGGGCGGCGGTGATCCACGTTTGCTGTTGCCCCTTTTGATCTGGTTCGGGCTTTACATGGTATTGATGCATTGGACGATCAAACGGGTCGGGCCGGCGTCCAAGATTTCATCTGATGCGCGTTCTGAGGTGACGGGCCGCGTTGTTGACAGCTACACCAACATCCATTCCGTCAAAATGTTCGCGCACCATGACCGTGAAATCAACTATGCCCGCACCGCGATTGAGGCGACCCGCGTGGCGTTTCAGCGCGAAATGCGGCTTTACACAATCATGGACGTGTCCCTTGTTCTGCTGAACGGGTTCTTGATCGTCGCTGTTGTTGGCTGGGCTCTTTGGCTGTGGTCGGACGGCGTGGCGACAGCGGGTATCGTTGCGGCGGCGGCGGCGATGACATTGCGGTTGAATGCGATGACGGGCTGGATCATGTGGGCGGTGACGAACTTGTTCCAAAACCTTGGTGTGATTGCTGAAGGGATGGAAACGATTGCCCAGCCGATCACGCTTACCGATGCGGATGATGCCCGCCCCTTGGTGGTGAAGGGCGGTCAGATTGAAGTCGAAGGTCTAAGTCATCATTATGGGCGTGGATCGGGCGGAATTGATAACCTGACGCTGTCGATCAGCGCGGGTGAAAAGGTTGGTTTGGTCGGCCGGTCCGGTGCGGGAAAATCCACATTGGTGAAATTGCTGCTGCGGTTTTACGATACCGAATCCGGGCGAATTATGATCGACGGTCAGGACATTTCGACCGTGCAACAAGACAGCCTGCGACAGGCGATTGGGATGGTGCAACAAGACAGTTCTTTGCTGCATCGTTCTGTGCGCGATAATATCCTATATGGTGATCCGTTGGCGTTGCACGATCAGATGATCGCAGCGGCCAAACAGGCCGAAGCGCATGATTTCATTCTTGATCTTCAAGATGGGGAAGGGCGCAAAGGATACGATGCCCAAGTCGGTGAACGGGGTGTGAAATTGTCTGGTGGACAGCGTCAGCGTATATCGCTTGCCCGTGTGATCCTGAAGGACTCACCAATTCTGTTGTTGGACGAAGCGACGTCCGCGCTAGATTCTGAGGTTGAGGCGACGATCCAATCAACGCTGTCCACCTTGATGGAGGGCAAAACCGTCATCGCGATTGCGCACCGTTTGTCGACCATTGCGCAGATGGACCGGATTATCGTTATTGATGATGGCCGTGTCGTTGAGGATGGGAGCCATAGTGAACTCCTCGCGCGGGGTGGTCAGTATGCAGGGTTTTGGGCGCGTCAATCTGGCGGCTTTATTGGAACAGAGGCCGTCGAATGATCGTTCAAATGTATCAAAATGGTATTCAAAGACTCGGCGGGTTAATCGATAGCCAACAAGAGGCTGATGGTCCACCGCCCCAAACGCTTGCACGGTTTTTTCGCTGGGCGTTGTCTGGTGCTTGGCCGGTTATTTTTCTAGCGGGACTTATTTCCGCCCTTGCTGGTGCCACAGAAGTTTTGACGATGTACCTTCTGGGTCGTGTCGTGGATGTCGCGTCTTCAACCGCGCCGATTGGCAATAGCATCGGGTTGTTCGCGTTGGCGATCGTTTTGCTCATGGTGTTGCGTCCCGTTCTGTTTGGCGTGTCGGCGTCATTCCAGTCGGTCGTAATCGGGCCAAACCTGTTCACTTTGGTTGTTGGGCGCCTACATCGATGGACACTCGGTCAGGCGGTGACGTTCTTTGACAACGATTTCGCAGGGCGCATCGCGCAAAAACAAATGCAGGTGGCGCGTTCCCTGACCGAAGTGGTTATCGAAACCGTCAACGCAGTTTTGTTCGCGCTGGCGTCTGTGCTTGGTGCTGGATTTTTGGTGTCCGCAGTAGACCCAAGATTGTTGATTGTCTTGGCCGGATGGTTCGCAACCTATGTAATTTTTTTGCGCATCTTCCTGCCGCGTATTCGGGCTCGGGCCAAAGCGCGGGCAGGGGCGTCTGCGATGCTGTCGGGCCAAGTCGTGGATACGATCACGAACATCAAAACCGTCAAATTGTTCGCGGGGACAAACTACGAAACAGATGCCGCGCAATCCGCGATGCAAGACCTCCGCCACCGCGCACTTGAATACGGCGAAGTCGCAACGCTGTTCCGGTTTGGCCTCATCACGCTTGCAGGGTTATTGCCGATAGCGATGGTGGGGTTCGGTCTGTCGTGGCGCGACGCGGGTGTAACGCCCGGCGACCTTGCGGCGATTGGTGCGGTGTCGATCCGTCTAAGCCAAATGACCGGCTGGGTGAGTTTTGTGCTCATGGCGATTTTCAGTCACGTAGGTGAGGTTGAAGACGGTATGAAAACCCTGACTCCAGCCCATCAACTCACGGATGCAAAGAACGCTAAACGCTTGAACGTGACAGACGCTCAAGTGACGTTTGAAAATGTGTCATTCGGTTACGGCGGTGAAACAGGCGGGATCAATGGTATCAACCTGACGATCAAGGCGGGCGAAAAGCTGGGTATTGTTGGCGCGTCTGGCGCAGGAAAATCGACGTTGGTTGCGCTATTGTTGCGATTGTATGATCCTGAAACAGGGCGCGTTTTGATCGATGGGCAGGATCTTAAGTTGGTCGGCCAGGACAGCCTGCGTGAAGCCATCGGAATGGTTACGCAAGAAACCGCGATGTTCAACCGATCCGCGCGTGACAACATTTCTTACGGTAGATCGGACGCAACGGATGACATGCTCGTCGCGGCGTCACAGAAGGCTGAGGCGGATGCGTTTATCGGTGATCTCCTCGATCATACGGGTCGCGCTGGGTATGACGCCCACTTAGGTGAACGGGGTGTAAAGCTGTCTGGCGGACAACGCCAACGGATCGCGCTGGCCCGTGCCATGCTCAAGGATGCGCCAATTCTGGTGTTGGACGAAGCGACATCAGCCCTTGATAGTGAAGTAGAGGCCGCGATCCAAACCGCGCTGGATACAGCGATGGAGGGCAAGACGGTGATTGCGATTGCCCACCGTCTGTCAACGATTTCTGGTATGGACCGTATCATTGTGCTGGAAAATGGCGCGATTGTGGAAGAAGGAAGCCACGAGGCCCTTCTTGCGATGGATGGGACCTATGCGAAATATTGGAACCGTCAGTCTGGCGGGTTCGACAGCACACAGGATGCGGCGGAATAATGGGCCAGATAGTTGAGAAATTGAATCAAGCGGGCATCGGGCTTTTGCCAGACGGCATGCATCTTGAACGCGTCTTGCCCGGCGAAGAGGTCGAGGTGCAGGCCGATGGGTCCGCACGTATCATCACCCCCATCGCGGACCGCGTGAAACCGCCGTGTCGCCATTTCAAAAGCTGCGGTGGCTGTGCGGTTCAGCATGCGTCGGATGACTTTGTTGCGACGTGGAAGACAAAGATCGTTGAACGCGCGATGACGGCGCGTGGTTTACCATTTCCGTTTCGCACGCTGCACACGTCGCCGCCGCAAAGCCGCCGCCGTGCGCGGCTTTCAGGTCGACGCACCAAAAAAGGCGCGATGGTTGGCTTTCACGGTAAAGCGTCTGAGGTTCTTGTGGATGTTACGGATTGTCAGCTTTTGCTGCCATCGATCCGCGCAGGCTTTCCTGCACTTGAGGCACTGACTGTAATTGCCGCGTCCCGTAAGTCTGAAATTAATTTGACGGTGACTGACACGCTGGGCGGTCTTGATGCCTTCGTCGAAACGGAGCGTGAGCTGACAGGACAATTACGGATCGAACTTGCTGGCGTTGCCGAGCAATACAATCTCGCGCGGCTGGCGTGGAACGATGATGTGATTGTCACCCGCAAAGCGCCTGATCAGGCATTTGGTGCCGCTAGGGTTGCGCCGCCTGCAGGCGCGTTCCTGCAAGCCACCCGTGAGGGAGAGGCCGCTTTGGTATCTGCTGTCACGGACGCCACGGAAGGCGCGAAGAAGGTTATTGATTTGTTTTCTGGCGCGGGAACATTCACCCTTCCTCTGGCCGCGATTGCTGAAGTTCACGCGGTTGAGAGCAGTGAAGAAATGCTTGAAACACTTGATCGGGGTTGGCGCCATGCGACGGGCCTTAAAACAGTGACAACCGAAGCACGTGATTTGTACCGCCGTCCCTTTGAACCTGATGAATTGAAGAAATACGATGTTGCTGTTCTCGACCCGCCGCGTGCGGGCGCCGAGGCACAGATAGCGACCCTGTGTGCGTCTAAGCTGAAGCGCATTGTTATGGTGTCGTGTAATCCAAT
>TARA_B110000977_G_scaffold154505_1_pt1 | contig 18397 bp, 11 predicted proteins | sample TARA_B110000977 | Tara Oceans TARA_B110000977 (sample SAMEA4397798) | marine metagenome | biome: Polar Biome; feature: [SRF] surface water layer (ENVO:00010504); material: water (ENVO:00002006), including particulate matter (ENVO:01000060) such as... | depth 5 m | reverse complement strand
GGTGTGGATGGAGGTGTTGGTGCTGGTGGAGGGTCAGGCGGTGGCCACAGCAACCAACAACACGGCAACGAGTCACAACACGGCAACCTGGACGCCGCGCCCGCCGAAGCACACACCCCCAACCGAGGCACCTTCGCCAGGCGCGTCACAGGCTTCCTCTCCGGAATCTTCGGCAAGGGCAAGGACTAATAGGGTCGAGTGGAACGTATCTTGAAGGGAAAACAGGGACGTAGGGATTGAGACGATGTGAGACGATGTGAGACGGTGTGAGACGGGTGTGTACGCGGCGCTGCGGCGCCTCGAGTTGAGTGAAATGAAAAAAAGCGTTACAACTATTTGGTCGTCGAGTTACGGTTCTTCTCACCTTACATCGTTATTACAATCGCTTCACACCATCGTTTGGGTTATTCGGCATGTCGTCGAGTTCAAGTCAAGGTGTGCGACCTGCCTGTGCGCCATTTGCGGCTCCAATTTCCTGACGAAGCAGTCCTTGTCGCACGGCACCATGAATCGGGGTCATCCCTGTGACTGGGAACCACAGACCCATCGTTCAGCTTAACCTGGTACGACGAGAAAAACTTGCCATCTTTGTTTGTTTTTTCCACAACCCCCCGTTTGCACCCTCTGGTGTACGGTGGGTCGTTCGCTTCAGGGCCGGTCGCGACTATCACTTCGTCGCCCACGTCGAAGTGGTGCGACGCCTGTGGCGGAACCGGTTTGCCGTTTCGAATCTCGCACACGTCGTATGAGCCCGTGAAGTTGTTTTGAACACGGATCAAATTATACATGAACTGGATGTGGCCTACTGGGTTTTCGTGTGCAGGGGGGACGTTCAGGGTGAACGAACGTGCCGTGTTGACGTCTTCAAACACGTACACACCTTACTTGTCTTGGAAAACTTCTTTGTCGCTGTCCCCGCCAGGTCTCATCGCAAGCCTCGCGCATTCCTTCTTGTGTTTCTTCCCGTCAGATTTTTGGCACTCGGGGGAGTAGTAATGCGTGATGCCGTACTTCGAACACTTCTTCTTGCCCTCCTTGGAACAACCTGGCGCGACGCATTGGTACGCGGGCATCGCGTCACGCGCGTGCCTCTCTGAATCACTCGACTTCGATATGGAAAATGTCGTTTTTTTTTCATCGTCGCGCAGCGCACGGCGGTCAAATCATTCGTCAGCAGTGGGAGAAAGTGACACGTATTGCTATTTCTGTGCTCAATGGAGACCGCGGCGTCGTCGGTCTGGGCAGTGTAACGCGTGATGGCGATTCACGCGAGGCTCGCGCCACTGCTCGCGCTTCTACTACTGTGCTTATGCGGTGCGTCCGCGATCCCCCCCTCGTGTCCCTCCCACCCGACCACGTTCAACACGCGAAATCTAACTCTGACAAACGCCCTGTTCTCCTCGCCCACCCTCCCTCTCCAGGCGTCACCCCCCTCACCGCGCTAGAGTCCCTGACCCTCGGCGTGAGCACTCATGGCGGGATTGGTGACAACGACCAGGATAACTTCTCTGTGGACGCGAGTTCGTGTTTTGGGTACCTTCACGTCGAGCTGTGGGATGTGGACCGCCCTGGCGCTGACGACGCCGACCAGTCCGTCCCGGATCCCATGCTCATGGTACAAAGGAACAGCATACCTTCCGCGAGTTATTCCAGGAACGACAACGAATGGAGTTGGAGCGTGGATACGTACGTTGATCTGGAAGGGTACCGGCTGCTACGGGCGTACCACAGGGTGGTGGTTGATTTACGGAGCTGCGCTAGTTCGTGCGCCGGGGCGTGTTCCGGCGACGACGCGGCGAATTGCGACGCGCTTTGTTTGGTGGACTGCAAGGAACCCACCCGCAATGAACCCTTCATCGTGGGCGTGAAGAACGTACGGGACTGGGTACAGGAAGAACTCAAATTTGAGGTACGCGCGACCTGTGTTGTGTACAACGCGACAGACGTTGATAACGACACGCCGCCGTGTCCGCGCCCGCTTGGCGCCGATGCAGGCGAGTGCGGAGGCCGAGGAACCTGCGGCGACCCGAGCGGGTTCACATCCGGCACGGTAGACCGAGTTTCCTACGCATCCGGCGTGTGTACGTGTAATGATGGGTGGGGCGACTCAGGGTGCGACCAAGCGTTGACGCAACTCGTCCCAGGCGTTGAAACAACCGTTGCGATTCCAGTCGGCGAGTGGCGTTACTTTTACCTCGACGTTTTGGATGCGACGCACGGTTCCGACCCAAACGTCGCGATTCTCGTGGAGATGGAGCGCACCGCAGGTGACCCGGTACTCTTCGTCAAACGCGTGGACGGGCAAGATGTGGCTGATGAGGCGGCGAGCACGGCGACCTCCTCGAACGACGCATCGCCCACAGCATCAGGTGGTTCTGTTCCGTGGGTAGGCGACTATGCCGCGTTTGCCGACTCAGATGGGTTCCGCATGCGCGTCAACTACCACTACATTTCTTTGACATCAGCACAGGTTGGAAGGTACTACGTTGCGGTGTTCAATAACGACGTATATTTGCGGGACGGCGCTGAGGTGACGCTCTCCGCAAAAACGGCGTTCGCGGCGGGGGGGAACGCTTTGGCGGATGACCCGTTGTGCCCGATGGCGTGCGGTGGAAATGATGACCCTTCCAGGGGTAGCTGCTTGACCGCATCCGCGGCGACTGGCGTTGAGGTGCCGTCTGTGGGTACCACGCCTGTCGGCGTGTGCCGTTGCCAACCCGGGTTCGCAGGCGATGCATGCGAAGGGGCGTTCACCTCAATTGGGGTGTCGAGCAACACCGGCGGATCGGGCGTCAGCGGGACGTTGAAACCAGGTGAGTGGGCGTACGTAAGGTTCGAAGTCGACAGGGGGATCGCTGATTCGGGTATTACGATCCGGTTCTCGCACGACGGTGGGGGGCACCCCGTGCTGATGCTCTCACAAGGTGAGATTCCCAATTTATTAGACGCGCACTACGTGCTATCCACCACCGAGTACTTGGACCGCCGGGCGCAGTTTAAAATATCAAGCCGCGACCTCTCCGCGGATTTGTACTTCGTCGCCGTGTTCAACATGAACTACTACCGGGATGGCGATAGCAGTTATACTATCTCAATAGAGAGCACGTTCGTAGATGAATACAGTGTCACCTCCCCGGGGTTCATGACTGTCGTGTTGGTCGTGATAATGGGCATGTTCATCTGTATGGTACTGAGTGTGTGCCGCCGGTTTGTGCACCGCACCATGCGACGCCGAACGTTAAGAGACGTGCTTATGGGCCGAGAACCGCCGGAGGACTGGGGGGACTTTCCCATGGGCCAGCAGAGACGGGACCAAAGGCCAGTAGGGTGCTCCAGACCCGTAATCGACGCGATTCCGAAAATCGAGTTTGGCTCAGAGGAGTGGAACGCGCGAGGTAGAGGGGACAAGGAAGACGAAGCGTGCTCCGTGTGCATCGACTCGTTCGAACGCGGCGAAGTTTTGTGTTCCCTACTCACGTGCCAGCACGCGTTCCACAAGGACTGCATCGAGGGGTGGCTCGCGCAGAACACGACGTGCCCGAACTGCCGTGCGAGCTTGGTGCCTGTTGAAGGGGACGAGGGGGACGAGGAGAGCGGCCAGAGGAGGCCGAGTTGGCAAAACTCGAACTCGACGCAAACGAGAACAGAAGCGTCGCCGCCCGGCGCGGTGGATGACGCGCCCACCTCTGCGGACTTCATCGCGATCGCGGCGGATGCGAGGGAGGATGCGGAACGGGGCAACGGGGCGCGAAGACTCGGGTTCAGCGGCAGAGACGGAGCGCCGGTGGTGGAGTCGAACGAACAAAGACCGGCGACGCTCACGCCAATCACGACGAGACGGTGAGGATGATTTATTTTTTGAGACGTATGTATTGATATTATGTAGACCTTCAAAAGGCAACTTTAATGTATTCGATTTATTATATAACCATGTATATCCCTAAGCCTCCCCAAATCAGCGACTCCCCGCCCCCGCGCTGGCGAGCTCCGAGGGCATCGATCCGATCGTCCCCGCGGCCGCCGAGAGCGCGGCGTACTTCGCCTTTGCGGCGACCCTCTTCGCCTCCGTCTCCGGGTGTTCCGTCAACAACGACGGCACCACGTTCGGGTGGTAAAGCGACTGAATCAAGTGCTGCTGCAGCCCCCGCGACACTGAATTCACCAGGAAGTGCATCACCGCTTTCGGCACGGTGTCGGTTAAGATTCCCCTGGAAATAGAAAAGTAACTCCCTAATAAAATCCTCGTCACGAAAACTTGTAACATCTCTTCGTCCGTCTGCGGTTCGCTGGCTTGCAATTTACCAGGAGGCTCGCGTAACGTAACGACGCCGTCGTCGTGCGAGTATAGCGATGATTTATCCGTCTTCTTTGATTCCTTTGAGTCATCCAGGATAGCAACAGAGTTTGACTTATCGCCGAGCACTTTGCGCTTGGAGTCACCTGGGGACGTCAATTCATTCTCATCACCTCCAACGCCTCTTCGCTTCGCGACTTCCAGCTGCGCCAAGCGCAGCGCTTTGCTCCCTCCCACGAACTCGGGGTGCGAGGTGTTGATGTGCGCAAGCTGGCACTCCACTAGCGATGAAATCATCGTTTCCGCAGGTACGAGGCCTTCGTTGAGGAAATCGCGCGTCGCGTCCTCCACGCTTTGCGCCAATCGGGGGTACCGCTGAAGGTCCAAACTCGCAATGAGTTGCCGCGCGATTCTTGTTAATTCATCGTGCACCAGCCGCGCGCACTTCTGACAAGGATCCGACATCTTGCGAATCGCTTGCTTCACCAACATCTCGAAGGGTTCTTCCGGAAGTAACAGCACCGCTTTCGTGCCCGCGGAGTTTTGAATCGCGGTCCTGATATCTTCCTCGGACATGGCTTGCGTCGGGTCCAACGATTCCAACCCTTTGACGAAGATGTCCTGCAGCACGTAATGAATTCGCGCGCCGCCTTCAAGCGCGGTGGTGTTCAGGTCTTCGTTTTTGCCCGCGACGGCTTTCGTGAACGAAGCGGCGTACCCGTGGAGTTTTTCCAACACCATAGCGGCCTGGCTCGCGGGGTCATCGGGTCGCCCGTCGCCCAGCGATTGTAAATCCCGTTGCGCTTCGTTTCTTCTTGCGACGATTTTATCAGTCAGCATTGGAAGCAATTCGGAGATGTGCTCACCCAGAATTCGGCTCACCGTCCACCCTAACGCCTCCGTGCCACAAACATTAGCCACCTCCTGGTACGATGGGTGGTGACGGAAGAACTCCATCTCGGATGCCCGGGCTTCACGGATTGACCTTCGCTGCGTGATGTCTTGCTGACACCGGTTCACGACGCCGACGTACCCAAGCCGCAACGGCACGACTTCGCCTCGCAAATACGCACACGCATCCGTCCCCCGGTCCATGATGTCAAGCTTGGTGATGACGCCGATCGTTCGTTTGCCCTCTGGGTCCACTGCCCTACTTAACGTCAGTGCATCGGAATTAGCAAGATCGGAGTTACCAGGAGTCACGGCCAGGATCAAACAAGAATCTCTCTTGATATAAGAAAGAATCATGTTCCGGATTTGCTTCTCGATGTCGATTGGTTGGTCGCCAACGGGGACGCGGGTGATGCCAGGCAAGTCAACCAACGTCATAGTGAGCACGTGCGGGCTGCAAATTTTCAAACGAATCTGCTTCTCGCTCACGCCCTTGTTTGATCCCACGCCGCGGTCCGTTTCCAACTCGATCTCCTCACGGATGGCTTCGAAATCTGTGAAGTTCTCGCCGGGGCGGTGGAGGAACTCGCCCCACTCGGATGGGGCGCGTTCGTGGTGGGACGTGCCGGGGTGGTACGGCGTGTGCACTAGCTGTAGCACTAGCGGGCGTCTTGTGCAGATGTCCGGCCCTCTTGGCAGGAAATCGCGCCCCACAAGCGCTTCCAGTACCGAAGATTTGCCGCTGCTCTGTGAACCCACGACCGCGATTTGGGGAAGCTCTAGTTCACCTCCCAGCGCATCAACACCAGCCTGTGAGAATATGTCCTGCAGCTTGTTGATTAAGGGCACCAGGCCATCGCCCAAGGTGTGCTGGTGGTGCGCGACCGGCATGGTAGAAGACCGGAGGGGGTGCGCGTCAGCAATGGGGAGACGTTACGAAAACGTTGGACAAAACAAGTTCCCCTCGCGTTTTTGCAAATGGCGTGATTTGTACGGTGTATTTTGTGAGTTATTACTCGAGAAAATGCTGAAAAATCGTGTATTTTCGGGGTCGAAATCGACGCCAACCCTCACCACTGTCCCCCAACCACAGAACTCCACGCACCATGGCTCTCATGGACACCGTCGGCAAGGTGGCTGGCAAGGTCGCCAAGTTCGCGGATGACTACAAGGTACGTCGTATGAGTAATTAGTCTCGTCCGATGGTCCGGAAGGAGTGCCGCATGGTACTGCAGATCGCCCACCCGCGTTTCCCAACCCTACTGCGATCTGCCTCTAACATCACTGACACGCTCGACCCTGTCATACCCTCCCTGTTCAAAACCCTATGCAGGATTACTTCCACTACGGCCTCATCCCCGCCATCATCGTTATCGGCATGACCACCACCCCCAGGCCCGGGCTCACCGCGTTACTCACCCCGGTGTAGGAGGGCAGATGAGGAAAATGAGCAGATGTGAGAAGATGTGCTGGTACGAATAAAAGTTAGATTAGTAGATGCATGACTCAAGTGTTAAGTATAGATGCTTCCTATCAAAAAGAATGCGATGTCTTACAACCGTGGCTAAAGTACCTTTCAAACTCCCGAGTTTTACGGCCCGTTCCTCTCTCTGAGTTTCCGGTCAAACTCCTCTTCGTCGAATGCCGTCGCCGATTTCGCGGACGAGAAAACAGAGTCGTCCCCGGTGACAACTCGGCGCGTACTCGCCACTCGCTTCGCCGCGTCTAACTTTTTCTGCAAAAGCTTTCCCGGTCGCATCAACTGCTTCGACGCTTCCAATCTCAAAGCATTCCTTTCCTCAATCTGTGCGTTCTTTTTCTGAGTCATGAACCAGCGCGCAGCGGGGATGGCAAAGAAAGACACGGCGTACGCTTTCAGTCCTGGAAGCAAAGCCGTCACCGCCGCAACTAGCTCGGGTTTCCTCATCACGATACTCGGATCCGAGCAAAGCACCCCTAACGCAACGACGCCCACGAAATTGAACACCCCTAACGCAGCGGCCATTGTTTTTTGGGACTGCGTGGCTAGGGAAAAGGCAATCTCCTCCTCCTCCGCGGCGCCAGTGCTGAACCCGCGCATCTCCGCGGATTGAAGCACCGCATCCATGGTGGAAAATCCCCCGGCGGTGCTTTCCATCTGCTCAAACTTGTACACGATTTCGTTGGATTGCGGGTCGACTTCAGCGACGCCTCCGAAGCGGGTCAACGCGGGCAACACGAAAGACTCATCATCACTGCCTATATTCAACTCATCTCTGTCCAAAAATGGGGCGAGCTGCTCAGCGGTGAGGCTCCCGTTGTTCCTCTGAATAGCTAATCCAACCAGCGCCCAGCGTCGCCGTTCAAACTCGGCGTTCGGGTCCCCGTCCCCAAACACGAACGAAAAAACCGCTTCGAAGAAGTTCATATCTCGTGCGCCCTCTAACTGCGCTTTATAAGCTCTTCTCTCGTAGTAATACGGGTCCCAGTACCACAGAAAGTCAAAGGGGGAAAAGTACATGCGCGGTCCGAAAAACATGCCGCCGCCGCCTGAGCCTCGGCGGTCGTCCCTGTCATCGCTCCGGTTACTCAGCAGCGCGAAGATCGCGGCGTACACGATCGCGATAGAGGCGATTAACGTGGTGCCGAACCCGACTCTTAGGAGGTAGGATCCAACCTTCCCCACCGTCTCAAGGGCGGGTTCTATTTTTGAGATCCTCAAACTCTTTTGCCCAATCTTGCCGCGAATGTCTTTTCCAAACACGTACCGGATATCGCCCAGTTCCGAGACTTCTAAAGCGGCGCCCGTGTCCGCTGCGACCGCGGTCATCGCGCGTTCCGCGTCAGAAGTCTTGCAACCTGCGGCGGAGGCGACGTCTCCGACCGTTACCACTCCGCCCAAACTTTCGATCGCGTCCAGAACGTCATCGCGTAACTGTTTGGGTAAAAGCTCTGTCTCTACACGTCCACCAGGCGACGCGGTCTTTTCGATGACCTCGCCTAGGCCGGATAAAGCGGCATGAGGGGTGTGAAGGCTTCGACTAGTGCTTCGAGCGCCTCCAGGTGCGGGTCTTTGAGTTAGTCCACGGACCTTTGAGATGTCGTTTCGAGACGACGTCGATCGAAGATGCAGCGGTGACGAATGTTTCGCGACGTGGCCCGCCACAGGTCTTACGGTCGTCCCGGCTCGGGACGTGACGATCCGGACGCGACACCGCGGCGCGGCCGTGAATCCGTGCGTGGACAAACTCGCCATCGTGGGGAGTGAGACGTGCGACGCGTTATGGAGACGTGGTCGAGCGACGGATCTAGACTGGCACCTTATACGTTGGCTTCGGTACCAATCTCGCGACAAATATCGCAAAAGAGTCCTCGTCATCTACTTTGTTGAAAGGGCGCCGGCCTTCGACAGAACGAGCCGCACTGGAACTTGCGTTCCCCGCGGTTTCGTTTCTCGGGTTCCTAACGCGGGCATGGGGTTAGCCAACCCCCTGCTCGCGGTGCCGCACCTTCTCGCGGCTGCTTTCTCGAAGCTCCGAGGCGGTGAAGATGAAGTTGGCGAAGCGCCGGAAAAAGCAACAACGACGAAAAGCGAAATGGCCGACGGGAGCTCTCTCGTGGACGCTCCAGAAGCGTACAGGGGCGAAGAGGTTGAGGCGGGGGTGCCGACGCCGGTTGAGACGTCCCCTGTGTCGCCAACGGGTGAAACATCCCCGAACCACAACACGGAGACTGGCCTACCCCGAATCGAAAGTGACACGCCCGGAAACGCACGCACGACGGGAGGCGAGACGCCTTGTTCCGCTGCCGTGCCGTGGGACTCGCTTCCCGATGCGTGCGTGCAACGCGTGTTTCTTCACGCCGGCTTCCGAGCTGCTCTAAACGCAGGTGCGACGTGCACGAGCTGGCAAAGGGTGCTGGACTCGAACTACTTCTGGAGACGGACGCACGAGGCGCATTTCGACCGAGGCGCCGAAGACAAAAAAAGCGGAGGTTACAACGAAAAGCAAATCGATTGGCGCTCAGCGTTCTCCGAAGCGACGCGCGCTTCGCGACGGTGGGCCACCGGTCGGTGCGTCGCGACGTCAACGCTCGTGGGGCACAATTCGGGTGTAATAGGCATCGCGACTGACCGGGACAGCACTTGCGTGGTGAGCGCCTCAAAAGACGGCTCAGTCGTCGTGTGGTGCGCCGCGAGCGGAGCAAAAATCAACGCCTGGAAAAATAATAAAAATAACTCGACGTTCGCGTTTTGCAAAAAGCAAAGCGTGTGCGTGGTGGGGGATACGGGTGGGAACGTAGCGGCGTACGACGTTATACGGGGGATGAGGGTGTGGCGTAGTGAGAAATTTAACGATGAAGACGTATCGTCAACTGCGTGTTCGATCGGTACCGACGTCGTCGTCGTGGGCTTTGCGAACGGAGACGTGACTTCGTACGACCTGTGGAGTGGCGACAGTCAACACGAATCTAAAATGTCCGGAGCGGTGACTTGCGTCACGATCGCCTCCAACAGTGCATCCATAGCCGCAGCGGCGGGCGTGGATGTCGCGGCGTGGGAAATGCAACACACAGCTCGATCGCAAAATCAAAATGCTCGGTGGCTCGTGGGGCACAACGAGTGCGTGCGCGTGATGCGATTCGTGACAGGTGCGGGTGGTGTGTCAGCCAGTGGCCTTCATAAGAGGAACTCTTCAATTTTGCTCACCGCGGGCGACGACGCGACGACTCGCGTGTGGGACGTCACAAGTGGCGAGCTGCTCCTCGAGTTGGAAGGGCCCCCTGGGACTACGGAAGCGGAACACGCCGGGCAGGTACCGGTGGAGTGGACGTACACGCCCCCGCCCGGGATAACCGCGCTTGACGTTTGGTGCGGTCTGGTCGTGGAAGGCAGGGCGGATGGCACGTTGCTGGTGTGGACGGGGGCGCTGGAGGATACGGAGAAGGAGAAGGAGAAGGATACGTCGGTTGAGATGCTCGATACCGTCATGGATGTGGCATCACCCGTTCGGCGTATCGCCCCGGCTACGTACCGCCGCTGGTGGGCGCACGACGATGCGGTCACGCAATTGGTGGTCGGCTCGGGCCGAGTCGTGTCCACCGGGAAAGACGGAGCGACGCACGTCTTGGCGCTCGGCGCGGAGACGTTGGCGTACGCGGCGAGGTGGGGATCGAACGCACACGGTGTATCCGGCAGCAATCAAAGCGCGTCTGACGGTAAGCCCTACGCAAATAGTCACGTGGTTTCATTTGCTCCGTTCAGCACAACAAGCACTACTCCGTCGCCGCCGCGCCGGCGGTCGAGTGAGTTTTTCGAGCACTTAGGACATGCCGGGTCGGCGAGCGTCACGGCGGCGGCGCGGGGTGTGGCGACTCGGGCGTGGCGCGGGGGCGAGTTTGCCGGCGCCGCGGCTGCTGCGGCGGCGAGGCGAACTGCGGAGAGTTGGAGCGACGAGTTCGCCAGCGCCGCGGCGGTGGGCACGGAGGCGTGGCGCGTGGCAGACCGTCTTTCCGGAGGCGTCGCGTCGAAATCTTATTCGGCGGCGGATAGAGCGTGGTGCGTGGGGGTAAGCGCTGGTGTGTCGTTATCATCAGCGGCGGCGAGCGCGGCGGGGAGCGCGGCTAGGGTCACTGCCACCGCCGCAGCTGAAACCGCTGAAACAATAGAACGAATAGCCAATGAAGTCGGAAGAAGCGCGCACTCCATGTCGCGCACGTGGAGCAATCAAAAAAGTAGTTTTACTTTTTGGCGTTTCGACGACGGCGAGGCGTTTTTCCCCGGGTTCGGGTTTGGTGGCGGCGCCCGAGGTTGGACGTTTCGGGAACACGGAGGGGTTGGTGTGTTTTGTGTGTCCGTTACCGGGCAGTTGCTCATCACTGGGGATGCGAATGGGAACATCGTCGTAAGGCACTTTGGGGGATGTGGTGCGATTGGCGCGGCGGCGTAGATTAGTTGAGATGGTGTAAACAAATTTTTCGATTGCTGATTTGCAGAAACGTCGCCAGTTGGCACTCATTCTTCTTGGATAACGAAACCCACAACGCCACTCGAGGACGCGCACTGCATGATGGCGTCGCATGTCAGCCTGGCGCGTGTTGCGGGTCGGGTTGCCCCGCGTAATGGCGTAGCGCGACAACCTGCATGGTCCATCGCGGCCCATGCTTCGCACTCGTCGCGGGTCAGATCGGAACCGAACGAATCTTCCGGGACGGCACCTGCACCGATCCCCGAAACCAGTGCTGTTGATGTTCGCAGTGATGCTCCGAATTATGGCCCTCCCTCCACCGCCACGGCGACACGTCGAGGCGCACTCACCGCTGCGCTCGCGGCGTGTGTCTCGACTCCTAGTTTCAACGCGACCGCGTCGGAGTCAGTGTCCTCTGTCGATCCTCGATCGTACCGCCAGACGGTTCCGACATTGTTCGCGCCTCTGTATGGGAACGATTCAAGAGAAACTCGGTTGACCACCGTAGTACCCGACACCCTGTGGACACTTGAACAGAACCTAGCCCTAGGCCCGTTAGAAACCCCTCTGCGGTGTGTCGTGATTAAGCTCGAAGACGGGTCGCTGTGGGTCCACGCCCCATTAGCCCCGACGGAGGAGTTTTTCTCAATGATCGAAAGTCTCGGCGAAGTGAAACATTTAATCGTCCCCACATACGCCCTGGAGCACAAAATCTTCGCCAAGGACGCTTTAGCGCGGTGGCCTGAATCGAAACTCTGGGTCGCCCCCGGCCAGTTCTCGTTCCCGTTCGAGGTGAGCAATACGAAAGTGTTCGGAAGGGAGCCGGATGGCGTGCTCGGCGTGAACGGAGGCGACGGGAGAATGGAAATTGAAAATGAAAATTCTCCATCTTGGGTAAATGAAATCGGATGCGACGTCCTGCGCGCCGGCAAGTTCGACGTGCTGAACAAGAAAATAACCCTATACGAGGCAACCTTCCTACACAAACAAAGTAAAACCCTAATCGTCACGGATGCGGTGGCGTACATACCGAGTGAAATCCCTGCACTACAAACTCCGGAAAAGTTGTTGCTGGTTGGAAAATTCTCAACGGACGACCCGCAGCCTCCTGATGTGTTCGAAAACCGGCTAAGAGGGTGGAAAAAGATGGCCCTTTTGGTGACTTACTTTTTCCCGGAACACGAGGAGCTTGTGAACCCAGGGTTGGTGGAGTGGAGTGAGGGGTGGGAAGACAACTTTGAGGCGTTGGCAGATCGGTTATTAGTCCCTCCGGTAGTCAGGGCAACGTTGTATAACCAAGACCCGGCGCGTGTCCAAACCTGGGTTGACCGCGTTTACGAAAGTTGGGACTTTGATAAGGTAATCCCGGCGCACTGGGCCGGACCGGTGGATACAACTCCTGAGATGTTCCGCAACGCGTTCCGGTTCTTGGAAGATAACAACTTGGACCCCTTTCCGCAAGGGGACATGGCCAGGGGGCTGAAGCCGATCGCGGACGGAGTCGTGAAGGGGAGGAGTCTGTGATTTGAATTTATTGTTTGCGGTACTATTGGCTGTCACGTATGTATTCCATCAATGGTCTCTTCTTACCTCGCACGTTACCCCCTTGTTCTCTCACTCTTCGTGCGTTTTTTCTTGTGCCTTGCCTCGATCCTTCTCATACGCCTCCGCCAGTGCGGCTTTTAACGACAGCCACTCTTTGTATGAAATGTGCCCGTCGCCGTCGCGGTCCGCGGCTTCCACTAACTTGTCGACGTCCGTCGACGTCCCGAACGCTTTGATCAAATCATCGCGCTCCAGGTACCCGTCCCCGTTTCTGTCCAGCTCCACGAAGTTGGTGCGCTTCATGTCCTCCGCCCGTAGGGTTTGCTGCCACAGCGTCAACCCAGTCGGGTCGTCTTCGTCGACGGTGTCGTAAAACCCAGGAGCTGGCGCGGCGGCTTGGCTAGTCATACGCGGGTTACTCCCGGGGTCGAACGTGCCGCGCCACACAGCCGCGGCGCCTTTTTGTTTCTCTGGAAAGGTCTGTGCGGTTTCCGTGGATGAAGCACGTGTGCCTCTCGAGCGGCCGTATATGTCGACGCCCGCGCCTGTGACTATGCCTGCTATGAACACTGCGCTGACGGCGGAAACCGCTGCGAACGCGCCTGAGCGTCCGTGCGAACCAAGACCAGCGGAAGTGCTCGCCCCTCGGGTGAAGCGCCGCACCAAGGGCAACGTAGATTGTGTGAGGAAACGACCGGACATCGTGCGTAGCGAGGCGACGCGCGAGGAAGTGACACACAGCGGGGGTGGCAAGGCACGACAAGGGGCTCTCGGAAGAAACAAAACAGAAAAAGTGCGCAGAGGAGAAAAAGCATAATTTATTTTTATAAAAACGCTCCACTTGCTCCCACTCGACTGGGGAGTAGTGGTGATTGAAAGTGGACAGGGTACCCTTGAACGGTAAACGGCTTTCTTGAAAGGTAACTTTAATACGTACTCGTCCAAGGGTCATTCAACGTCCAAGTAATTAGACGGCGTCCGGCACTCCGGGGTACGCCGCGGTCGCGGGCTTCTCAAGCGCGAGACCGCCTCTTTCGCTTCGCATGGCGAGACCGCCTTGCCCAGTTTTGTACTCCTCCTCCTCGACCATCTCGTCCAGGTTGGTTAATTCCACGATTTCCTTAAGCGCCTTGACAGTGACCGATGACGAGGATGACAGGTTGAGGAACTCGCGCAACGAGATGGTGGACGTAGCCAGCTCATCCAGGCCCTTCTCCTTACCTTGTAACCGCAACTCCTCGCGGTCTTCGTCGCACGATCGCAAGATGTAAAGCGCCAGCGCGGCGATTTCGTTATCGGAAAGACTCATCACGCCGGTTTCGGCGTCGCCGGCTTCAGCGGCAGAGTTGAAGGTTTGCTTGAGCATTTCTTGGATTTCGTTCAAATCGAGCTGTCCTGAACCGTCGGCATCCTTCTTTTTGAAAAACTCAGAAGCCATCAACGCGTTGATCGCGTACCTGGCGCATTCACTTTCCAAGTCGACCTCCTCCTGGATGAAGGATTTGTACAACTTGGATTTGACGCCGAGGCCGTTCATGGCGACGAGGTCGACGACAGTTTTCGCAACCCCGAGGAACACCAAACCTGAAACGATGGTTTGGATGAACAGCTGGAAGTTGAACGCGGCGACGTTCCCGGTCGCGGAGACGTCGATGTTGATGCCGTACACGTACATGTCCTCCATGCCGCCCTGGGGTTGACCGTTGGCGTCGAAGGGTGAGTCCCAATCGGTGGTGTTGGTGCGGTACGAAATCTTCTGGCCTCTTGAGGTCCACGCCAGGGACGCGTCAACCTCCGCTATGGCGTAGATGTCGGGCGTTCCTAGCGCTGAGGTGCCACCCGTGATTTCGAGGTTATAGTTGTAGTACTGAATCGCGATGGAGACTCTCAAGCCAGTGAGGCGCGGGCGGGGGAACACGTCGGCGGACGTGCCGACGCCGACCAAACCAGCCGCCGGCGTCACGCCGTTGGGCTGGTTGTCGTAGGTTTCGTCAAGATCGATGCCCGCGATTTCGAGAAGATCGGCGACTGATAGGGACAAATCGCTCCCTTCAATGGTCATGTAGTCGGTGTCGTCGCCCTTGCGTCTGACATACGTCTTGGGGTTGGTCGCCGCGTCAAAGTTTCCAGAAAGAGTCGAGTATCCGTGCAGAATTGCCATCTTGATTTTCTCGACCCCGACTGGAATAAGGTTGGTGTTCGTCTTGTACGTGCAGATGCCGTTGGCGTAGGAGAACCCGGTGGTGGAGCTCTTGGTGATACTGGCACCGACATCGGAACCCGGGGGATCCGAGCAGCTCGCCTCGTCCGCCGCGACTTCGCGGTAAAATTTCTTGTGATCAACGTGCGTCGCGATGAAGAGCGACCCGGATTGCGACTTCGTGATGAGCTCATCAGCGGTCATGTACGAACACAAAGGCGTGTTGTACGTGAACGAGTCGGAGTACTCGAACGAGTACTGGGACTGTTGGTGTCGGCGGGGAGGGGTAAGGAGGTCAGGAGGGTGAAACGCAATCTTGAAAAAAAAAGGCAACAACGCGAGAATCCTTGGAATCCGTCACGAAAGTGTGGAATCGTGTGACCGCGAATCGCGCCGTTCGATTGGGTACGTACCAGGTCGCCGCAGGGCGCGGTGATGTTCCCCGCGCTGGTTGACGCTTGGAAATCGGTGAAGTCGGCGTCGCCGTACGCGTACGAGCTCAGGACGCCGACGGGCACCTCAAGGGCGAGGAACGTCTTTCCCAGGATCAGGGATGCGACGATGCCCACTAAAACCGCGAGCTGGCAAAAGTAGAAAAACACCGCCAGCCTCCAATCTTTGATCCGCGTGAACTTGGAAGTGGTGTACGCCAAGCCGCGAACGATACGGCCGGCCGTAGCCTGCAGCGGGTTTTCCTCGTCGGACATGCCGACGAAAGAAGAAGGGAGAGGCGCGGTGGCGCGTCGGGGAATGATTGCAATGCGATATTTGTTAGCAACTGTTTTTTCTTGGCCAATGAAAGCGACGAATCGATCTTCGTTCGCATGACAAATTGTTGCGCAATTGTTGAAATAGCAAAGAAAGTGAGTGAAGAGTGAAGACACAGACTCCCGTCTGGTTGGTTTAAATAGTTCTCCCATATGCACAACGCACACGCCACCACCATCGCCGTCAAGGCAAGTTCGGCGCGTGTCTAAGTCTATCTAAAATACCAGCACCGCGTGAGTAGTTAGGGTTCCTAAACCCTAAACTATATTGTCTCATGTCAGATGCGTCTAGTCTCATCATTAGTATCTCATTCTGACAATGTTCTTTTTTTTTTCAATCCACCGAGCAAAGCAGCGCCACCCCCCTCAAGATCCACTTTGACGGGTGGTCCTCCGTCCTCAATTGAAACGTGGAGATGAAGTTCAGTCCTGTTCGCTTTTTAACCCGGTAGCACGGCGCTTCGAACGTGTTTTTGGTGACGTTGTCCTTGGCGAGTTTGCCGGTGACGTGCATCACCGGCAACGCCGCATACAATTTCTTGGGCTCTGAATCAATCATCTTGTTCGCCTTCCCGTCCCACCCGCACCCCTCTAGAAACAGCCCGTACACGTACACCCCTTCGTTCGGTTCATCTTTTAAGTTCTCGAAAGTCTTCGGGGGCGAGGTTACTTCGGATGTCATAACCACGTCGTCCAGCGCCCACTTATCCGCCGCGTGCTTCCGGTTCACCTCTTGTTTCATGGCGGTTAAAAAACCCTGCGGGTTGAAGAAACCGGTGAGCCAAAACGCTTTGGGCTTGCCCCGCTCGAGCCACTTCGTGAGCTGCGCGTACCGCTGAAGAAGGCCTTGGAACCAGCTCCCGATCGTTGAGCTTTCCCAGCTCTTGGAAAGCCACTTGCTCGGCACGTTGGCGTCGAACAGGGAATCCAATGCGTCTACCAAGTCACCGGATAACGCCACAGTGCCCGCCACGGCCAATCTTAAATTAGTCAATGTCGACCGACACAAATCGAGAATAATGTTCAGCCGGTCGATCTCTTGCCTCAGGTGTACGGTCAACGGCTGCGTAGGACCTCCTGGAAGCTTCCTGAGCTTCTCCTTCGTGGGCTCCGGTTCGAAAGTCTCGGGAACTTTAGAAAGTAAATCCTCCGCGATTTTGTCCACGATTTCAGCCGGGGATAGACCGTCACCTGATCCTCCGGTTTTCGGCATAGTCGACACCACGGTTTCCACCAGCGATTTCACCTGTAACGTCCGGAACGTGAGATCCGCGTTCGAGTGAAGTCCGAAAATTTCCGGCGAGTCCTGTGACGGGAGATTTTCAATCGCATTTCTAAAGCTGTCGATGTTCTTGAAGTCCGGCACTTGGTACCCCGGGAACAAAACCAAATCTTTTTCTAAATTCTTCTGGTTGAAGTACCGGCCCGCGTACGTGTTCATGAGTAACTCGTCAAAGCCATCCGTGATCCTTCCTCCGTACTGAATACTGCTGACCATGTACGTCACAGTGGGCCACGTGGGTGACCCTAGCTTCTTGGCGTCCATCTCAGTCAAGTGGTTCTGCAGAAACTGCACGCACGCGGAGAGATCAGATTGGTTAAACTCGTACGGAACGTTCCAGCCGATCGGACCAAACTTTCGGCGCTCCTGCACTATGGAGTGCATGTAGCACATGACGAATAACAGTTGTCGCCACTCAAATATACCAACGGCATCTAACATATCTTGGCTCACCCAGTTGTAAGAGTTCCTCAAACCAGCCCGCATCCCAACCGGCGCTTCGTTCGTTATTTTGATGCTCATCTGCAGTAAACCGATTGGAAACTGGGGGTGAGGTTCCGCCGTGATCCACAGCCGGAAGTCATCGTGCAGGTTCTCTGCTTTTAGTAAGTACGTTTCTATTTCAGCCATGTAAGCGAGGCCTAAATGTGTATTCTGTAACAGAACCCACTGGCCAGTCTGCGTTGCAGTAGACATAAGCTTCCTGGCAATGACTTCTTGCCCCTGACCCATGGAAACCCCCATCGTGGTGATTTTCTTCTTCTTGGCCAGTTCCTCTATTAATTTCGTGGGATCAGCGCCCGGGGATAGGAGACATATTAAGGGTACGTACGGCGTGCTCTCGCCCCACGTCATTTCCATATTCAAAGGCACGCTTTCCGTGAACCTGTTTCCTAACGCGGCGCCTATGTAGGTTTGCGCGGCGACCATTGTGCGGTCCTCTCGCAAAGCTTTCACTATGCACATTCTTTCAAAAGTAGTGACTCTGTCTTCAAAATCCGGAACCCTGTGTTCCTCCGGCGCTTCTTTGTCGTACCAGCTGCGCCACAGCTTTTCGTTGACATTAATGGAATCGATGATGTCCGAGAAGCTTGAGTGTTGACTCAGCGCCACGATATCCAGCCAGCACTTGTCCGGGATCCACTCCTTGGGTTTCTTCTTGACGGACTTGATGTCCAGCGATCCTCCACCCTTCAAAAACACGTTTACCAAATCTAACGACAGCTCCTTCGCTGAAACCAAAATCTTGTTCGTCAGCATCAGCGCGAAGGTTAACTTGTGCCTCTCGAACAGCCCTCTTTGAATGTATAAATAAATGGAGTACGTCATGTGCTCAATTATGTTTTTGATTCGCTTGGCAGGCATCGCGGCCTTTTCCGCGTCGTCAATCGCAAGAGAGTATAACGCGTTGAACTGCCCCAAACTCGTCTGGTACATCACGTTGCACGTCGCGAACTCGGCGATTAGGAAGTA
>TARA_B110000977_G_scaffold176136_1_pt1 | contig 18431 bp, 12 predicted proteins | sample TARA_B110000977 | Tara Oceans TARA_B110000977 (sample SAMEA4397798) | marine metagenome | biome: Polar Biome; feature: [SRF] surface water layer (ENVO:00010504); material: water (ENVO:00002006), including particulate matter (ENVO:01000060) such as... | depth 5 m | reverse complement strand
CTTTGCAGCCAAAAACTCAAACCAGTCTTACTTGCTCGCGGCGTTACCCTGCATGATGCCCATCCTGATTGACGCCGCGGCATCGGCGACGGCGCCGGGCCCGGACGGCACGAAAATAGTGGAGTTCGCGCCGTGCGTCCCCATGTCCTTCATGGTGTCGAAGTACTGCGTCATCATCATCATCTCCATCACATCTTTGCTGTTTACGTCGCCGATGTCTTGCTGGAAGTGCATCACGGACTCTCTGAGGCCGTTGATAATGGCCTGCCTTTGCCTCGCGATACCGGTACCCGCGAGAAACTTGGCTTCAGCGTCAGCTTCAGCCGCCTTCACCACCATGATCTTCTCCGCCTCTGCTTTGTCCTGCGCGGCGACGCGCAAACGTTGCGCTGCGTTGATCTCGTTCATCGCGATCTTCACCTTTTGATCCGGCGCGATGTCGGTCACCAGGGTTTGAATGATCGCGTAACCGAACTCAGTCATTGCCTTTTCGAGCATCGATTTGACCTCCATTGCGATCTCTTCTTTCGTCGTGAAGACATCATCGAGAATGATCCTAGGGACGGTGGAGCGGACGACGTCGAAGATGTACGATCGGATCTGTTCACGTTGGTCTGTGAGCTTGTAAAACGCGTCGTACATGCGGCTCGGGTCTCTCAACACCATGTATTGGGTCGAGACAATAATAGTCACAAAGACGTTGTCCTTGGTTTTGGTTTCGACCGCGACGTCGAGGGACTGAATCCTGGTGGATAAAGCACCGGCAATTTCATCACCGAAGCAGGGAACAATCGCGTGGCATCCAGGCTCGGCGAATTTCTTGAATTTGCCCCACTGCTGGATCACCTGCACAGTGCCCTGGGGGACGCAGGTCCAGCACGCGCAGGACATGGTTGTTGGTGGGGGTGGGTGAGGGTGTGGGTGTAGAGTGTTTTACTCTGTTGTTTTTTGAGTTAATAACTCGACTTTGGTACGCCTGCGGATGATACGTGAAAGAGATGAATCACGGTGTTCGCATTCGCATGAGGATTGGCGTGATTCGAACGATCGGGTGGAGGGAAGGGGCATGGTCAGCGGCGGTGTTCGTGTATCGCGTGTACGCCTGCTGATGTGCGTATCGGTCGAGTAGACGCAGGTTTCGCGTCGCGCGTGCGTCAAGGTTCGACGCAGGCGAGTGGAACGCTCCTCCCCCCAAGAAAGGGAGTCGGCAGATCCAGCCACGTCGACGGTTAAATTTGACGCATTGGTTGCCGAGTCGGGGGGGGCGAGGACGTGAAATCGCACGGCGCGCGCGGGCAGACGTGACAACCGTCCCGAGTAACACGACGTACCGTGAAACGGTGACTCGAGAATGTGGGTGTTCGTGCGGGTGCGCGAGACAATGAGAGGGGCGGTTGCCAAGAGACGGAAATATCGTTATTGTTGCTTGCTTCGTCATTCGACAAGAAATTGGCCAGGGTGGTGAGTTTCTTGTGTTAACTCTCATTTTACAATCTTCAATCGAGATGCCGTCAATACTCACCCACTCCCTTCTAGTCCAGAAACACCGGCGCCATGACCAACGTAATAGTAGCTAGCATCTTAATAAGCACGTGAATCGACGGCCCCGCGGTGTCCTTGAACGGGTCCCCGACGGTGTCCCCCGTAACCGCCGCTTTGTGCGCCTCCGAGTTCTTCCCCCCGTGCGCGCCGGTTTCAATGTACTTCTTAGCGTTGTCCCAAGCTCCGCCACTTGTGTTGAGGAATAAAGCCATCAATATTCCAGACACGGTGGCGAACATCAGCATACCCGCCACTGCTTTCGCACCCAACAGTTCCTGGCCCGTCATTTTGCCCACGACGCGGAACACAACGCCGACTGCAATCGGTCCTAAAACAGCCAACGCGCCTGGTTTCACCATCTCCCGAATCGCGCTCTGCGTCACGATCGACACGCACTTGGTGTAGTCCGGTTTCGTCTCGCGGGTCATGATCCCAGGGTTTTCCGCAAACTGCCGTCGAACCTCGACAACAACCTCTTGCGCTGACCGCCCCACCGCGGCACACGCGTACGACGTAAACAAATAAACCAACATTGCGCCCAACAACCCGCCGACGAACACTTCCGGAATCGCGATGTCGACAGACGTAAACGGCTTATTCGTAAACGCCTCGACTTCGTCCATGTAAGCTGAGAATAATAAAAACGAAGCAAGAGCTGCTGACCCTATCGCGTACCCCTTCGTCGTGGCTTTCGTGGTGTTCCCCACCGCATCCAGGGTATCCGTAATGTCGCGCACGATTTCCGGCTGGTCGCTCATCTCCACGATCCCGCCAGCGTTGTCCGCGATTGGACCAAACACGTCCATGGTCAGTACGTATGCCGCGGTGCTCAACATCCCCATCGTCGCCACCGCGGTGCCGAACAAACCGCCGGTGGGTTCGTTCGTGGTTTGGTCCACGAGGCCTGCGGAACGGCCGCACCAAAATGCGCTCACAATTGCAACAGATATCACCAAAACTGGCGCGCACACTGATTCCATGCCCACCGCTACTCCCGCGATTATATTCGTCCCGTGCCCCGTCGCCGACGCGGCAGCAATAACACGCACCGGGGGATATTTATAGTCAGTGTAGTACTGCGCGATGAACACGAACGCGTAGGCGCAGAGCATGCCTATTAATCCGCACTGGAAGAAAGAAAACCAAGCGCCTGGGACTGTGTCGACGGCTAACATGAATCTAGTTGCGAACCAGAACGTGACGACGGATAAACCCAACGACACGTGATACCCCCCTTTAAGAATCTCGTAAGGGTCTTCATTGGTACCTTTACTTGTATCAGCCTTATCACTCACAGATAAGATACCAACCGCGGACACGAAGCAGTCCATGGCGTGCACTACCAACGGAAACACAATGAAGCCTGTTGTTGTTCGTTCTGACAGGCCAACCTTTTTTGCCATGCTTCCACCTAAAATCATGGCAGATATAATCTCCGCCGCAATGCTCTCAAATAGATCCGCGCCTCGAGCGGAACAGTCCCCGACGTTGTCCCCGACTAGATCCGCGATAACCGCGGGGTTCCGGGGGTCGTCTTCAGGAATGCCGGCTTCGACCTTCCCGACCAAGTCAGCGCCGACGTCCGCTGCTTTCGTGTATATTCCGCCGCCTAATTGGGCGAACAGCGCGACGAACGATGCGCCGAACCCATAGCCTACTAGGAGTAGAGGGATATCGGTGCTACCAATAGTTGCTTCTCCATCTGTATTACTAGTTTTCCCAACCAAATACAGCCACGAGAAGACCGCGTAGAGTGCCGCTACCCCGGCTGTAGCAGACGCGACGACTAATATCGCGGCAAATCCTCCAGCTCTCAATGCAACTAGAAGCGCTTCCCTTCCTGATCTTCTCGCCGCCCCCGCGACCCGGACGTTGGCCCTTACCGATACCCACATACCGATGTACCCGCTCAACGCTGACATTGTCGCACCAAGAATGAACGAAACAGTGGTTAAAAACGCGAAACTGCTTTGCTTGAAGCCAGCCGCGATTTGCTGATCCGTTAAACTCCGGAACGAATAAATAATAAATATCACCCCTGCCAGCGCCCCTGCTAACTTGCCGATCAGCCCGTACTGCACCTTAAAAAAACCATCCGCGCCTTGCCTGATTGCGTCTGAAATCTCCCTCATCTCGGGTGTGCCTTCGTCCTTTTCCAGAACCCACGTCGCGAGCCAAATCGCGAAGGCGAAGGACACCACACACGCCGTTAAAACGAAGAAAACAGTGAACGAAACGCGCAATGAGATTACCAGGATTAAACCGAACGCTACCGCGGCGATTAACGCTGGGTTGGACTTGTTCTGTCCCTGTAAGTGGCGTTTGATGAGCAGTATGAGCTGCTCTAAATGCATGTGGAACGAGCGTGCACCTTGAGAACTCGAACCTGGGCCCAACCCGAGCCCGCCGAGAAGCGCGGCGCCCGACATCGTGGACGAATTCATTTTCCCGGAATAACTTTTCGCGCTGTACCCGGGGGAGTTGCCCCCCTCCACGTCAAGTAGCGAAATGCCCTGCTGGCTGTTCGACGCTCCGCTTTCGCGGCTGCGGATGTCCCGCATCGTGTGTGGTGACCCGGGGGAAAAGCAACGTGCGGGTCGGAGTGACGCTGTAGGAGAAAGGTTTTGTTAACCTCAACGGAAAGTTGAGAGTTCCGAGGATTTGATTCATGATGGTCGTGTGTGTTTACACGTAAGGACTAAAGCTACCTATATCGACATGCATCGATATCTACCACTCACGCTACGGTTGTAACGCATGTATCACCCTGGCCGCGTCTGTTTTGTTTTTCGAAACCGCGCGCGCTCCTCCCGGCATCACCCCCCGTCGAGTCAGCTTTTCGTACTTCGATTCGATCCTTTCAATGGACGCGTTTTGCGAGCTTCGCAACGTGCTCCCCACGTGAAGCACCCGTACCGCGACTGAGCGCCCTTTTATTTCACGAAGTAAGGTCATGCTCGCCCACAGCTTGCGGTAAATGTCCCGCCCAACCCTGACCACCGCGATTCCGCAAACGGGGTTCCAGTACTTCACGTTGACGCTTCCCATGAACGCGCCGGATCCGACGTCGCCGAAGTTCAACGCAAACTCGTTGCGGAAAACGGAAATGACCGCGAGTTCGGTCAAGGTTTCGTCAACCCTCCCGTCGTGCCAGTTGAACTCACAGAGGAGGTACCGATTCTTGAAGCGGACCATACCCGCGAAAGTTGGTGAAGTGTCGACGCACGACGCGTCGACAAGTGCCGCGTTGGGTTAACGGAAAGGGCTGAAAACACCGACGAAAATAAAAAAATCACGATCATGTTCCGTGTCTCTTGTTACAATGAAATACTAATACAGATACAGGCGTACGGAAACGCCTGTCATAAATACCCCCACGATACCCTAACCACTAATCTAAGGCGTGACAATCTTCCCCGTCCTCTTCCCCGCGTCGTACCGCGCCAGACCCCCGACTCCGAGTTGCTCCGACACGAGCTCGAAAACGTAATACGTAATGGCGAGTTGCGGGAATATTTTTGCGTAAGCCGCGCCCGTGCCGAGCCACAGCGACTTCCACCCCTCGCGTTGACACGTTATTCGCAAGCAGTGGGCCATGTTTGTGTACAGGATGGGGCGGCCGCCGACGCCTTGGACGCGCATGCGGGTCATGACCACTTCTAACGGTTGCGTCGCGGTGAGGCATAGGCACGCTGAAAAACCCCCAATAATCCCCTTCTCTGCGGGGCTGGGCTTCCGTCCGTTCGTGACGTTCTTTTGGTACCACCCGTTGAAGGAGTCGTACAGGGTGAACCCTAACCCGGTGCCGATAACGTCAGCTAACAGCGTGGGCCCCAAACCCTTGTAAAACGCCCTGGCGCCTCCTTGCTCTAAAAACATCTGCCTCGCCGCGTTGATCGCGTTGCCCTTCAATCCGCCTCGCACCGCCATTTGCGATTTCAGCGTATCCAGCGGGTAACACACCGCAGTTGAAATCGCACCGGCGACACTGCCTGACGCTAACCGCTCAGGAAGGGTCAATCCCGTGTGTTTTTCAGACGTAGACCCTTCAAAGCCGTTTTCCTGGCCATTTTTCGCCTCCCGCCGTCTGCGGAACCAATCCTTCATCTGGTGGAAAATCGCAAACTGCAGGGCGTTGCAGGGTACGACCTTCAACGCGGTCACCGCGTTGCCTCGCCACAAACCTTTAATACCCTCTTCTCTGAGTACTTTGCCTACTGTTCCAGTTAAGCCACGCACGCGAACACGCTTGGCTTCGGGTTTTGATAGGCTACCAGAAACGTCTTTTCCAGAAATACCTTTCACGGCCTTGCCTGATACTCGCGGATGCAGGTCCTGCATGATGGTCCGCGCTCTGTCCAGGGGCGCGACCGCGGTGCGGGCGAACACCCCCGCCAACCCCCCCGCGAACAGCTGTTTGATGGGCTGCGCTCTTGGAGTTTCTAAGTTGGCGTTTCGAGTCGGACCAGTGGCCGCCGCGAGCCAGTTCCACGCCGCGTTGTTGTTGGTCAACTGGTTCGTGGGTAATAGCGCAGCGTACCGCTTGAACTCGGCGTACCCGACAACCCCTCTGGACTGTTTGCGAAAAGTGTCACCCGACTTTTTGCCCATAGAGTTACCTTTTCGTTCCAGCAAAGCAATCATCGCCAGGGCGTCGGCAGGGCTCGCGCTGTTGATGCCCAGCGCGCGAACCGCCGCTAACGTTTCAGACGCGGACAGTTTTCGCGTCGTCGAGTTGTGTTGGTTTTTCGTTGAGTTAATAACTCCTCCATTTGAATTATCGCCATTCACCCCGTCCTCCCCGGACACGAAATCCGCGTGGTCGCAGATCGCGCACCACGCGGCGTGGTACTCCTTTTCTCGTCTTCGCTCGCGTTTGGCGAAGGCGTCGAAGTCGATTATTGAACTTGAGGACTTGTCCGAGGCGTCAGTCTTGTCGCACTTCAGTAATGACCTTAAGAGCTCGTCGACGTAATCGTCCCCGGTGGGCAGGCCCATCGCGGCGGACGCGGCGGCCAAAGAGGCGCGGTCGATGAAGCCGGTGCCTGGAAGGATCATAGGAAGAAAAGGAATAGGGGAGGTGGAGTTGTCAGAAGCCGTGCTCGAAAGAAGGAAAAGGCCAAAAAGCTGCTCTGAAAAAATCGACCGACCGAAAAGCAAAAGAAAACCAAAAGTGAAGATTCCTTTCTTGAAAATTCCCAACAATTGCCACCTCCACACAGCCCACACAGTCTGCTTTTCGCGTAAACGACGATTTCGGAAAACGCGGAACGGCTACTTTTCAGACACCGCGGATGGATTGAAAGGAGGTGCAGGGCTCGTTGGGGATGGGGCGCTGGGTTGGGTCGGGTTCAGTGTATGGGTAAACAGTCACGCTCATTACGGTACGTCCCCCACGTACCATCCACGTCAATCGTGCTCCACGTATCCCGTATTTCCTGCGTCGCGGTGAGGCTTCTATGCGCCTGCGCGGTTTTGGACCGAAGGAGCACGGATGCGGAAACCTCTCTCAGCCTTTTCGCCAACGCGTTTTTCGCGTTCATGTGCGCGATGCAAACCCGTGCGGGGGCGGTGCTCCGCGGAGGCGCCATCACGGTGGGGCGCGAGGCGACCATGGTGAGGACGGACGGGTAAACCCGGAATCGTGCGTCAGGTGACTCCGCGGGCGGTGAACCGCGACTGCGAGAGTGCCCGCGTTCGACAAAAACCTCGGATGACACCATCGGGTTTTTGGTTTTGAGCATTTGATGAGGGCAACTCAAAAAGTCGAGTACCGATCAAACTGAAACTGGGTTTTGCGTTGAAAAGTACCTGGTGAAAGGGTTTCAAGGGATACTGACCGATGTTTTTCGTCCCCGTAAACGGTCGACAGATCTGCGTTTCAGCTTTTTGTTGGCAAGTTGCTAATTTTCGAGAGAGGTCACACTCGTTCTTCGTTGTAGAGTTTACTCACGGCTCCGCGCCGTGCTTTAACAGAATCTCAACGCACTCCGAGTGTTCGCCTTCTCTGACGAACGCAATCGCCGTTTCGGGCCCGTCCTCATCTTCTTCATCGTCCAATTCGTCGGTATTAATCGGATAGTAGGATTCGACCTTTTTACATCTTTTGTGGACATCCGCGCCCTTGCGCAGTAAGAACTGCAACAATTCCGCATCGCCCACTTCCGCACAATGCATCAATGACGTCACGCCGTCGTCCTTGCTCGCGTGATTGACATTCGCGCCGTGTTTCAGGAGTAGCTCGACGGAACGCATCTTTTCCACCCCCGCGCGGTTTTGCGCGGCACTCAGCAACGCATCATTCACGGAATCAACCGTGTAATGTTTCAGCAGTATTTCTACGAACTGGATTTTTTTTCTACTCGCGGCGTACGCCAACACGTCATCGCCGCCGTAGTCATTGACGCGTGCTGACACGTCGCAGTTCCTCTCGAGAAGCATCGCGCAACAGTTTAAGTGTCCGTTGTCCACGCACGTGAACAAACACGTGTGGTTATCGAATGTTATCGAATGTTTGTTACCCGACGCGCTTTTGTCGAGTAACGCCTCGACGCCTCGATCCACCCAAACACTGGGGTTGTGTTGCAGCAAGTTGTACAACGCAGTTGCGCCGTCACCCGCCACGGCGTTGGCGTCCGCGCCGCGCGATAGTAACAAACGAAGACACTCCACCGTCTCCGACGAAGCCGCGCCCTTCTTCTTCCGTCCATTCTTGAGCGTGTTGGTGTCGTGGGCGCAGCACATCACTAACGCTGATGTTCCGTCATACGCGTAGTGAGGGCCACCCACCGCGTTCACGTCAGCGCCCGCGCGGAGGAGCGCGTTTAAGCACCCGACGTGTGAGAACCCAGAGGCCCACATCGCAGCGGTGCACCCCAACGCGTCTCGCGCGTTGCCATCCGCGCCGTTGTTGAGGGCCGCCCTTAATTTGTCGAGATCGCCATCGCGCGCGGCTTTCACAATCGAGGGGGTCGTGTCGCCCATGCACGGAGTCAAACAGCAAAACATCGCAGCACGTGCACATCGTAGTCGGAAACAAGGAGAAAAGAAACAAGGTGTGCGGGGGGGGCGCGTGTAAGACCGTGCCACATGCTACATGCCTCCCATAATCATGATATTTTTCGCTTGCGAATACTTTTTTCGCTTTTGTATCGACGCACGAGTCGTTTTATGGTAATAGCCGGCTGCTCGGGACGCCACGCTGGCCCGCCCATGTCGGTGTCGTGCGCGCCGCGGGCGGTGGCGCGGACGCGGAGAAGCGTGGGTGGTGTCCCGAGCACGACCAGGCCCGCACCGCATCGACGTCGTCACCGGCCACTCAACGCATCATCTGTGGGCGAACCTCGCGCCGACGCCGACAGAAAGCACAGCGCTTTGCTCGATGCGAAGGTACGACGCACACGAAAGTTGTTCCGCGAGCTGCTCCCCCCCTCCGCCGACCTCGAGGTGTACCCGTCCCCAAAAGCCGCCGGCTTCAGAAACAGGTGTCGCTTCGCGATTGTCCGGGAGGAGGAGGTTCGGGAGCAAGGTGATGAGGGTGACGAGGTGAGTGAGAAGCACGAGAAAAGTCGCGGTGCGCTTCGCTACGCGCTGTTTGAGAAGGGCAAAGTCGAGGTGCTCAACACCGAATCTCCCGATTTCTTCCCAGCCGCGTCAGACGCGGTCGCGGACCTGATGCCGAGACTGTTGCGGTACCTACACGAAGTCGATAAGGATAGTACGGATACTAATCGTAATCCTCTCACGACGAATTTATCCGCCGTCGGGTTTTTGGCCAACCGAGCCGGCGATGTAATCGTGACGCTGTGGAACTCTACGGGTAAACAGTCTGATACGAATACGAAAGAAGACGAAGCGTCACACGAGGATTTCGAAAGGCAATGGGACCAAGCCGCGTGTCTTCTCGTCGACGAGTTACAACTAACTGGGCTGGTGTCGCGCCGAAAAGGACACGCGTTTTTATCGTCAAACGGCGACGACACGATTGTTGAGAAAATGACGGTACCAAAAACAGGTTGCGTAAACGACTCGGGAATAACTCAAGAAACGTTACAAATACAAATGGTGGAGGGTGCGTTTTCCAACCCCAACCCTGACGTCGCGGAAATCACCGCGGCGTGGCTGCGGGAAACCGTGTTGGCGGCGTTTGAGGAGCGACTTGTGGAGGATGAAGGGAATGGAAAGGATTTCACTTCAAAGAATTCCAGAAACGAAAAAACAAAGTTCTCCCTCGTCGAGCTGTACTGCGGCAACGGCACGCACACCGTGAATTTGTCTCCTTTGTTCCACAGCGTCGTCGCGGTGGAGATCGAGCCGAGGCTGTGCAACGCTTGTGAGGAAAACTTTCGACTGAATGGTATACAAAACGCAACCGTAAAAGCGCTACCCGCGGAGACGTTCAGTAAAAGAAAAACAAAACCAAAACAAATTGACGATTTCATTTTAGTGGACCCGCCGCGGAACGGGCTCGACCCTGTGACCCTAACCTTAGTACAATCGTACCGTACCATCCTATACATCGCGTGCGACTCGAGGAGCTTGGTCCGGGATTTACAGGAACGGGGACTCGCAGTTAGTCACGAAATAAAACGCATAGCCGTGTTTGACCACTTTCCAAAATCCGTTTTCTGCGAAGTCGTCGTGCGGCTGGAGCGGAGACGTGAAACGCGGAGGTATAGGTAGTTGGGCTATGGGCATTTAGTCGTATACAAGTAGCGTGTGGAAGTGATGCGTAGCGGGTATAGTAACGGGTAGTACACTGCAACGCGGCGCACAAAACACGTCCGTCGCAGTAGCCCCATTTTCTCCATAGCGAAGTCGCAGGCGCAGCACCGCGGCGGCGGGTCAACACGCCGATTGCGTTTGCGCGAAAACACGACTCGGCCGTCGCTCGTCGCCGCGGCGCCAATACTAAATTTACCACTCCCAATGTCAAGGTTGCTCTCGACTAACCTTACATTCGGTTCGGTAGCCGTGGCGCCTGCGGAGACGAATCCCGCCGCGCACGTAACCACTAGCAGAAGCGAATGCAGCCTAACTCTCATTTCCGCAACCGAGATCCGCTGGCTGGTATCTATCCTACCACACGTTGACGTACGCCGCGCGGCGTGGAAAGGGTTCGAGATTGAGGTTGTAGGCGGCGTTTGATCACGTTGCAGGCGGCTCACTGTTGTGCAGGCGTGCGCGTCGTGGAATGACTCGCGAGTCGGGTTGTCGGACGACCCAATGATAGAAACTATTATGACACACCAGACAGCGCACTTGTTCCAGCAGAATTGTGTCCACAAAAGCTTTCGTCACTTCGAGAAAGTCGACCGCACGAGGCTACTTGCTGCGACCGCGCGGTTGTCGTTGTCGCACTTCTGTACGCGCGCGCGTGCGAGCGATGTCGACGTTGGTTTCGCGCTGGACAGTAGCATGCGCGGCACTCGTGCTTTCGACAGTCGCTGACAGCGCCCCGGTTTGGGTACCTCCCAACAGCGCTTTTTCTCCCTCGCTGTTCTCTCGTGGCTTCGCGACAGCCCAAGGAGGTCGCGGACAGTACGTGCCCTTGGACAGTGCGAGCCCGGGCGTGGACGATACGAGCATGGGCGTGGACAGTCCGAACACGATCGCGAGCGGTACGAGCGCGAACGGGTGGGAATGGAGCGTCACGCGGGACGTCCGGACGCGACCCACACCGCGGGTTCGAGACGAACAAGAGTATATTCTTTCCCGAATACTGTCCTTCACACAGGGTCTTCCCAGGGACGCGCGCGACGCGGTGCAGAGCGCCATTGATGTGGCGCGTTCGGCGAACGACCTTAGCTCAATTTTAAGCGACCTCACATCTGCGGCGAGTCAAACGTTTCGGGACGAGGTGTACTGGCGAGGCGCTGATGACGATTTAAGTCAGGATCCACCAGAGGACTATTACGATCATATTCAAAACAACGACCGACGCGCGTCTTCCATAAGCTTCCGCGAACTCGGCCCCCTCTCAGTGAAACGAGAAGACGTGACGTTCTACTGGCCCTCTGTTAATTACGACAGCGCCCAATACGTCCGCCCGTTTATAAACGCGGTGGTGTTTCGACCGGTGGATGACAGTATAAGTTATAACGGCGCTTCTCAAAACCAAAACTTTTTCAAGGGTTACCCCGCTGTTGCGTTTTCAATCGGGTGGAACAGTTGGACGGACCGGTACACAAAAACGTTAACGCACCTCGCGTCGCACGGCTTCGTGGTCATAGCGCCGACGATCGCGGACCGACGAATAAGACCATTGTTCGCGTTCGAGCGGTTATCGGATCATTTAAGGGCCTGTCTCGGTTGGGTCGTCCGCGAAAACTCTCGGCGAAACAGTAATTTATACGGTTCAGTAGACCCAGAGAGGTTGGGTATGTTCGGACACAGCAGTGGCGCGGGCGCAGCTGTACGCGCGACCGTGGACGCCAAACTGTTGTACGTTCCAGGGTCGGTTACTGAGTCTAATTCTGATACAAACTTCGAAGATGTCACCACGTTGAATCAAATCGTCGGACGAGGCGTGCGCGCCGTCGCCGGTCTCGGCGCGTTTCTAGAATCAAGCGGGCTAGGACACGACGATTTAGGGAACCTAAGGGACGTCTCAATGTTCCAATTAGCAGGACGTCGTGATTCACACGTCACGCCAAGACAGATAGCTGATATCGCGGCTGCGGCGGTTCACGCCGTGCCCCGAGCCGTCGCTGTGTTGCGATACGGCACGCACTGCTTTCTCGACGAAGAAGTGGAGTACGAGTATCCCGACTCGCAGTGTAGCGCCGCGCTCGAAGGCACTGAAAGATACTCGTTGACGAATCCTCGGGACATGGCAGACTTTTCAACCTCATCTGCTGCATGGTCTGGATCGCTTAATCCCGCGTGGAGCGTCAGCGTCAGCAATCCTTGGGGAGACGTCCGCGACGATGGATTCATGGATAATGATTCCTCGCAGGATTCCTCGGATGACAGCGCGCTTGTGATGTCGCCGACAGAGCAGCTCTCCGCAACCCGGGAGTACCTCGCCGCGTTCTTCACCGCGGAGCTGGGAGGTGGCGATGGAGGTGGAACTTCCGGTGATGTTTATGAGTCATTCGAACACAATGCGGCCTCTGAGGCGAGAAGAAAGTTGTGGGGTACTGTGAACGACCCTGGATTGAAACGTGCGCGTCAGACGCATTCCAATTTATTAAACGGCGGTAGGGGAGGGTACTCTGGTGGTGCGTACTCTGGCGGAGGGTCACTAACGCTCACCGCCGCATCGCCTGTTGAAGTCACTGGATTGGAGTCCTTCGGCGTTCCCCCGGAGCACGACGTGCAGCTAACGAAAGACCAGAGGATGAGCCGAGTAGAGGTGTTGGCGTGGACGGAGTAGCTTGTGTAAAAATATAACGCTCGTTTTCGTCGCGATTTCGTCACGACCGAAAGAGTGTTTCTCACGCAACCGCCGCCAGCCCATGGAGCACCTCCCTCACGTGGAGTCCGCGGTGGATTCCTTGTTCTGGGACAGGGACGACCCGGTGAAGCGTTTTGCGGCGCTGGAGTTGTTGCTGAAAGCCGCGGCGTGTGAGCCAGGGGTGGAGGCTATACGAGCGCATGGCGGTATCGAACGACTTCGGAAAGCGCTCGCGTGGGATGACGAGGAAGCGGTGGATATCGCGGCGGCAGTGTTAGCTCAGTGCTCAGGCTCCACCGCCAGGGGCCCGGGGGCTCGAACTTTCGAGTTCAGTGGGCACACGGTGCGCCTCAGGGAGACGGACTACGTGGAAGGGGGCTTGGGCTGGCGCGTGTGGGCGAGCGGCGTTGTGATGTGCCGAGAGTTGATTCGATTGACAGCTGAAAATAAGTTGACGATAAAAAGCTCCGACATCCTGGAGTTGGGCTCGGGGTGCGGCGTCGCTGGTTTTTTGTGCGCCAAGCTAGGCGCAAGCAGAGTGACGTTCACGGATTACCTACCAGGGTTGCTTGATAACTTGGATAAATCGGTCACGCTGCAGCTGGAAGAGGAGGGTCCGGTGATTTCTTCGGGGGATGAATCTAAACGCGGAAACGAAAGGTTTCGCGTGCACTACCTGGAGTGGCTGGCGAGCTGTCCTGTTTTGAGTCAAGAGTGGAAGTCAAGACGCCCCATGGGAGGCGACGGCAGTTGCAGTGCGAACGCAGACGAAACAACCCACTCTATCAAAAATAGATTCCTCCCGACCAACGAAACCTTCCCGTTGATAATCGGCAGCGACGTTTGTTACGAGGACCCTTTGCCATCCGCGTTAGCCGCAACGATTGACAAAAGGTTAGCCAACCCAGGCACAGCTTATTTAGTCCTACCCGTCCGTGACTGGCCCGGGGTGTGTGGAATAGATCTGATTGATAAGCTAGTGCATGGGTTGAGGAGTAGAGGTATGAACGTCGATGTCGAGAAAGCGCCTGATTTAGACGACGACGAATACCAAGGCGGAACTTTCGTCAAGCATCCATTAGGGATGGTCAGCGTGTGGGTCAGGAGAGGGGAGAGTTTGTAGGAGTAGTTATGTTGGGATTTATTAGGATTTATTAGGGTTTATAAGGGTTACGAGTAGGGTATATCACAATGCATCACTCATTCAAATCAAATCAATCCCGATCCCCTTGAAGTCCTTTAAAGTACTCCTTGTACAGCTCTTCCCTCACCTTCCCCAGCTCCTTGACGTACTCCTTGTACCCCGCTAAGCGTTTCACGTCCTTCTTGGTCATCACGCTGTGAAACTGCCACACCTTGCGTTTCATAAACTCGATCGCTACTAAGCAACACGTCAACACTAGCAACACGTACGCGCCGCCGTGGGGAATCCCCAGCCACCGAGGTTTTAATAAGTTGGTGTTGGAATCCACATCAGGCAAAAACGCAACAAGCGTCGCTTCCAACACGTCGTACTTGGACTGTTTGGCCATAGGAAGAAGGTGGTTCGTGACAATAGCCCGGACCGGCCCGAACGCAAAGGTTTCACACAAAGAGACGTACAACGTAATAACCCCCACGACCATTTCTATGAACGTGAACCCCCACCCCTTCAACGCCCTCTGGTTGTTTTCTTTTCGGTGTTCTTTATCCATGAGATGCGCCTTGTCGACTTCGGTTAGGATTTTCAAACAGTCATCCTTCATCGTGGTGAGGTTTTTCTGAACCGTTAGGCGGATAGCCTTGTCCACGTCCTCACACACCTCCTCCAAGGCGTTAGGAATGGGGACTTTCAACGGTCGGTCTTCGTCTCTCGGGAGGTAGATAGTCGGCAATTTGAACGCGTGTGAGTTTTTTATCCGCCCGGCAAGGTTTTGCGTGATTTGAATCAACACCCTTTGACGGTCGTGCTCCTTTTCCACTTGGTCAGCTTTGGACATGTAGTACGCGAGCTTTTCCGCGTGTTTCTCGTTTAATCGCTCTACAGCTGTCATGGTGCGCTTACATAACGCCTGGCCGATGGGGTCGAAGAAACACAAAATGAGATCAACGTGATCTGCTAAATACACGATACTCTCGACGACATCAAAAGGGTACTCCATCTCGCCGTCGACGAGCCCGGGCGAGTCGAGTAAATCCACGCACCCGAAGTTCTTCGCTTTTGACGTGCTGATTTCCGTGAACACGTTCTCGGTGATGCCTTTGAACTTTTGTAACCCGTCGATGTGGTCGTAAAACGCGAACGTAGCGTCGCCCTTTAAGGTTTCTCTTTTTCGGCCAGACGTGACGTAGGTGAACCCCCGGGTTTCTATGGCAACCCCCGTGGTTTGGACGTCCTCGTTGATGTACCAGTTGATGAAGGAACTTTTCCCCGCGCTGTGGTTGCCTATGATCATGACGTTCACTTTCTTTCGCGGCTTGTGCACGTCCGTCAGGTTGAGCAGAGGGTCCGCAGCGATCTCCAGTATGCCAACACTTCCGCTTTCTTTTTCGCTCCCATCAGAAGTCACAAGGCCCTTGGCGTACAGGTCGTGGATCCGTCGAAGAATGCGCTCGGTGCTGGACATCCCCCCGAGCGCGTCGCCGGTGGAGGGCGCAGAGGCGGTGTCCTTGGATTTCGTCTTGTCCTTGCCTCCCATGGTGGGCAGAGGCGCGTGGAGATCTGTGATGAGATCGAGCCGCGGCCTGTTATTCTGACGAACGGACGATTTTGAACGTTTGGAAGTATTTTAAGGTGTGCCTACAAGATGTGCCTTCGTCCCCCGTGCTCACTCCACGAAACACTGCAGGTGTGTCCTCGCCACCGCGGGCCTCACATTCCACAGAATGGAGGACGAGAGCGGCAAAAACAAGGCGCTTGGCGTCCCGGGGTTGATGCTCCAAGCCGGGCGCAACGTGGTTGAGGATGTGAAATCGCTGAGCCAAAAAGCAGTGAGTTGGAAGACGTTAGTGGACTACCGAGCCGTGAGCGCACCCACAGGGATGTACGACGGCCTACGCAGAGTACGCCGGAACTTAAACGACCTGGGGTACAACTACTTCTTATTGTTACTCGGTTTAATCGCCACGTGTTTGGTTTTACGACCGAGTTTGCTGTTACCGATAGCGGGCATCATGGCGATTTGGCTGTACGTGTTGAGAGTCAGAGCGAGTGACGTTACAATCGCCGGACGAACGTTCGGCATCCATTCGCAACGCATCGCCCTGGTGATCTTCGCGATTATAATCCTACACTTCTTCACCAACGTGTCACGGTTACTGTTCAGCACCCTGTTCTGGGGTGTTACGGGGTGTATACTGCACGCGACAATCACAACCCCCAACCCCGGGGATGACGAACAAAGCGACGGAGGCTTTGTCAACTATTTTGTGTCATCAACATCAGCGGCGTACACGGGCATGAAGCAAGGCGTGGAGGCGGTTGGTGTGCCGTCGCAGTGGTTCAAAGCCGCAGACGCGACTTTTTCGAAACTGAGTGGGGCGGTGTAGATGGGTTGAGGAGGGGTGATGGTGAGGGTGTGTCGTGTAGCTGTGTGTATATTTTATCAAACTGATTCATCAATTATCTGACTGAAAAGAGTTCTCACTCATCTCGGGTATGCCCCGTCTCGTGCGTGCGGTTCATTAACATCCCACTCGTTCGACACCGGCACGATCGCGTTCGCGTTCAGCACAGGGTGCGACGTGAAGTAGTGCGTCTTGATGTGCCACATGTCCACGGAGGGTTTTATACCGGGGGTCTGATACACGTCGCGAATATACCCCGGAATGTTCTTATACTCGCGTAAACTTTTCTTCGCACATTTAAAGTAAACCACGTACACCTCGTCGAACCTGACAAGCGTTGGAAACAACCGAACGTCGGCTTCAGTGAGAACAGAACCAGCGATGAATCTTTGCTTACCCAGGATTGAATCCACGCGGTCCAGACACCTGAACAGCTCAGTAACGGCTTCCTCATAGGCATTTTGACTGACGGCAAATCCTGATTTATAAACCCCGTTGTTGATGCCGTGGTAGATCCACTCGCCGACGGCGTCGATTTCAGATTGGAGTTCGGGTGGGTAAAGGTCGATCGTGTCTTGAGTCAAGAACTCGTCAAACTGATTGTTCAGGTCCCGGATGATTTCAGAACTCTCGTTGCTCACGATTTTTGACGTCTTTTTGTCCCACAGGATTGGGACGGTGAACCTAGTGCCTTTTGCCGCTCCTACTTTCTCGTACAGGTCGCGGATGAATCTCGTGTCAGTGCCGTGGATCGGGTCTGACTCGTAATTAGACCCTGAAAAGGACCCGCACCCGGATGGGCTACTCAGCGTAGCGCCTGCCTCCGCGAACGCCCAGCCCGCGTGCGAATCGCGGTCGTCGCCGGGCTTGGTCTTTTGCCACGTCGGGTGCACGGCGGACCACGAAATCACATCGTCCAACCCTTTCAAACCGATCGTGCTCACCGTTCTGCACGCCCACGGGCAGGCTAACGAGACGTACAGGTGGTACCGTCCTTTCTCAGGCGGGAACTTGCCGTCCTTCGTTATCCGGTGACGGAAGATAGCCTCCTTGCGCACGAACGCGCCGGTGGAGGAGACATCAGCCACGGCGGTCTCGCCTGGGGTGGATTGCTTATCCATCTGTGCGGCGGAGGTTGTCAAGGCGCGGCGGGCGGGTCTCGGCGATGTCGATTGACGCGTGGCGAAGTGCACGCGGGTTGGGGCGCCTCGGAAGAAAGTCGAAGTGGAGGTGGCGGTGAACCGTGCGAGCATATGCGACGTGCGTGTGTGCAGTCGGAAGTGACGATGCCGTGACGTTTCGTGGCTTTCGGAGAAGGTGCCGAACACGTTGTTCTCCACATCCGAGAAACGAAGTCACGCAATTCCTATGCGACTCAGTCAGGCTAGCCTAAACGTAAATGACTCGTCAATAGCCCATCCACGTTCTCGTTTACCTGGCCCCATGTACGTAATTAGGTTTGACGAGCCCCAAAAAGCGCAATCAATTGCTGGGCTGACTCAGACGCCCAACCGCCGCCTTCGCGTCGGTGTGTCGTTCGATCGGTGCGCGCATCGCTCCGATGCACGCCCACGCGGTTTCCCTGCCGAATGTCGGCGCCGTCACGGCGGCGTCCGCAAACCGACCAGGTCGCATCGACCGAAACCCCCGAACGATCTCTGCCGGTTCGGGTAAGCGATTTCGCAACGTGAAATTAACAGGAAATGTTAGTCGTGTTCCTTCGATCGTGGGACCCGTCCATCGTCGCACACGAGGCCCCTCACCTTTAAACGCCGAGCTCATGGATGCGCAAGATGCGGATGAGCAACAACGCATCGCCGCTCGCAGGATGGAGCTGATTCAATCCAGCGACGAGGAGCTAACCGCGCTTTGCATGGTCGCTGGATTGGCCCCGGACGGTGGAAAGGGCGAACTCGTGGATAGGGTGCTGCGTCACGAAGTGGGG
>TARA_B110000977_G_scaffold90347_2_pt1 | contig 18452 bp, 16 predicted proteins | sample TARA_B110000977 | Tara Oceans TARA_B110000977 (sample SAMEA4397798) | marine metagenome | biome: Polar Biome; feature: [SRF] surface water layer (ENVO:00010504); material: water (ENVO:00002006), including particulate matter (ENVO:01000060) such as... | depth 5 m | reverse complement strand
GAGATCAAGCAAGAACCCGAGTTGTTCACAATCCGCGGCTATTCCGGTGAGGACAGGGGGTGAGCGACAGAGACGAGAAATGAGCGACAGAGACGCTTTTGATAACAGAACACACATTTTGCTGTCTTTACGTATTACAATGCTGCGGCTTGTAGCTCTGGCGTTCGTCTCTTTCTATTTTCTTCCTCCACTATTACTGGTACTGGTTCTCATGTTCTCACGGTACCTGTGGTTTGTTCTCACGTAACCAAGCTACCATATCAAGGTGTTGCTTCGCCTCCGCTATCCTCTCGTATTGGTCCAAGTTGCACGGACAGCCGTTCGCGAGCAACCACTTCAGCACCTCGAGCTGCCCGCACTCCGCCGCCCACACACTCGTTACTTCTAACCACGGACAGCCGTTCGCACGCAACCACCGCAGCATCTCCAAGTGTCCGCCCATCGCCGCATATCTGCAAATCTCTTTAACGAAATACGGACAGTCATTCGCGAGTGCCCACATCAGTACGTCGAGGTGCCCACTGATTCCCAAATTCGAGCTGGTCCTTTCGTCCAACGAGCACCCGTTCGCGTGCAACCACTGCAGAACCTCGAGGCGCCCCTGCTCCGCTGCGAACGAGCATGTCAGCTTGTCCCACGGGCAGCCGTTGGCATGCGCTCACTGCAGCACTTCCAGGTGACCGCCCCTCGCCGCGGCCCAACACGTATATTCTTCCCACGGTATGTCGTTCTCGCGCAAAAAAATCAACTCTTCTAAATGTCCACCTCTCGCCGCTTCCTGACAAAGGAGTTCTCGACGCGACAGGGTTGCAGGCACTGCAGCGCGCTTACACATCCAAGGTCCACGGCACGCTTTGCATTAAGCTTTTCATCCTGAAGGCCCGTTCCTGCCATCGTGTCGCGCATCCCACGGCTCACCGCCGGGAGCCATGCGAGATCTGCGGGGTCGTCAAAATACTCAGATCTGAGGATGTGCCGGGTGACGAGGTGGTTGGGGAGGCCGGGGAAGGCCTCGCCCGTGTCGAGCGGAGGCGCGGGTGTCGTGGTAGTGATATCGGTAGCATGTGTATCGTTGGAGGACATCGCGGTCGGGGTTTGTTGCTTGTTTGCGTCGTGCAGCTTGTAATGGCTTGCCAAACTCTCGGACGTTACGAGATGTTCTGACGCAACAACTTGCGCTTCCCTCGCGCCCTGCTTTCACCCGATTCAGGGGTAGATCAAAGGTACATAAGGGGTATATCATAAGTGTTCTGTGTAAATTATACGCAAGTTTTCGTCCGCACGGCACTCCATCGCCCCCCGTCGATCTAAGACGGGTAAACGCGACGAATTCATCCCCAGTATTACTGGGGTCGTGACTACCTATCCAATTAGTCTGTAATTCAGTTTACTGAACTTGCAGACTATTTGCTAGGGGATTTGGTCTAGTGGCATGGTAAGCAGCACTACAGACAGGCCTTTGAGCGCAGTTTCCATTCCATTGCAATCCGATCAATTTACGCCGATAAACTTGCAGTATCTGACAGAGCCTCCTCGACATCGCCACAACAGATTCGTCCTTCGGGCCCACAACTGTACAGCACGTACAACACAGAACTTGGACGAGGTCGGGGGTTCGATTCCCCCAATCCCCCCTTTTTTTGCATCGAGCGATTGCAGGGCAACGTCCTAAATTTAACCAGCCCATCGTCGGGTCATTCGGTGACCGTGCGGCAAATTTTCGATTTTTGGTAAAAATGTTAACGCCCGCGTCTTCCTCTGGGTCGTCTTTGTATGCTATTACACTCGTTGTCTCTGTACTTATTCTCCCCACCACGTCGTGATCGTCCTAGCCTTCCAACTCGTACACTTATTCGCCGATGCCGAAGTAACCGCGGATGGTGAACGGCTCGGGCTCTTGTCTGATTTAGGGCTCTTGTTTGATCTCGGGCAAACTCTCCGTCTCGCGCTTGATCCGTTTCGAACTTGGTGGATCCGCGCGTGCCGCTTTGCACTCCGCGCACCTGCTCTTTCGCTTGCCGTGGGGGCAGGGGTTACACTTCGCGCAGCCCTGCTCAGCTTGCCGTGAGGGCAGGGTTTGCACGCCACGCAGCTGCCTTTCTGCTTCCCGTTGGGGCACCGCTTACGAGGGGTGCACGCCGCGCAGTTGGCTTTCAACTTGCCGTGAGGGCAGGGCTTGCACTCCGCGCAAAAGCGTGTCAGCTTGCCGTGGGGGCAAGGGTTGCAGTCCGTGCAGTCGCGTTCCACCTTCCCGTTGGGTCAGGGGTTGCACGCCACGCAGTCGTGTTTCACCTCGCCGTGCGGGCAGGGGTTGCACTCTGCGCACCTCTCTTTCACCTTGCCGTGGGGACACGGGTTACACTCCTTGCACCTGTCTTTCCGCTTTCCGTGCGAGCACCGCTTCATACCCATCACTACCGGTCTGTCGTTGTTTGCCGCGCGCCTCGACGTGTGCTCGTACACGGGGAGTCGTAGCTTTCGTCTTTGTAGGTTCCCAGAAAACTTTTTCGTTTCTCCCGAGAAAAGAGAAAAGCAACGACTTCTCTTCGCACAACTCTTCACCACACTTCTCACCCGCACTACCGATCGCGCCATGGCCACGCTCGAGACTCTGCCGCGAAATGCTGCCCTGCGCATCTTTCGCCACGCCTTGGGCTGCGGTGAAGAGCGTCGACCTTGAGTGGGACGAAAAACTCGAGGTTATGTTGTTCGCACGGGCGAACCGCTGTCCGTGGGACGATGAACGCGCGCATGGGCGGTGAACGGTGGATACATCGAGCTGCTGGAGTAGGCATACACGACCAAATATCCGTGGTACAGGGATACGTGCATATGGGCGGCGGAGAATGGAAACCTGGCGGCTCTTTAGGCACGAGCAAACGGCTGCCCGTGGGACGTGGATACATGGGATGCGGCGGAGTATAACGGGCACCCCGAGGTGTTGAAGTATTTGCGTGAGAACGGCTGCCCGTCTTTTACGTATATGCCTGCGACGGATTGAAGCAAACCACAGGTCCCGTGAGGTGACGACAACGCGTTGTGGTAACTGGTGTAATACATTTGTTGATGGACAGAAAAATTTGGCCAAGTCGAAAATTATGCCAAAAGTCGCTTGCACGTTTCTTTGCAGGATGCAGCCTCGGACGACGCTTCGTACGGCGCGGCAGCATGCGGAGGGTGACGTCCAGGGCAAAAAGAAAGGGGGGGACTACGGGAATCGAACCCGTGACCTCCTGCACCCAAAGCAGGAATCACTTCAATTTATGAGGGGAATTGCGGTCAGGGAACATGACATCTGTTGACTGCAAGCTTGATCGTAATGGTGTTTTGACGTGCGAAATTGAAAGGGACGCAGGGTGTACTCACTACCACTAGACCAAGTCCCCAACCGAGAGAGACACACGTTCTCACAGAGAAAATCTCTTGGAAAGAGCAGGCGCGTGAAATTCACAATACAAGTACAGCAAAATAAATCACACCTTAGCGCGTTTAGCGCGTCGATGTCTACGTAATGGCGGTGTATAACTCGTCGTTTCTCTCGATGCATTTTGTCCACGCCTCGGCTTCTCATTTTTATTCATTTTTAGCGCGAAGGGACGCGTTTTAGCGCCAAACGACGCAATATCTCAAGGTGACGCGATAGATCGGGAGTATCTCCATCTGGTGCGTACGAAGACATACTCGCGCGCGCCGGCGACGAGAGGCACATCCTGCACGAGCACCTTCAGCCGTGCGCGTCTCCCTTTGTTCTGTTAGGGTGCCGTGCGCGCACCCCCCAGCCCGTCGTTCCGCTACCACGTGTCGGTAAATCGAAAAGCGCGTGTGCATCTTGATTTGTTCTGAGTTCCTCGAAGCGACGTCGTGTTACGGAGGTGACGAGGGTGACGCACTGAACAGGCACAACACGAATCAAATCCACGACGTCCTACTGTTCACGACACGATGCGTCTAGGGGACCCTCGGGCGTTCACAGTTGGTCCCGAGACCAGCACCTTCAACCCCCATTCATCCGACCCCGCACCGCTTCGTCACGGCAATGACAATCAATTCTCCCCAGCACCAAACTCCCTGTCCTCCGCGCTCGGAGGCGGTGTGGAGCGAAGCGCGGTGGACTTGTCAAGCTTGATGACCGCGTTGCCCAGCGAAGCGGAAGTGGAAGCGGGTGACTTAACGAAGGACGTGTACAACTCGGCTGCAGACGTGTACCCCTCGCCAAACAGAAGAGGTGTAGGAGCGGGAGCAACTCCATCTCATTTCCAAAACTCAAACTCTTCCCAGCACTCAAACGTGTATGTGAAGAACTTAGCGGAGGATGTCGACGAGACGAGTTTAAAGCAGATGTTCGACAAGTTCGGGGTTGTCGAGAGCTGCTGTGTTATTAGGGATGTCTCTACGAACGCTTCTAGAGGCTTCGGCTTCGTCAAGTTCCAGCAAGTGCACCAAGCGAGACAAGCTATTTCCAACATGAATGGCTACAACATTCGCGGCCGATCGTTGGAGGTGAAATTCGCAAACTCCGATTCCACCGCCACCGGAGGTCCTGGTAATCACGGCGTCGGTACGGTTTCTGATAATGTTTACGTCAAAGGCCTGCCTCCTAAGTGGAGTGAACGTGACCTGCGGGACTTTTTTAGCTCGTTTGGGGTGATTATCGAGTGCAGGCTACTACACGCGTCAGGCACGACAACCGCCGGTGCTTTGATTCGCTTTGAAACCGTGGAGCAAGCGATTCGCGCCGTCGTCACCGCGAACAACGTAGTCCCGGTTCACGGCTCCGTACCGTTAGTAATGCGGTTCGCGGACTCGCACGGCAAAGGTCCGGGGGGACGGAGCAAATTGAACGAGCGAGACAAACGAGACTCCACCACGTCAAGAGGGTCGTCCGTGTCAAACGCGGATGAGTACGTTTACGGCGGATCCGGCAGAGGCGGGCAAAACGCGATGAGCAACGTTCTGATGCAGCAGCACAACTCCGTGTCGTTGGCGATGTTACAGCACCAAGCCGCGATGCAGCTCGCAGCGAGCGGGAGCACGCACGGGGCTAACGGGAGTATGCATGCGTCTAGTGGAAGTATGCATGCGAATGGGTCTGTGCATCATGGCTCGATGCACGCTAATGGATCTTTACATGCTGGCTCTCACATCTCCCAAAACTCCGCTATGGGCTCTATGACGTCGATGGGTTCGTTCGGGTCTTTGAATACGATGAACGGTCGATCCAACTCCAACGCACAGACCCCGCCTCTCGCAAGAAGAGGCAGCTTCCACGGCTCCATCGATGAGGGGAGCGCGCACGACGGTCGGGCGTGGCAGAACGTCGGTGGGTCATTCGGCGGCTCCCCGGGGTGGGGCACAAGTCCGGGGCAGTTTCAAGGCTCGCCCGACTGCAACCGGTATACCAACGGACGACAATCGCAAAACGGATCTCGACGAAGAGACCAACGGCACGAACACATCGGGAACGGGATTGGCGGGCTTTCCGCGATGTTCGCGGCTCCAGGAGGAGGTTCCATGGATAGCAACATCAACAACCCTTTCGGGGACGGAAATAACGCCGAACACGACCACTCGCGAACGCCTGAAAGTTTCACCGGCCGGAGTGTCGGCAGTTTCGGCGGAAGACAGTCGCAGAACAGTGGGAGCGCCAACTCGCTGGGGTCTCGCGGGTCGTCCGTCCGGGGAGGCAACGCATTCGGCCCAGGCACCACGTTGGGCCAATCTCTTGGTAACACCAATAAAAACGTCGCGGGAGTCGGCTCTCCGGTAGGGTCTTTCGACGGAGGCAGCATGTGGAGCCGGGGACATGGGATTGAAGCGGTGAGGTCCGATGCTATGGGCAAACAGTCTGAATACTCCAACGACAAGACCACAACAGGTGATTTGGACCGCGTGGAGACTCCTGGCATTTCCGCAGAGGATGCGAGCGCGATGCTAGACCGGTTAGAGACCCCTGAATTGACGGGTAAAGATGTCCACGAATCCGCCGAATCCGAAACCGATCGAACTTTGTTAGTCAGAGGCGGCCCTCGAAACGGCGGACCCGACTCTTCTGAGTTATTTCTGTACCGGCAATTCGCCAAGCACGGCGCGGTTGTTTCCATTCAGTCAACCGGGGTCGCGATGCAACACGTTGTGACGTTTGGCAAAGCCGCCGAGGCTGACGAAGCGAGGCGTACGTTGGACGGCGGCGCCCTAGGCGAACTGCACGTCACCAAGCTGGGAAACGAAAGCGCCGCGAGTTCGGCGAGCTAAATTATTTTTTTCCCGAAACTTATTCATTACGATAGACGCGCATATCGCGCGTCTATCGAAACACACTATATCTACAATAAATCAATGACTTTATATATTCATAAAGGTGTTACATACGAAACACCCTTAATACAGACGACATGTTGTACGTTATTACAGCCACGAAAAGCGGTGGCAAGTTGTAAAAATATAAATATTTCAAAAAATCACGAAACTTCTGTTTTTGTTTCGCTCTCTTCTACTAGTGCTGTCAAATCCACCCCAGGTTCGTTCCCTCGCGCGATAGCGTCCGCTGCTTTCCGCAGTACATCCCTTTGCCTGGCGTACGGAAGGTTGTCGTCATTTTCGGAATCGCCGTCGCTATCCGTAAGCAACCCCGCGGCTTTGACGATCGACCGCGTTCGAGCGGCGAGCGTACCGGTGCCCATCTGGTTCTTCATAAACGCCTCTGGGTCGTCCAAGGCTTTCTCTAGAACTCGTACTGCTCGAAGTAGTTCGCGTGGCTTCGTACCTTCTGCAACTTCAGAAGCTATTTTCGCAGCGTGCTCTGCCTTTTTCCTAATACGTCGCCGTTGCCTTCGTTCCCGCCGCCCCTCGCCTCGCCGTTCGCTTCGCAAAACCGCCTCTCCTTCCGTGTAGTGCGCGTACTTATGGTACCGCCCTGGTTGGAGTAAAGTAGGCCTGACGTGTGACGCTTTGCCGCACTCAGCGCAGCAAAACCCGCCTATTGAGCTCAAGCACCCTTGACACACCAGAAACAGCCGGTTACAATCCACGTTGGGGCAGTTCCTGTGCGGGGCGCTTGCTCTTTTTTGCGAACAGCAGTGGCACTCCAAAGTCGCCGCCTCTTCCCCCAACTCGGAAGCAGGCAACCCGCCTGGGGTCATAGCAAGCCTACTGTCAAATACAAACAGTTGGTCGTCCCACCGTTGGTCTGGCTTATCGCCGTATTGGTCGAAATACGCCTGCACACCGCCATCCAACGTGTATACGTTCTCATAACCCTGTTCCTTCAAAACAGTGGAGTACACGTCGCACCGAATCCCGCCCGTGCAGTACATCATGATAGGCTTTGTTTTGTCAACCCCCGCTAACGGCCCGTCGATTTCACCCAACTCGTTCGTCTCCACGGTTTCCCTGAAGCTCTCCTGGACCGGTCGTTTTGCGCCCTGAAAATGCCCGACGTCCCACTCGTACCCGTTGCGCACGTCGAGCAGAAGAGGCGCGTCATCCGCCCCCGCCAACACGTCCCCCAGTTTTTCGTGCCACTCGTCCGGGTTCAGCGGTGTGCCTCTTTTTTCCGGGTCGTGCACCGGCAAGTGCGCGGTGCCTCCCTCTAGCTGCACGATCTGCGGCTTGTACCGCAACCGCAAATTGGGGTGCGCCTGTTCATCCACAGGGTATATTGAAATACGCATGCCGTTGAAGTGTTTTCGGCGTTCGACCCACTTTGCGTATTTCTCGCCGTCTGTCCCTCGCCCGCTCATCTGCGCGTTTATGCCCTGCTGGTTTATGTAAATACGTCCGCGTAGCTCTAAATCGTGTTCTGCGATGAACTGCCGGTGCTCTTCCAACTCTTGTTCGTAGTCAGGAACAATCGCGAACCGGAAGAACGTGATGAGCTGGTGAGAGCCCTTGGGTTTTAAAGGGGTCACCTTGGATTTCGTGTCGTCCGAATTCGAGATGTTTAGATTTTGGGGATGATGAGGTTCCTCTTCACTAGGGTCCTGTACATCCCCAGTGCTATTGACCACTACTCGCAACGCGGCGACCCTGCGTCGCAGGCTGTTCACGCCGAACGCGGGCCGTCTGGCGTCGCGGAAGTCGCGGAAGGTTCGGGAACCGCAGGTGGTCACTCCCGCCGCCGCCGAAAAAACGATAGGGCACCGTCGGCATCGCGTGGATGGTGACGTGCGGAGTGCGACACGCCGCCCAGGCGCTGACGCACGTACAGCCACGCCGTGATGCGCAATGCGCGCGAACAGAAAAGTTCGCGCGGGGCTCGCAGACATCCACTCAAGTCCAGATGGGAGGCGGGTGCGCCGCGAAATGTGGGATGGTGAGACTGCACTTTTCGAGTTTTTGGATTTCGCGAATTTTTGCGGCGCTTTTTCTTGGTCCCGACGAAACCAAAAGCTACGACTCCGTCTTCGCCCGTCGTTGCTCGCGGGGGGCAGACGTAAGCGCGCGCGGAGGTGAGAATAATGAGGGGGTATAAGCGGTGCTCGCATGGAAGGCGGAACGACAAGTGCAAGGAGTGTAACCCCTGCCCCCACGGGAAAGGGAAAGACCACTGCGCGGAGTGCAACCCTTGCCCCCACGGCAAGCTGAAGAGCTGCTGCGCGGAGTACAACCCTTGTCCCCACGGCAAGCTGAAACGCCACTGCGCAGCGTGCAAAACAGCAATCACGGAAGAACCAGGCTCGAAGCGGATCAAACGCGAGCTCGAGAGTTCACCGGATATCAAACAAGAACACGAGATCAAACTCGAACCCGAAATCAAGCAAGAACCAAAGCCTTTCACTATCCGCGGCTACTTCGGCATCGGCGAAGAAAACGAAAAGTGAGCGATAGAGACGAGACGTTAGTGACAGGGAAAGTTTTGATAACAAAACACACTCAAGGCTACAAAGATTTCTTCCTGACTGTATACACAGTAGACCACCATACGTCTCTTGAATCGTAAAAATCCCGACTCTACTGATACCGCAACCAGTACAAATCGTCGTCCTCGACGTACCCTTGCGGCACTGTTCCCCCCATCGACGGCGTCTGCTCAAGCCCAGTGTAGAAGTTAGTCACGGAGAAAGTGGCGTCCTGAATGCTGAGGGAGGTTTGGGAAGAACCACTCTGTGTGTCGTCGTTCACTTCAGAATGAATACCCATGAACGGCTTTGCAATATTATCCGTCTTGGTCGCGTTCAAAACGACCGACGCGTCCGACACGCGCCAAGCTTGGTCGCTAACCGGAAACTCATCAAACGTGAACTGCAGTAAACGCGGTCTGTTCCCAACACACGCCTGATCCTCCGTGCCAAGGTCGTTCGGGGGTAATGGGTGGTTTGTTTGGACGTTGAGGAACGTTAACGGAGCGTTCGCCACTCCGCCGAACGCGGTGGTGCCTTCCGGAGCGGATCCCGAAATTATTCCGGTAGCGTTTATTAACGTCGCGCCGCCTCGAGACACAGTGGCTTTGATCTCAACGTCTCCTGGAATATCCCCTAAGAGTTGCTTGATTTTGTCCTCACCCATCTCCTTAATGTCCTCTCCATTCAAAGTGAACTCAAACTCGCCCATCTTCTTGGGAAATCCTAAAATCTCCCTCCCCGCGATCATGCTTCGATCCAAATCCACTAACATCCATGGGCAATGCGCCGCCTTGGCTCCGGATTCGACGTGTGTGACGTTCAGCACGATTCCGACTTCGTGGTACGCGCCGCAGCAGAACGAGTCGGGGTACCAGGCGAAGAACACCCTGGCAGTTGCGTTTTTAGTTATTTGCAGCAGGTTGTCGGGGAGCCACTTCTGGGCTTGCGCTTCGTCGACGTTCACGATCATGGCGAACACCGCCGCTTTACTCCAGCCGTATTTCTGTTCGGTGGTTTCGTCTGGGAGGGTGAGAAACCTTTCAGGCCAGCTTCCTGGGCCGAAGGGGGCTGCCATTCGCGTCCTCGCGACGATCGCTTTGACCAACGGACTGGCTTGTGCCGCGCCCACCACACCCTCACTGAGCCACGGGCACTTCGGGTCCGCGGGGAGGCGTATGGGCAGAGCTTTGGTGGAAACGACTCTGCCAACAGAAGCTTCGTTGGTTTCGGGAGTGACTGCGGCGCACGAGACGCCGCACGTCGCGAGTATGACGAGGACGACGGCGAGGTGCGCGGTGCTTTGAATTGTGCGTGTAATGCGTGACATTTTGATTTATGTATTAAACACGAGCGTGTGCATGCGTGTCCCAAGGGTGCGTAGTGAGAGTGCGGCGAGTTGAAGCGCGAGTGCAAAACCTCGATTGTCTTTTAGCAGTTCCGAGGTTCGTGTTTTTCCCCGTTCCGAGTCTCGTACGACTTTACATACCACTCCGCGCTTTGACCGGAAGCGCGAGATGTCAACCTTGGCGTCGACGACGGTATTCCCGCGAGTCATTAGACGAGGCAACTGCCGCGCCAGCGGAATCAGAGTCGTCACTGCACGCGCCCACGCTTCCACACCGACACCATCGACATCCCTCTCCAAACGAAGTGGCCATAAATCGAATGTATCGAGTGCCATCGTCTCCTCCGCAACCCTCACCACTTGCGCCCCTTCGTTCGCCTCAACCCAACTAACCGACGTCGCCCTCTCCGACGCGTGGTTCGGGTGGTACTTCGCACCTGGAGGCGTGGTCCTAGGACCCGCGGTGTTCTTCGCCGTGTGGATCCTAGGGCAAGCCGCGTTTGAGAAAATCACCGGTAAGGGAAAAGGGCAGAAATAATTTTTAAGGCAGTGAGAGCATTGTGTATGAGTAGCGTCGCGTTGTATGACTAGACAGCCTAAGTAGCTGACAAGTAACTACGATCGTATCAACAGTACAGTCAGTCTAAAAAAATCTACAATGGCGGCGGTTCCTCATCGCTGTCGTCGCCGTACACCGCGTGTTGCGTCGCTAAAGTCGCCGGAGCGGGCGCCTTGACGGTTTCCGAAATGTCCAACCCACCGCCAATCGCGCTATTCGTGTCAGTCACGATATTTTGTAAACTGACAGCGCCCAGTTCTTTTATCAGCTTATTACTGCCACCACCACCACCACCTCCATACGCAATCCTTCGCTTCAGCTCATCTGAGGTTTCGGACCCGGTCCCGCTCGCGGCCCACCCCGGGTTGCGCAGCGTTATTTTACTTTTTTGAGAAATTGAGAAATTTCCATCGTTCAAACCTTTAGTACCCTGGTTAACTTTAGGCATTGAAATGACCAGTGAACCGGTTACTTTCGACCTTTGTGCCAGGGATACGTCAGGCTTGACTTCCTCCGGTAACGTTAAACACAGTAACCGGCCTTTAATTAACACGCGCACTATGAACGGGTGAATATCGACGTCCATTAGGCTAGTGTCCATGAACTTACCTACCTGCACTTCTAACGTTAATAACTTTTCATTATTATCTGGATTCACCGCCATCTCGTCGAACCGAAACTCAAACTCACCTTCGTTACACTGCCGTACAGTTGTGATGTCTTCAGGAAGGTCAGGGAAGGACTCGCGTCGGGGCTGTTTGCTCCTACGACTTCCACTATCGTTCTCAAACAACTTGTCCACGTTTTCCTTTTTCTTTTCGTCCTGTTCGTCTCGGAGTTTCGCGCTCTCACGCTGTTCTGCCACGCGCGTCGCCGGGCACCAAGGGCGTTCATCTTCCGGTATCGCGTATATCTCGTTGACATCGTTCTCATCAGGGGCGAGGTCTCGGGCGTCGGAGACCTTCTTAGCGTCTTCTATGTCTACACCGTCCGCTTTCAGTTCTTTCAAAAGTTGAGCAGTAATTTCTGGCAATCTCTGGACGCTGACAATTTTTTCAGACGGAGTGACGTCTTTTCCGTCTAGTCGTTTTAGTTGAGGTAACGTCGCAATAATGAACGGTCGGTACCCACCGAAATCAGCACAAGGGTTACCCATCAGGTAGAGGTCCTCTAATTTATAGTTAGCGCTCAACGTGTGTAATGTTAACAGCGACGCTTTACTTATAAAGTTGACCGTCAAATCCAACTTCACCAGACTCTCGCACCTTTGCAAATTCTCAATCTTCACGATGTTGTTCACCGCGAAGTTTCCGTACTCCAGCTCCTTCAACCGGTGAAGGTTCTGTAGCTTACTTATCAAGTTGTTCTGCATGTACAGGATCTTCAAGTGCCGGCAAATATGCCCCAGCGCTTCTATCTTCTCAATCTCCTGCTGGTGTAACGAGATCTCTTCGAGATTGGAAACCATGCCTTCGTTGTGCTCCGCTCTGCGGCGGATCATGTCCAGGGTGATGGGGGACATGATGTGCGTAGATTGTGGGCGGTGTGACTAATTGCTCTATACGCCTTCTGCACCACCACTTCTATATTTCTTTCGCTCAACCCTCACGCAAACCGCGTCCAGTCGTGCGCGCCCGCGACTGCCCGCCGCACGAATGAGTTTACTTTTTTGAAGGGTGCCTAGGCGACCGACCGCCCCCGGGTGAAGTGAAGAAAGCTCCGTTCCCTCTCGTAGAACGGGGCGCGCGGTCCGTCCGTTCCATCCAGACGGGCGTTCGCGATGTCGTCGTTTTTCAAGAAACACAAACGCACGCCCGCGGAGCTGGCGTTGAAACTCACGAACGCCCTGAACACCTTAGCGGAGGGAGGCGATGAAAAGGTGTGTGGGGGTGCGAAAAGGAAAACGACGCGGTTTCACGATCTCGAAGCATGGATGTATGACACCCTTGCGCCTTCCCACTTGTTTAATCTGAGCATATTCCCTCAACCCTACCCCTACAGTGCCAGGAGTCATGCGCCAAGTACCTGGGCGAGATGCGCACGATCATGTTCGGCGGCGGGGAGGATGACGCCGAGCCGGACCCCGAGTTACAGAGCACGTTAGCGATCGAAACCTGGAAACAGTCAGTGACCCCGAAGCTTATTCAGCTCCTGCCAAAACTATACTTCGAAACACGGAAAGACGCAGCCGCGGTGTTCAACGCCATCGTCCGACACGAAGTCACGATTGATGACGTGCCAGGCCAACTGCCGCATGTGCAGTATTTGAACGACAACCCGCTCCTCCTTATAATTTTACTCACCGCATCTGAATTGGGCGAAGCGCAAAACGGAAACAACGCGGCGAGCTTAACCTACGGCACCATGCTCCGAGAAGTCGCGCGGTACGAACCTCTTTGCAGACACATTCTATACGCAAGCGAGTTCACCAAGATGTTCGACTACATGCAGCTGTCGACGTTTGAGCTCGCGAGCGACGCGGCGGCGAGTTTTCGGGAGATCGTGACGCGACACAAGCGATTAGCGGCGGAATATGTAGCGGCCAAGTACGGCGAGTTTTTTGAACCGTTTAATGCAATGCTCGAGAAAGGGAATTATGTCACCCGAAGGCAGTCCCTAAAACTCCTCTCGGAGCTTCTCCTGGACCGCGCAAACGCCCCGTCGATGCTCAAATACATCGCCTCCGTCGAGAACATGTGCCTCATGATGAACCTTCTGCGCGATGATGCGAAGTCGATTCAGTTTGAAGCCTTCCACGTGTTCAAAGTGTTTGTGGCGAACCCGGATAAAAGTGCCGCGATTACAAGTATATTATTAAAGAATAAAGACAAGCTGATTGGGTACCTGGCGAACTTCCAGAACGACAGGGAGGATGAGCAGTTCACGGAAGAGAAAGCGATGTTAACTAGGTTGCTGGAGAGGATGGAGGAGGGAGTAGGGGGTGGTGAGAAGTAGCTGCGAGAATTTCGATAGAATTTTTCAGCAGCTCATGTCTTTTTGTGACTTTGCTTGCAAGCTTTCTTGGTGTGTCTATTGAGGCAGCTGCCAATTTACCATTCGGTAAATGCCTGAACGACAGGCTTGATCGGTCTTTCAAATAACAGGTTAATCGAGGTTGCGCCGCGCAGCAATCTCATCGCTTCCGTCGTCGCCAAGCACGAGTTGCACGCCGCGGCGCGATATGATAGCGTAGGTATGTCTGCACACAAGTACCCCTCGGCGACGCAATATTCAGGCCGAGTACGACGACTGTTCTGCGCTTCGAATATAAACGCAACGTGGGCGACGAGCTTTTTGCGACAACGCCGGCAAAACACTCGTGAAAAGAAAGCACGCCTCGACTCGTCCGGCGCTTTCTTTATCTGCGCGTAGCTTCTCGTTAGTTGCACAGGTTCTTTTGTGGACAAGTCCACAAAGGGTTGAAGTAGGTACAAGTCGCGAGAATTCACGGAGTCCAAGTCAAGAAACGTACCCTTTGAATCGATCTTGTGCAAATACGTTCCACACCGCTCCTCGAACACCGGCTCCAGTGCGTCGCGCCAAGCTGTACTCACCGCAGCACACGCCAAAAGGTCGTTCCCTCCCAGCGTTTTCGTGACTAAGAATAGTACGTCCACGGGAAGACAGTCGAGGCTTGTTTCGGCCAGGGGTGCAACACGGATCGTTTCAAAACCCTCTCCCACGGCCAACGAACTGCATGTTGCGAGAGGCATGATGTACCGCACGTTGCGTCGTTGCGCCTTGAAAGTGCGTCGCAACGCGAGAACAACAAACGAAAAGCAGAAAGGAACTTTTTTATGGGAACCAACGAAACCAAAAGCTACGACTCCGTCTTCGCCCGTCGTGGCTCGCAAAGCGCAGACGCATGTGCGCAGAGGTGAATAATGGCGGGACGTAACCCGTGCCCGCACGGAAGGGTCAAAGCCGGGTGCGAGGAGTTTAACCCGTTTCGCCACGGTAATCTGAAAAGCAGCTGCGCGGAGTGCAAACCTTGCCCCCACGGCAGACTGAAATACAGCTGCGCGGCATGCAAGCCCTGCCCGCACGGCAAGCTGAAACACAAGTGCGTGGCGTGCACCGTATGATCCCACGGCAAGCGGAAAGACCACTGCGCGGTATGCAAAGCGGCACGCGCTGATCCCCCAATCTCGAAGCGGATCAAGCGCGAGCCCGAGCGTTCGCCCGAGATCATACCCGAGCCCGAAATCAAGCAAGCACCCTTCACCATTCAAGGCTACTTCGGGTTCGATAGGCAGCACTAGGTGTCGTTCTAGCACGGTTTGGCATGGGAAATGAAATACAAAGACCCTCAATAATTACAAAATCTGGTACCCCCGGCTCGGAATTCGGCTTAACGCGTTTAGGGGCGCCGCCGGTCGTCGGTCAATCATGGACGCCCCCGCGGCTTTGACTTTCTTCTCTTGTTCCTCAAGTTCTTTCTGTTTCTTCCGTTGTTCTTTCTTTTGCGCTCTCGCTTCCCGCCTTCGCTTGCGCTCCGCCTCCGCCTCGAGCTCGGCACGTGTCTTTTTCTTGACAGATTTTCCGGAAGTTTCGGATTTATTTTCGTATGTATTTTCTTCACCCTTCTCCTTCTCAGAAGCTTCCTTATCTTCCTTCCTCTTGCTCTCCGCCTTTTCGTCCACCTCCACCTTCGCGCTCGCATTCTTGAACTGCGAGGTTTCGCCGGGAAGAATCGACGGATGCCGCAACGCGTATAACATGTACACCGACAATACAAACCGCAACACTTTGAAAATCAACGTAAGCGTGAACAGCGACCAGACCCACCCAACGGCGTTTTGAATAGAATCCGTCGTATCAATAACGAACGCCACAACCAACTCATACGTAACCTCAAAGTACGTTTTCCAGATGAACGAGTAGATGTCTTTCGCAGCATCCACGGCTCGGCCGACTCGTGATGAGTTTTTCGTCGCCACAACTGCCTTGCCTCCGACGCTCCGCACGACGCGCAACACGAACTCGACGAAGAATTGGGAGAAGAAATATCCGACGCTCAATAACATCAGCAACACCATCACCACGAACGTAACGCGCGGTTCTTTCCAGCTCAGCACACCAAGAATCTGTTCAAGCACCGTGGCTACGTTGTCCATCGCGGTTTGGATCGAGGTGATCATCGTAGTGAGCTCCTCGTACTGTTTCATCAGGTTGGTGAACGGATTCAAACTACCCGCGACTTTCGGCGCTTCAACTTCATCGTCGCTCTCGTCCTCCGACTCCGCATCCACGTCCGCCAAGATCGCCGCGACTAATTCGTCCTCCTCCTTCTTCGCAACTGCCTTCTCTTCTTCCGCTTTTTGACGCGCAGCTTCTGCTGCTTTCTCTTCGCTCTCCCGCTTCGCCTTGTCCTTCTCTAATAATTTAATTTGTTCGTTCGTCAGCGAGTCACCGTTGAGTAAAATTTCCAAATGTGGAGGGAGCTTTCCTACCGAGACGTCCATGTCCGTGGATATCTGCGCCAAGGCTCTTTTTCTTCTACTCGGAAACATAGCCAAGGGTACTGCTCCAATCAAGAATAGTACTCCAGGCACCACTAACCGCGGCGAGTTGATCATGAAGAAAAGAAAAAACTGCACGAAGCCCGTGACGTACGGGTTTCTCTGTATGGGAAAACAGTCGTGGGGATGGGGAATACACGTCAGTCTTTTGTACAGGTATCGGGATGATGAAGAATCCCTCACATGATGTGTTGAAACGAGAACCAAGTGGTACACGAACTACGCGTTCAAAGGTGAGCAGGATTTTACGGGGATTAAAAAAAGACGTACCCAACTGAACACGTCATCAATCGCGTTTACTATCTCCATAGACTCAGCGACCACACACTGTAACCGGGCAATAGAAGTCTGAATCATCCTTGAGTTGAACTCGTGCCTGCCAAAGTCAAGCATCTCCCGGGCAATACTATCCCTAACAGGCGGGTTCGCGTTCACGAGCTGGTGGATGACCAACTCTTTGTGTCGTTTCGCGACTTTCTCTTGCTCTAATTCAGGAATTGGATTCAAGTACCACTTATCCGAGCACGTGGGTTTTAGGTACTGCTTGACTAAATCCACGGTGCTATCGTTGTTGTCCGTGTTTCGCTTGTACGTCAACGCGATATCTAATTTACCGCCAGGTACGACTAAACCGGAAGACGAATCGACGGACCCTAAATCAACAACCTTGAAGTATCGCTGATTCGTCTCGAGCGCCGCGATGGGGACTTTGATTTTGCCGAGAAGGCGGGGGGTGTCGCCCTCGCCCGCGAACGCGGCTATTATAACGGGTACTTGCAGGTCTAGGGCGGGGAAGAGGTTCCTTAAGTCATACCGGGCTTCTTTTTCGGTGCCATCCGCCTGATCTTTGGTAGGCAACCTGGTCCACCACGGCCCGTATTTAAGGCAAATAAAAACGTCGCTTTGAGCATTCTCCGGCAGGTCCCACACGCGAAATATGTCAACCTCTAGTTGCCCTAAATTAGGCAACGGGTCGTTGGCTTTCTGCAAATGCATGTGCTCCAAGTACTCCTCGTCAATATAAGCCGCTAGTAAAATCTCGCCGTACACATCGCCTTCACTGTTCTTATCGTTCCCGTTCAAATCTAACAACGTGTACCACTTCGCGCTCGGCGGTTTTACCAAACCTTCGTGGATGTCCAAGTCTTCGCACTTCAGTTTGACTTGGCCTATTAACTGGTCAAACCCGCCGTCGTAGTCGTACACCTTGAACCAAAGTGTGTTCGCGGTATAAGGCCGGCTTATAACGAATGAAAATTTCCGGTCCCATTCCGGGTCGGATTGGTCGTCAATATAGTGCGTCTGTGAGGTTTATGGAAAGATGTCAGTCTTTTGTATGAGCAATTGAGAGACAGTCTAGTATATCAATATGATGATGAGTCCCTCACAGGACATAGGGAAACTCGAACCAAGTGGTACCCGACGCACGCAGCACAAGGCAAGCAGGGTTTTTCGGGATAAAATGAAAAAAACGTACCTGTTCAGTTTCCATCTTCTGCGTCTTTTCGTGTTCCAAAACGACTTCGCAATACGGGTCGGACAAACCCCCAGGGTCGTCTTTACTTCCGTCCATTGGGAGTATGTCTTTTCCACTGACTACTGTTACATGCAACGCAGCAGTCAGCGGTTCGACGTAAAATTTAGCCACTTCCTTCGACGGCTCTATTACCTTAAACGGCTTCGGATGTTCTGCTGTTCTCATAATTGGGTCGCTTCTGGTGCCGACCCAGGTCGCGATTTTAACCCGTCCAGTGTACTCGCGTTTGCCTTCCCAGAACAAGAGCTGGTCCTTCACTCTGCCCCAGTCGAACGTCGACCCTCCACCGTCATCGCCCTGCCCATAGTCCTCGGGCAAACTCTCCACGTTGTACCACTTCCCGTCGGCGGACCAGTCTTTTTCGTTGGAAACTTTCTTTCCTTTGATGTCCACTCTGACGAACCCGAGAAAGTCATTCAAAGCGAGGTCGTAGTCATACAAACACAACGTGATATTCTCCTCGATTACTTCGCCAACCGCGCCTAGGTTGAACACGAAGGTTTCGTCCCACACCGGGTCCACGGTTTCGTAGATGATCTCGGTGGTGCACTCTAGGGAGCCCCATCTGGCCGTGGCGAACGGGTCACTCACACCTCCGGAATCCATGGCCAACAACTCCTCCGCCTTCTCAATCTTCACGAACAGGCAT
>TARA_B110000977_G_scaffold42102_1_pt1 | contig 18464 bp, 13 predicted proteins | sample TARA_B110000977 | Tara Oceans TARA_B110000977 (sample SAMEA4397798) | marine metagenome | biome: Polar Biome; feature: [SRF] surface water layer (ENVO:00010504); material: water (ENVO:00002006), including particulate matter (ENVO:01000060) such as... | depth 5 m | reverse complement strand
GACTCGAGGTCAGGCATTAAAACTCTCGGCGCAACACCCGACTGCGTAACTTCAAGGGTGTGGATATCATTGTCGCTCCCGTATATTTCACCCGGCGAGGGGAAGTAGTCTGCGCCTTGCGTGGTTTGAAACGCACAAGGCGCCGGAGACGCGAGTTGGTACGCCGCGGGAGAGTACCCGTATGCGCAACTACTCACAGGAGAACCAACTCCGTACGCTTCAGGGTACCACTGTTCAGGGTAATGGTACCCATAGGGACTGTAACCCGCGTACGCGTTGTATCCATACACACCAGGGTACATCCCGCCGCCAGGGTACCCTCCATATATATCGAGGTTACCAGTCCCGTACGGGCAAGTAGGCGGCGCTCCAGCGCTGGCGCCGTACGACACAAACTCGTCCCTCCCGCTGTACGCCGCCCCGTCGCTCCCGAGCATCGCCCCGTACCACTGGTTCGTGTGTACCCACTCTTTTTGTGCGTTGCATCGCTCGATCTCGTCTGCAAACTCATCGTTGTACTGCGTCCACGCGTTGGTTGAAGGTTGGGGGGGTATAACGCGTTGCGAGCCGACGCGTAACTTCCCAGCGCACAAATCATCCACCGCGAGTTTCGCCTCCGCGATCGCATCACTGGCACCGGAGATCAAAACCAAACGAGTTCCGGAGTGGTCTTGAGTTAATAACGAGTTAACGCCAGTACGGTCGAACTCTGGTGGCTGGACCTGGATGTGTGCCCTGGTGATGTTCTGCAGGAATCGGATGTTCTCGCCTTTGCGTCCTATTATCAGCCCGACTCTTTTCTCGGGGACGCGCATTTGTAACGAGTTTGCGTCTTTCGAAATTTGGATGTTTTCATACGCCTCAGTCGATACCTGCGACGCGTTCGACACACCGCGCTCGTCTCTGTCCGTCATAAACATCACACCTAAATCGTCATCCGCGAACCCGATCGGAGGTACGACGAAATCGTGGAAGTCGCCGTATGGGAAATTACCCTGGCATGATAACACGACCGGGGGGGCGCAAAACGGAGGCGACGCGAGTTGAAAGTTTTTTAAGCTTTCGTTTCCGGTCTCGTTTTGCTCGCCGTCGGAAAACTGTCTCCTAATTGAAATGGTTTTATCCGCGCGAAACGAGCTTGTTTCCACTAACCGCTTTATCATGCACGCACACGCCCAAGTTGAGCCGTCCGTGCCGATGACATGAATGCGGCGGCGGTTGTTGGAGTCAACGGCGGGCGTCGCGAGGGGAACGGAGTAAATACTCGCGTCGGCGCTGAGAGACGCGCGTAAACTTTCACTCTTGTTCCCCGGCACACCATCCGTAGGCACACCACCAGTAACAGTAGGCACACCAGAAGTAGCCCCACCGCCACAGTCAGGGTGCAGCTCCCAGGTGCTTTGAGGGACGTGCATGGATAATCGGGTGTTCCCTACGTTTACTGAGTTAATAAACCCTAACTCACCCGGATCGCGGGCAACGGAAATACTAGGATTTTGGAAATAGAAGTCAGTATTTTGTATGGGCAATTGAGAAAGAACAGTCTAGGCAGTGAAGGGCAGTGAAGCACATCGGGATGGTGAGGAATTCCTCACAAGATCCATACTAAAAGCCGCCAGGGTGTACACGAACTACGCGTTAAAAGGCGACCAGGATTTTACGGGGTAAAAAACGTACCTCGCGCCGCTGTGGTGTTGAAAATAAGCGGCGTGCGCGCCTTTCTTTCCCAAAACTAACCCGACTTTAGTTTCAGGTAATAGAACTAGCCTTTGATTGTTAACTACGTCGTATTGGGAGATCGAGACTGCTTGCTGATACGCATGGGCAGGATCCAGTAACCTTTGGAATGATTGTCCTCCACACTGTTGCACGGGAGGACCAATACCTGAAGGTGTCGCGTCACCCGGGGACGCGAGAGTTTCCGGAGGTGACTTCGTGTCGTCGGCCGCAGATGTTTGCGCCAAGTGCTGGCCGACTTCAAGGTCGTCTTCTTCCACAGTCTTCGTCTTGAGTGATGCCGCGTTTTGCTCCTTGCTTTGTTTCGTCTCAATGTACCCCAGGAAACTACGGTTCGAGACGGGGGGCTCGATGCTGGCGGGTGCCCTGGACACGAAGGGCGACGCGTTTTCTTTTCGTTCACCAGAAATTCTCGAAATCGAGTCACGAGTTTCCTCGTACCCCTGTAGGAGTTGTGGTTGGTCTGGAACGGCTATGTCCGGCGTGTTGGGGGGTGAGGCGACCGTGTGCATGCCTCGGCGTACCAGCGTCGACGTGGGGGTGGCGGGGGAACGTGTTTCCGTGGGAGGTAAGGGCGTGAGCGTTGACCCCATCGAGGCACTCCCTTTGCTTTGGTCCGGCTGGAGCTCCGCGTGACCTTCGCGCGTGGGTTTCATGGGGTTGTCCAAACTGGGGGTCGCCGACGAGTCGGTCTCGACGCTTCTCCCGTGGTTACTCATATCGCCACCAGAGATGCTGTCCAGCAACTTCTGTGCGTGCGCTTCAGAGGTATCAATAACCTCATCGCACGTAGCAGGCGCGGCGCCGTGGCGCTTGTGTTTGCGCCCGCCGCGTGACCTGTGCTTCTTGACGTGGTGTCCGTTCGTCGAGTCCGACGGGTCGGAGGGGTCACCGTGGTGACGCGGGGCATTGTCCGGGACAACATCGCCGGGCACACTGGAGTCCTGACGCATCACACGCGTCACAGGCGTTGCGCGTTCCAAACGAGGCGTGCGCGAAGTGGACGCGCGACCCAAAGTGGCGGAGGGTCCAGCCGCGTTTGAAAGTTCAAAGTGCCAATAAACTTGAAGGCTAAAAATTATTGAACGAAAGCGAGACAAGAGCTCGATACGAAGCAAAGCTCCCCTGTTCGTTAAAAATCTCTTTATTCATCAAAGAAACACTCATCACATCACTCCCTGCATGGCTTTGTACAGCCTGACGTATTCTTGTCCCGCTTTCTCCCACGTGTTGTCTGTCTGCATCACGCGCTCCTGGCACTGCCTGAAATCCTGTTGCCGGTGTTTGAACGAGTCGAACGCTCGGTTCATGCACTGGCTCAACGCGCCGTTATCGGCGCCTTCGAACACGAACCCGTTCCTGTCGTCGTACGGCTTGCTGCCGTCGTCGAGGTCGAACACCGTGTCAGCCAATCCACCCGTCTTTCTGACAATGGGTAGAGCTCCATATTCCATGGCGATCATCTGCGTAAGACCGCACGGCTCGAACATCGACGGGACCAACACAAAGTCAGCCGCCGCGTAAAGCAAGTGACTCAGCTGGTCTGAGTAGAAGATCAACAACTTGACGTCCACATCATTTTTATAAATAGTGTTGGCCATCTGCGAGAACGGCGGGTCGGAATGCCCGCTGCCTAACAGTACGAACTGCCCGCCCTGGTCTTTCGTGTGGCTGATCGCGTGCTCGATGAGCCCGACGCCTTTTTGGGGAACCAACCTAGAGACGCACACCACCAACGGTTTATCCGGGTTCACGTCGAGTCCTAAACCTTCCTGGAGGTATCTTTTGCATAAAGGCTTACCCTCCATAGCCCCAGGCTTAAATGAGCAAGGTAAAAACGGATCCAACCGCGCGTCCCATATCTGCTCGTCCACGCCGTTCAGGACGCCTCTGAATTTCGTGCGAGACTTGCCGAGTGTTTTGTTCAAGAACCCGCCGCCGCCCGACAACGCATCCTTGGCGTACGTAGGCGACACAGTGGTGACATAGTTGCTGTAAACGATCGCCCCCTTGAGCAGACACAGCCGCTCAGGATTGTGCCCGATCGTTCTTTCATCCATCGCCTTTTCCAGCGTGTTGAACTCCTCACCGCTAATCCCGGTGGCGATGAATTCTTCCTGCCGGCACTCCCCCGTGTTGTCCATGTTGTGGATCGTGAGCATGATTTTAGCGTTCCGCAACAGCCCCTCCGCGTGGTACAGGTCCCAGTAAAGCATAGCGACGGCAGAACATTGCCATTCATGGACGTGAATCACGTGAGGGTCCCTTCCTGTTACCTTTAAGCATTCCAAACTCGCGCGACAAAAATATAAGTACGCTTCGAGCTCGTTGTAGCTCCCCCCGTAAATCTTCCCCCCCACGAAGATGTTGCTTCGCTCCTTTGATGCTGGGCGCAGTAGGATGACGTTGCAGCCCCCGATGTTCCCCGTGTACATGCTCGTTGAAAAGTTATCCAGCCGCACTTCCCGCACTCCGTCCCACTCCGTCTCAGTTCCTTTCGAGACATCGAAATCCATGACGAATTCAAGGTTGTCAACTTTGCCCTCAATCGATGAATAATAAGGCAAAATAACTTCTACGTTGTGGCCGTTGAGTAAATGCGCTCTCGCCAGCCCAGTCACGACATCCCCAAGACCCCCCACCTTCGCGATCGGCGCCATCTCCGCGGTGACGTGCACCACGTGAAGGGGTTGCGGGTCTCTTTTCGCGTTGATGACGTCGCTGGCGTTGGGATTTTCCAACGGGGCAGGGTACGGCGTCCGCTCGTAAAATGGCGGGTTCTCATCAGGTGTAGGCCACTTGATGTCGTCCGACGAGTTTTGAATTAACAGCTCGCCGGGTTCTAAAATTCGTGGTTCGATCACCTCGACGTAGCCAATAGGGTTGGCAAGACCCGCCGCCGCGAGCGGATCTTCGATCGCTTTTCGCCTCGCCTCTTCATCCAACTCTTCCCTGGTTTTCGGAATCTCAACAGGTTTCATCGCCTCGAGATCCTCCACCAACGCCGCGTTCGTCGCGGACAACGCCGCGAGCTGCGCTTGTAACGCGCTTAAGTTACCGCCCACTGGTAACAAGCTCGATTCCGCTTCGGGTTGAGGTTCATCCGCAGTCGCAGGAGCTTCCGCCACCTCGGGCTCGGGGACGTCGTCGCTCGCCACGGACGCTCTTACGGAGGTGCGGCGACCGTGTCCGTGATTTCCCAGATGCGGAACCGCAACCTTGTTCGTACGCAAGCGTCCAGACAAGCTCGCGGTGGACGCCACCGCGTGCGAAGACGCGAACGCGCGCATGGACGAAGCGGCCATCGCGATTCGCCGTAAAAACCGGCCTTCGAACCAGTCCTTACTCAAAAAAAATAAGGGTCCGCTTGGAAGGCTCGGGCCGTGTGCGTCGAGAAACTAGCCACGAACGGCGCGGGATCCGATCGGTTCCGCGGGGTTCGAGACGCGTGAACGCGAGAACACCGGCGCGGTGCGCGCGTGCGATCTGCAGAGCGGTTGTCTTGGCACCGGCTCAGGTCGAAGCGAAATCACGAGCCACCTTTTCCTGACCCAAAACACGCCAGCGCGACACATCTTTTGGCCACGAATCGCCGAAAGTCCACCGAGTCCACACAATTTTAACACTAATATGGCATAGCCGAGACACGCTTTGCATATACCCCTACTGCGAAGTTTAAGAAATCCATTTTTCTCGGTCACAGGAGAATCTTGGAAGTGCAAGATCCTCCTCCACTCGGGGGGACGCGCCAGTCATCGCGGCCGGTTGTCGTCCGCGATGACGCGATGCGCGTGGGCGGCGAGGGCAGCGGCACAGCGGTGGATGTCCGTGGAGAATCGGTACAGTGACCTGGGTTCGTTCCACGCCGTGGCCGGGTACGCGACGTGGAGAGCAGGCACCCTGTTGGATTTGAGTGGGACGGTCGATCGATGGTCCCCGGCCCGAGAAACCTCTCACCGAGGCACTGCTACATCACGACCACTCACCAACACACCTTTTCAAAGACCCCTGGGAGGGAACCGTTTGTTCACCGCTTCCGGAGTGACACAATCGAATTACTACGACACGTTGGGTGTCCGACCCGGTTCATCACCCGTTGAAATAAAAAAGGCGTATCGACGAGAAGCGATGAAGTGGCACCCCGACCGGCATCCCGACGGCGCCGCGAAAGCAAAAGCGGAAATTAAATTTAAACATGTATCCGAGGCGTACCAGGCGTTGAGCAGTGGAAGGGGAGGAGGGGGGTACAGTGGAGGAGGGTCTAATAACTCAGGAAGTCGAAGCGGGTACACAAATTCTAAATCATCTAGTTCGCAATCCCAAAGCGGCGCGTACCGCCGAGACTCCGCGGGGAACACGTGGGCACACAGTGGAACGGATTACTCTCGTTCCGACGCGGACAAAGTGTTTCGCGAGATGTTCGGAGATAACCCGTTCGTCAGGGACTTTGTCAAGGAGTTTACAAGGAGTTCGTCTGGTAATAGATCGGGCAATGGATTTCCAGGGGGGTTCGCGAGGGGTTCGTTTGGGGGGCCCATGGGTGGCGTGAACGGAAGACCCACGATGACCCCTGAACAGTGGGCCGAGCTCGCTAAAGGCGTTTTCGGCGCGATGGGGAGCGCCAACGCCGCTGGGGGGGTGAACGTGCAGGTGCACGAAGAAATCGTTACTAGAAGTGATGGGCGACGCGTGGTGAGGAAAACAACGACCACGACTTCTCGACACGGATCTTCACGGAAAGTCGAAGAGCGCGTTGTTGGGGTCGGTGGCCCGTATGATTATTACGCCAATCAGAAAGGAGCAGGTCAGCCACATAGCTCAAGAGTGTTCGCAAAAGGGTGGGGAGGTACGAGTTATAACTCCTCGGGCGGTAGCAATGCACGACCCCCTCCTCCCCCTGGAGGTAACTCTGAGTTAGCCGTCGTGCTCGGGCGGCTCGGGCAAATCGCCGGGACCGTCGCGAGGGGGTTCTTAGCGAGGTTCGCACAGATGTTCACCAGGCAAATTCTGACCATGGGCTTACGCTTGTTACTTCGAATCGTATTCAGAAGGTAGTATGAACCCCCCACGGTGGAAATCAATTGTATATTTCTTACAACACAGCGGGTCCTAAAAGCTGTTCACCTCGCGCTCATCGCCGGCTCCGGCACTTTCGCCCCGACCTTTCCGATGTCCCGCCGCTTGACTTTCATCTTCAGCCCGTTGGGGTAGCACATGGTGACGTCGTATCTTAAAGGTATGGGCGCGTCTTTGGGAAGGGACTTTTCGTCGGGCGAAAAGTCGAATTTTTGGACGCAGGAGGCGATGATTGTCGTTACGGTTAACAGCGAGAAAAGTCCGCCGATGCACGATCGAGGCCCGGCTCCAAACGGCGTATAGATGAAATCCCTTCCGCTCTTCAACATCGTCACGGCTCTTTCGATTTCGTCTTCAGTGGCGCCAGGGTCAGCTTGACTGGTAGCTAGTTGCAAAAGCCTTTCGTCTGAAAACCGGTCAGGGTCGAACGCTTCAGGGTCCTCCCACACCCTCGGGTTGCGGCCCATGGCCCAGGTTGATAGCAAAATCAAATCACCCGCTTCCACCTTGTGCCCCGTAGGCATGGTATCAGCCTCCGTCGCGAGCCGGGGGAACATGTGAATGGGAGGGTGCATGCGCAGCACTTCCTTGATCACATGCTGGGTGTAGGTTAATCGACCTTCTGAGACGTCCTCGAAAGTAGGGGCACGTCCATTTAGTTGAGCAATCTCTTGTTCGACTAATTTCTTAACTTTTTCATCACGAGAAATATACAACAAAGCCATGGTCATCGTCGCGGCTTGCGTTTGGTGCCCCGCAGCCATGATGTCGTTCATGTCCCCCCACAGCTCCTCGTCCGTGTACGCGCGCTCGCCGGTTTCAGGGTCTTCTAAGAATAACATGGTGTCTAATAGGCAGACCTGCTCAATTTCCTTTCCGGAGTCCAACGTCGCTTGATGTTGCGCCCGGCGGTTTTTAACAATCTCGTCCCCCATCTTCTCGAGGTCGTCGTACGCAGTCGTGAGCTCTCGTAACCGGCCTATGCCCAACTTCGCGCCCAGCTCCAGCAAGGGCAACGGGGTAATAAACACCTCGCCCATGATCTCCGCGCTTCGGTGGTAGGCTTCCAACATGGGGTTGGGCTTGAATTTCTGTTCGGCGCCGGTGATGACTTCTCTGGATTTTTCCAACAACTCGAAGTTGTAATCAAATGAGATTGGGGAAATAATATCGAGCAGTAAGTGTTGGCTGTGTAAATCGACATCCGTGACCATGTACGGTGTAGCGTCATGCGCCCCCCCAACCCCAGATTCCTTCTCACCCGCCATCTCCCAGCTATCGCACAAGTGCCCGACTCTTTGCTCTACTACGGTGGAAAACGTCTGCAGAAACGTGTTGTTGATGAACGGTTTCTGGCACACTTTCCGGTGTTGTCGGTTGTACTCGCCTTGTGAGCCGGTGACGCCTAAATCTTTCAGAACTAATCTAAAAATGTCGGGCAGTAACCTATCCCTGTAATTTGCCGCGTTGGTTTTGCACACGTATTCGACTACCCTCGGGTCTATTGTTGAGACGCACCCGGGCCCGATGGGATTTTGAATGCCAACCGTATCGGTGTCGACTTGCCTGTGCCAGTCCAGAATAGCGGCAGGCATCCCTACTGGGTCTTCGATTGCTTTTTTTAAACTTTGTAAAAACACGGAGTTGTCTAATATGAGCACGTCATCGGGGTCCGCAGACTCGCCCATTGCTTTGGCTTCTTCCATCGTCAGCGGGTTGCTGCTGCTCATGAAGGATAAATAAATCGATTTCTTGACGCCATCCACCGCAGTCGTGATCCGGCCGTTCTTACCGAAACCTAGGGGGCACTCGCCTTCCTTCTCCTCGGTTGTAGTGTCTGTTTCCGCTTCTTTATCGGAGAGGGCGTCAGTGCGGAAGGATGTCTTTCCAGCGTATCCGCGGGAGGACACCCCCGGAGCGACCACCGCCTTGACGCGATTGGTGTGAGCACCGGCGTGTTTGTTTTTCGGGTTCGAGGTGCGCGCGGCAACCTGTACAATCCCGGCGCACGCCACGGGGACGCCCATCGTGTGCGATTGAGTAACTTAGTCGAGCTTCCTTTGAGCGAACCGTAAATGACGACGGTGCTCGAAGCGCGACTCGCAATGGTCAGGGGTCGGCGAGGCACGTCTGCTCGATCGCCAGCGACATTTTCGTGGCTTAGTCGGACTCCGAATAAAGATCTCCGAATCGGCGAATGAAAATCGAGAGAATGGAGCCAGATGTGTTTTTCGTTTCTATGGGAGGTAGTCTGAATTTCGTGAAAAAGTCGATCCGCGGACAGCGGAGATTTCTTCGCGAAATCGCGCGCGAGGTTTGTTTTGGCAAAAGCGCTCAAAAGACTTGTGAGGCAAGACAACAACACGTTAGTTAGTTGCATCTGCATACATATTCACGAAACATAAAGCAACTAGGAGCACGTCGTCGCGTACGCACCTCCTTTCTCACCCCTCTCTTAGTTCCCCGGCGGTTTCTCCAGCACTCCAAGAATGCGCTTCTCCAAGTCCGACAGCCGCTCCTGTCGGTCCGCCATCTTCGCCTGGCCTTCGATGACTTTTACCTGTCCCTCCACCAACCGCTGCTGCGCTTTCAACAGCTTCTCCAGCGACGTCTGCAGCTGCTCCAGCTCTCCAGGCCCGTCGTCATCCTCCTCAGCGCCCTCCGGCTCCACGCCCATTTGCGACATCAGCATCTCAGCGGCTTGCTCGATCTCTTGAGCGGAGGCTAAAGATTCTTTGTCTTGGGATTTAGAGCCAAACATAGACCCTCCGACAGACTTGTTCGATAACAGGAACTTGCTCTCAGCTGACCTTTGAAACGTCTCAATCACGCACCGGCGCAACACCCGTTTCAGCCCTGCCATGTCGAGTTCCTTCGAATCGTCGTACCTCAAAACTTTCTCAACCCCTTCGTCGTTGGCGTCGTCATCGGAATCATCATCAGGATTCTCGCCCTTCCAGATTTTTAGCTGCCGTCGCACGCGATCCTCGGGGACGTGCGAGCGGTAGAAGGAACGGAAAGTAGAGCGCCAGCTGTCAACCAGCATGGGCCCCAACTCCGTGTTCACAGACACAGACTCTGACGCATTCGCCTTCACCTCCCCGAACGCATCGCAGATGATGGCCAGCAGAAAGTTGAACAGAATCATGAAGACGAAGATGTTGAAGGTGTAGAAGTAGATCTGAGAAAGGGTATGGAGGGTTAGTCACGGAGAGTTGGGGAGGTGGTTAGGTTGGGGAATAAGGAGTATTGTGAATGGACGTCGCCGGTTCGAGTCAGGTATGTCGTGTTTGAGTGCATGACTGCTCGTATGACCAATTCGTCTCAAAAAGTCATTGCCACAAGTAAAAAACCCCGCACGTACCATCGCGACGACGAAGTTCAACCCGTTGGCGGTTTTGAAATCCTCCATGAAGTACGTGATGTCGCCGAGTAAGTTTTGGAACAAACTGTTGACACTCGCGGTGATGTCCGCAAAGTGCGAGCTTGCGTATCCAAAAATGACGTGACCAATAAACGCGTAGCCCATGAAGATCATGGCAAAGATGACGAAGAAGTGGGTGAGATCCGCGGTCGCTAATGCGAGCGTGTGCGTTATCACCCCGAGCCGCGGCTGGAAGTCCATCAGCTTCAGAATCCGCCCCAGTAGTAACATGATGTTGATCCCCGAAAACGTCATGTACAGCTGCAAGTATTCCACCAGGGATTTCATCTCGAGGAACATGGAACCCATCTCGACCATCTGGTTCGGGACCTTTAGATTCGTCACAAACGCGCTCGCTGTGATTTTGGAAATAGAAGTCAGTCTTTTGTCTGGGCAACATTCGGGCGGATGTATTGGGCGCGTTGTTCGTATCGGGATTGCGAGGAATCCCTCGCAGGATCTATACTAAAAACCGTCAGGATGTACACGAAACACGCGTTAAAAGGAGAGCAGGAGTTTACGAGATAAAAAAACGTACCTTCCAAGTTTTTGTAGATGTCGTAATGAATATCGGGGGCGAAATTAGCGGCGAGACCGAATCCATACGAAAACCACATGATGATGGTCACAACGTGGAGGGTGATCGAAGCTACGTCAACGTAGTTCCACACGGATGCAAAGTACGCCGCGTACGACCCAGTGGCCTTCTTGGTGTCGAAAACGTCCATGAGTTCCTCGTACACGGACCAAGCGACGCCTAAACACAAAATAACTTCCATCGCCAATCTGCTCATGTCAGCGGCGGTGTCGTAAAGCTCAACCTTGATTGTGTTCAGCGAGTGCGTCACGGAAACCTTGCCCCCTTCCGAGAACTCGAAGAACACCATGACGTTCCCGAAGTACCCGAGTTCCGCGTTATATACGACTAATTGCGCAGTCACCTTCTGCGTTTTAACGTCGTCGATCATCAGCCCAAAGTTCATCACGTCGATCCATTTCTGGGCTTCATCCGCGCTGAGGTTGATGTCGAAAAAGTAAGGGAATCCTGCGAGTGTTGTATGGGCAAACAGTCATGGTCAGTATTTATAATAGAAGTCAGTATAGAAGTCAGTATTGCATCGGGATGGTGTAGAATTCCTCACAGGTCGTTGTGAAATGCACAGGTAGTGGTGCACGAACTGCACTCCCAAAGGCGAGCAGGACTATCTTGGGATTATCAGTGACGTACCGGCGGCGTACCCGGGCAGGGCTTTGTGCCTGAACCCGTACGGGATGTCTCTGGCGTTGTAGAGTTCCTGGCAGTAGGGCGCGAAGTTCCCTGTGACGCTGTCATCAGACCCATCATTATAAGTGGCACTTAACCCGTCAACATTTCCAGAAAATTCAGAACAATTATAAACTTTGGTCAAGGTTTCGTAGTTGTCGTAGTCGGCGTTGTAAAGAGGAGTGCCGAGCTTAAACACGGGGTCCACGCCGTAGGATGCGATGTCTCTGCCTCCACTGCACGTGCTGTCGATGTCGTCGAATCTGCTCGAGGTACACTTCATTAAGTTCTTACGCTCCACGTAGACCAACATACCCGCCAACACGCGGTTGTTCAAACCCACGAACCGCTCACGATACGCGATGGGCGGCTCGGTGTTGTTGAAGTTGTCCAAGGAAAACGAATAGTAAAGAACCTTCATCTGGCACGGTGAGTTCATCAGCAGGTTTTCCTTCGCTTTCCTTTCCCGAGTGATTACTGCGTCTTCCTGGATTGCTACGTACTGCGCGGTGTCTGCAAAGGCTCCACTCTGATACGCGTTCTGGATTGATTCGCGCTGCTTTTGAACCGCCGCTTCGAGACGCGAAATTGATCGCTCAGCGGATTCCGCTAAAGCGTTCGTGCGTTCCTGAATGGCCAAAGATTCTTGAGCGGCGGCGAGCGCTTGCTGCTGCTTGGCCAAGATCTCCTCAAGGCTCGTACTCAACGAATCTGTACCCTTCTTCAAGTCATCGAAACCGGCTTTGATGATGGTTTCCAAACTCGTGTCGGAGTGGTGCTGCTCCGCGTCTTGGTTCGCGATGGCTTGCGCGTCTTTGACGGATTGCACGTTCGTGTCGAGTTGCGATTGCTTGACGCTTAAATCTTGGACCGCGGTGAGAATCGTGTCAAGGTCCGTTTGCAAAAGCCGTCGTGAGTTGGGGCCCTGGCGTCGTCGCGCGGGGCCGTTCTCCAGTAAATGCCGCCGGTGAGGAACACTCCACCGGTCACCCCTAGCCGCGAACTCTGCGGACGACAAGTCGTCGCCAAACCCGACGCTCAATAACTTCCTCGACGCGCTCGACACGTTCGCCGGATACTCGACGTTATCAAACTGCGCGGTCCTTCTACAAACGTTACATGAGCAGTAGTGGTCAGGCCCGGCGATGGTGGCGCAGCCTTTTTTTACAATCTCCTGGCCGTTCTCGTCCAGCGCGTCTTGCTCGCAGTAACAAATTCCTTCGCACAAACGCTGGAAACGTGTTTGCGACAAGTAAATTGTCGTGCGCCCGTCTGTGTACTCTGGGTCAGTTGCCATCGGACCCGGGGCGGTCGGGTCCGTGACGCTATCCACATCAACCGCATCCTCAGGCTTGATGCACGTCCCGACGTACTGCTCCGCTCGGTCTTCAAGGTTGCACGTCATGAACGCGTACTGCTGCCGGGCGAGAACCGCGGGGTTCCACTCCACGATGTCCACGTCGACTTCCGCGTGTAAATCGTCGTCCGGGTACAACGCGTTCGCGATGTCCAAACTTCCCTCAACCATGTACGTGAAGTTGAAGGGAAACTCGGGGGGCGACATGTATAGGGGTAACGTTAGGGCGTTCGTGTTGACGTTAGCCAGGCGCGCATCAATCAGCTCAATCAATTCCTCGTAGTATGGGTACTTTAATCGAAGCGCGTTGGCAACCACAGTAGCGTTGCCATCCGAAGATCGCTCGGACAAGACGTTGTCATTCTTCAAGGTAGTAAGACTCGCTTCGTCCAACCTGTTCACGTCAGTGCCCTTCATCTGGTTGATTTCGAAAAAGGTCACCGGTGAGAGTTGCGATAGCCAGGTCAACACAGACTCAAACTCAGTGTCCGCAACGGACGCGGCGAGCTCCTGCGCGCCTAGGTTCAGGCTCCAGCCGATGTCCAAGTGTCGGTTCCACGACGTTTCTTTCCCCAACAAGATCCACCGCCACGTCTCCGTGCACGCTCTTTTTTTCGCATCCGCTAAGCTCAGCGTGGTGTTGGTATTAGGCTCGTTCACCAAGTTGGGGTTCGTGGCGTCAGGGCCGTAGCAGTAGCAGTACGTTTCAGCGTCGTTAGCATCCTCCGCGCCTACTACGCACTGGCAGCCGTCTTGCAGCGACTCAGTGGTCCAGTTCCACGCGCCGTCGTACAGGGTGATCGGCACGCTAGCGAAATCGGTGACGTTGAGGTAATCGGCGGTCATGTGCTGTGCTAAACAATCAGACCCCGCTCGCAATGACGCGTTGACCATGGTTTCGTTCAACGTGTACTCATTGATCAAAGCCGTTTGATTCGAATCCCACATGTACGGGTTGGATTCGTTACCCGCGATGCTACCGGGGGTGGCCGCAGAAGCATTGGCCGTGATCAACGTATCGTTCGCAATCGCCTTTTTCAAATCCAAAATCGCATGCGCGATCGTCAAGTTCGTCTTACTCAAGTGCATCTTGATCGCTTGGTAGCTTTCAACTTCGTATTTTCTACGAATTTGACCGTAATGCGCGGCGAGTAATAGGCGCTTGTTCTTGGCTTCAACGGTAACGTTCAACCTCGGCCTTACCGCCCCCGCGACTTTCAGAAAGATATCCTTCTTCACCACCACGCTCCAATCCCCATCCGGCACGTCGTCGATCTCCCTTACGATGTGCCCAACCTGTTCCTCGAACTTCTGGTCCTCCTGGTAGTAGCAATCGCTGCCGTGGAAGATCTTTTTAGGGCCGATCAGCTCGTCTACTTCCATTGGGCATAAATTCCACGCCGCGTCTTGCATTAAATCGATCGGCGACACCGATCCTTTCGGATGAGAGAAGTTGAAGTACACGTCAATCTGAATCGGCGTGATCTGCGCCGCGGATTTCAATAAATTGCAATCCGCCTTGCACCCGAACCTGCCGTATTCGGGGTACTCGAACGGCGCCTCACAACGGCCGTCGCCGCAACGCGCGTCTTGCCACGTCGTGGTCACAACGCTCGCGATCCAATCGCGCACATCGCTCGCTCCCTTCATCGTCGTGTCCCCGGGGATCAAGTTGTTCTTCAACGTGCTTGTTAATTCATACGCCTCACTCGCCGAACGTTGAAGGAACAGAATGGCCATGTAGAAACCCACGAATACCAAGAACGAGAATAACGAAGCGTAGTCCTTGCGGCGCTCGTGCTGTTGAAGTGAAAAAGAAAAATTGGAAAAAGTTGGGTTAATTTTGGGTTGCTTTCAGGGGTGACATCCATAGTATGCGGAACGCGAAGAGACACAGCTGTGCACAGCTGTGTGTCTTGACACGTGTCATTCGCCAAGGACGGAAGCACGTAGATACACTTCCGACATAAGCCAAACGCATATGCTATGTAGACAGTTGTGAACCCGAAGGGGGTTATGGCGAGGCGCTTCGAGTCATTGCTGTCCAAAACCCAAAAGACTGTCTTATGGCAAAGGTGTCCTGTCCTCTCGGTCGCTGTTCTACACCACGTCTGGACGTGATCAAGCCACTGGCTACTTACGTTTTTCTTGTATTTCGCGTACAGCGCGTTGACCACGGTCGCGGCGGTGGCGGGATCGTCCCCGTCCGCTTCAATGTCAAGGTCATACGTGCTCCCCTTCGGCTCGGGCTTGGTGGGGGCTTCTTGCTTCTTGAACAGGGACATCATCGTAAACGGAGGGGGGAGGGATCGCCCGCACTTCGGTGGTCACCGTGAGTGCGGATGCCCCTTTGAACGCCTGTAAATATGGAACGGAGTGTGAAGGGTTAGACGCGTGTGCGTGTGGTGCGTGACAAGTGCGAGATTCAACGCCGCGACGCCGCAACGCGTCCGAGTGTCGGACAGGCATTTTCGATCCGGACGTCACACGCAGTGCGGATGGAGGAAACCGCGCGGACCGCGTGTCGGAACGCGCGTGTTGTGCATCGACGCGTGCGCCAATCGTGCACGCGATTCGACACGTGCAACCCTACTGGTGTACGCAATCAATAACCGTGCGTGTCAACCCTAAAAGGCGATCGACGTAGGCCCACACCCAGGCACAACGCACACGGGTCGCCGTAGTAGAACGACCTTCATTGCTAAGCCAACACCATCGGCGGAGGAATAGCGTGTAAACGCACCAGTCGAACGCTGTGTGTCCGTCACCTACGCGACTTAATTTCGGACTTGCCAGTGGTGTCGCACGAAACACACACCACCCCGACACACTGGACGATGCGCGCGTGCCTTCACGATCGCGCGTCGTCGGATGGGAGGGACAGCCGGCGACGCGTGACGAGCCGGGCTACGCAGGTTTAACACCTGTAAGTGACAAATCGACTTGAGAAAAAACCAAGAAATGCGTGTCGAACAGCAAAAGTCTATGAGAAGAGCAGAGCAGTCTGCTGATTCTACAATCTCGAGTGTGAATAATAATACGTCCTCGTAGAAGCTACCTCCCTATGCGTCCCCATTGACGCGCCTAATAAACCCTCCCCCCGGTGTGGTGCCCCAGCCCCCACGAGTTCCCGGTTACGCGATGGCTATGAGTATTTAGTCCGCCGCCGTCCATGTTGGAGTGCGTTCGATGCAAATTTCCATTGCCAATCTCGTTGTCCATGTCGCTCCAGGTCGGCGCTCTCCTCGCCATAATCGCCACGATGAACAGCAACACCAAAAACACGATAAGCGACTTGTTCCGAGCCACGCCTCGGCATTTTCGGAACGCCAGCCGTTTCGTGAGCGGCAAATCGATACCGCGCTTGTGCAAGCCCGGAACGGATTTCAGCGCTTGCACGACGTGCGTCTGGGAATCCACTCGGCGAAGAGGTGAACCACTTCCACTGAATAATCCAGGAGTTAATAGACCCCCGACCGTTCCGTTGTTCACAAACCCTCCTTGTGCTCTGTCCCCTCGTCCTCCGTACGAACCGTTCGTCTCGACGTCCGAGTTGGTGCATCCATCGGAACTTATATTGCTGGTGACTCGCTGATGGCGGTGTAGTTTACTCGACTCGTGGTGCGTGACCACCGTGGCTCGTGAGTCGTCGCTCTCTCCACCGGAACTCAACCCGTCTGAGTCGTCGTGAGGCGAACCGCCATGTCGGCCTGGAACCGTGTCCCGGATGTCAACCGACACAGCACCGCCCCCGTTCCGCGTCCCTCCATCCCCCCTCCCCCAAACATTAAACTTCGAAGGCGACGCGCCGCCGTGAGTTTCTTGTCTTGTGACATCATCGTCGCTCAATCCGCGTTTCAACAAACGCGAGTGCATGGTCTTGAGTTAATGTTGGGTCGATACAAACCCAAGAGACCGTCCCTGGCCGCGCCACCACCGACACGGATGAACGCCCCGGTCGCACGAGCGTCTGGCACATGACACGACCCGAAGCGGATAGAGGGAAAGAGCACAACGGACCGATTTCTCCAGACTCTCTCGAGTTTTAACTTTTCTTGGACGGCAACAAGTTCAGAGCGCACCTCTTGACGCGCGGCGTCGGCGCGGGTTTACGTTGGGTCGGGCGTCGTGTTATACGGTCACGATGGACCCTCAACGCGGGTCACAAGGTCGCGGCGAGAAACGCGCGGCGAGTGGAGAAATAGACGCGTCATCGTTGTTCAAACGCGGCGGAGCGAAAGCCACGAGAGTTGCGGTGTCGGCGTCGGCGGCTAATAATTCTTCTCATGGGACGAACGTCTCGAGTGATGCAGACGCACGAACGAAACCAACGAACGTGGCTGTGGACGTACATGGTGTACATGCACATGCGAGCAACAACAAAAATACTTCGCACGAACGAACGGGTAAAGTAGTACCGTTTGATACTACTGAAGCATCAATACTATCAACATCTGAAATCGACCCAACAGGAGGGAGCATGAAATCTCACTCCGCCGTCCTGACCAAGTTTCGAACCTTGCTCAACGCGATGCAAGTCCCGCTATCGTTAAACCCTGAAAACAGCACGGCGTGCGTGTGGGACGCTCACAGCAACGTAGCAGAAGTCGTGCGACAGCGAGGGAAACACTTGACCAAAATGGGCCACGCTGTCGGCAATCAATTATTTCTCCTCCCCGAAGAGGTTTTGTATTTAGTGGAAACGGAGCGCGCGTTTTTGCTTGAGACTAGAATCGCCGAGACTGGAACGCATAAAAACCCTAATCAAATAAAACCCATGTCCCTACGTGCGGTGCATTCCCTGATTAATAACTCAAGAACCCTCCCGACGGATGCGTACACGGTGTTTGCGTTCCTTCAGCGACGCGGGTACGTCGTGCGGAGGTTCGGTGCGCGGTGGAGTTTGGCGGCGAAAAATAACTCCGGACGCATCAACCACTCGTCGGCGACGGGTCAAGGCGCTTGGTCCAGCGACATATCTCAAAGTGATGCAGTGATGCATGCGGTGCGTGTCAATGTCGACAACTTGCCCGCTGATGATGGCAGCGCACCCATGACAGAAGAAGCCACCGACGGCAATCTCAAGTGGTACCCGCGCGCGACTCGGTGGTTGGGACAGAACAAAAACGAGGTATGGAATAACGCAACGTTGACTCCTCAAACAAGTAACTCAAGAACTGACACGAATACCTCCGCTGCGTCCCCGGTTTTCACGGTGTACTCGCCCACTGGCCAGTTCTCGAAGAAAAATCCAGGGCCGGTGGACTTTTACGTGTTCGTGAGGTGTGTCGGTTTTTCTGAAAAAGATTCTGGAATAAATCTATTCGCCCCAACCCGACCCGAACGCGACGCATCATTAAAGAAGCTCAGACTGTTTGCCCATACAAACGCAACGGAAGACCCAAACATGAACCGGAAAATCGTGTGGGCCACCGTGGTGGACGGCGTCGTGGTGTTGCACAAGTTTAAGGACATTTAGGGTATGAGTGATAGTTTTTAAAGATTTTTTGTCATACTATTGTACAACGAGCTAGTCTATAGGTTCTACCTTATTCTACCTTCCCTTCTTTCCATCTACAGCCGTTCCTCTACCGATACCCCAACAT
>TARA_B110000977_G_scaffold201887_1_pt1 | contig 18503 bp, 12 predicted proteins | sample TARA_B110000977 | Tara Oceans TARA_B110000977 (sample SAMEA4397798) | marine metagenome | biome: Polar Biome; feature: [SRF] surface water layer (ENVO:00010504); material: water (ENVO:00002006), including particulate matter (ENVO:01000060) such as... | depth 5 m | reverse complement strand
AAGTGGTACACGAACTACGCGTTAAAAGGCGAGCAGGATTTTCAGGGGATAAAAAAGAAAAGAAAAACGTACCTTCACCTAACCGCATGGCTTCCGTTAAGTCAGTGACGTTGAACTTGATCATCACCGAGTCGGTGTCTCCGTAGATGACATCAGCGTTCGCGGCGTATCCATTGGATGTGTTGTACTTGGCAATCACTAAATCACGTGTCTGGTCGATCATGTCGCGGCCGAAAGAAGTAGTACTGCTCGAAATTTCTAAACACGGCAACGCACCGACCGTGGCGCCCGTGAACCCGTACACCGAGTTCGCGCTCACTTTCAGCGCGAGCTGCCTGCCGTCCAGCACCGCCTTCTCTAAAGGATCTTGTGCTTTCTTTAAATCCGCCTTCGCGCGTTTCCGCGCCCCGAGCAACTCCTCCAGAATCTCGGGAAGGATGCCTTTAGTTTTGTTTGACTTGACGAAGACGTCGCCGCTTGGTGACTTGGTGACGTCGTCCGCCGCGAGCTTACCCACCATGTCCTTCGGCACCAGTGTCGAATAACACAGGTTGTGCGCCATCATGATTGAGGGGTATAACGAGGCGAAATCAAGAGTCGCGATAGGGACCTCGTAGTACCCAGCCTTGGCGTCGAGAACAGTAGCGCCTTCGTACGCCACGCCGCCTTCCGCTTGGTCGCCTTGGCCTTTCTTGGGCATGTGAGGCACTAATAAACCTCGTTGCGCCGCTTTCCTCAAAATCTGGCTCATAACCTTAATAGATTGGCCTCTTGAGAGTAAAAAACTCAAAGGCACCCCAGTCACACGCGCCATCTCGATGTAGTTGTACATGTACATCAGCTTGTCTAACAGGCGCTGGGGGAGGTACGCGTCCTTGAGGCAATAGACGGCAAGCCTCCGTCGTGTCTCCGCATTGCCCGCCTGTAACTCACTAATCGCGCTGTGGTGCACATCCTCCTTCTGCTCACCAAGGAAGTGCGCGGAGACGCTGTTCAGTGAGTACGATGACAGCTTGTGGTCCCGCTGAACCGCTTGCATCAAGTCGAACTGTACCCTTCCCTCAATTGTGATTTCCTTCGAATCACGCGTGCCATACGCTTTCGACGAAAACGTCGTGTCCTTCATTCGAAGTTTCGAGCCGATCATTCTTCCCCAGTACGGGAAGTCGTCCACTTTGAGTTTTTCCGCGCGATTGATTAGATACGGGAAGTCGAAATTAACGATATTATACCCGATGAGTAAGTCTGGATCCGCGGAACGGAAAAACTTTCCCCACGAACGTAACAACTCGCGTTCGTCGCTGAAACACAAAACGTCAGATCCGACAATCGGCGCGCACGTGTCTAACGTCCAAATCGCGCGTATAATGGGCTTGTCGTCGCCTTGACACGTCACCATCGTGGCGATTTGAATCACCGGGTCGTACTCCGCGTCAGGGAAGTGGCCCTTCCTGCCCGCGCACTCAATGTCCACTGACAAGATTCTGAAAGGTGCCAACTTTGAGTATTGTCCCTCCGGCGCGTGCGAAATTACCGAGTCATACTTCACGTCACACTCGTACTGACACATGCTTTGCTTCTTCTCTCTGTGCGTGTACCCGTTCTTGGGGAGCTCGACCCAGTTCCCGCCCACCACGCCGCGATCGACCATGAACCTTAAGGTGTATAACACATTAGATTCGAACGTCTGAAAACACAACGCGGTGTGGTGCAGCCCGGGGACGTGAAGGCCTTGCTTTTCCAAAATGCCTCTGGCGGTCGCGACCATGTTGGGCAGCGTACACGTGATTTTGACGAACGTTGAAGTCTTACCTTCTTGGTAGAACATCAACGACTGTTTACCTGTGATTATCTCGACGTTCGAGATGAACACGCTGCTTCGGTTGCCGCCGCCGCCGCGCTGTTGCTGGCTCACAAGCTCATTCAAATTCTTACAGAACTGCTCGCAATACCCATCCTGAAACGAATCCGGAACCTTGGCGTAGAAGTAGGGCTCGAAGCCGTGCACGTGCACGCAGACGGAATTTCCCCCGGCGGTGACACCGAAAATGCGCAACATCGCGGCGGGGCCCATGGCTTTGCGCTCCGGGCCCAGCATTGAATGAGGTTCACTAATGACGTAGTCGATATCGAGCTGCTGGAACACGATCGCATCTTTAGAAGGGTCCATAGCGGGGGGGGGCTTGCGCTTCCAGTGCTCGCGCTCGGCGTCAGCGACGATAATCTATAGTTACGGGAGGGAGGGGAATATGAAAGGTCAGCGTGATGTTGGATGGGGCATGTTGGATGGGATACATGCACATGTCTCTCTCCACAACCGTGTGTCTCTTGTTCAAAAACGCGCGCGTCAGATGTGCCAACTTGAAAGCCACGACGCGATCAATCACGTACCTTCTGGTCCATCACGTCGTTGAGAAACACGTCTTCGTCATCCGGGTCCTCGTACTCCTCGGGGAGCATTGGTTCACTGTCCATGAACTCCTGGCCTGGGCCGACGTACGCGCGCTTGGCGCCATCGGGACCAGACCCCTCGCCAGGCCTTTTGCTCATGGTTTGAAATATGCAGCTCGGCCTGTCCAAGAGGTTCCTTTCTCTCGCGAGTCACACACGGTCCAACACAAGGCGCAGACAGGTGAAAAACACTGACCGTCGCACGCTTCCCGACTACGAAACGAAGTCGCTTCCTTTCGCAGCGTTTCCACCGAAGACGCGTGGCGAAGGGTATGGACCCGATCGCGCGTCTTTCTTCCTCTTTTTCAGATGCCAAAAGTTCGCAAAACAATTTTTTTTTCGAGCTCGCTCTTCTCGGGCGGACCGACACGGACAGCGCACAGCCCAGCCGCAAAGGCCGCCGATTGGTCTGCCTCGCCACGTCGACTACTCTGCACTTTTTGTGCCCTCACGTACGAAGGTGGAGTCTACAAAAAATCCAAATGAAGAGGCACGAACATTTCGCAACAGGCCAAGAAAATAAGAAAAAATCTCGCCTCGCTGTCGCAATCTCTTGGATTCGACAGCACACACGCATCGCACACTCTTCGGCGCCGGGACACGGGAACGGGTTGGAGTGAATAGCTGTCCAGTTGGGGACATAGTTGCACAAAGGGGTGGTGCAGGAATTGGGGTAGTCGTTTTTTTTTCGGGTTCGAATTCGCCCATAGTAAGGGGGCCGGTCTTCGTACGGTGCGTACCGACATATTCCCTTCCCGCCTTTCGGGGCTCCATCGCGGGCCCGAGTTTCCCGCCCACGCTGTGTGCGCGCGTGTGTTTTGCGATGCTTGAATGACCTGTGGGATGCAGTCAAGTATTGCTCAACACTCCAACGCACCACTGCGTGTTCGTTTTTGGCATCAAAGGGAACCGCGAACCCTCACTTTAGCCCTCTTTCGCGTTCCGTCGTCTCGACCGATGGCGAGTTTTATTACGGAAGCGATGCCATGGTTTCTCGGAAGTCCATCGAAGGGTGTGTTCGCGGTGCCGTGCATGGCGGGTTCATGCCCTATACATCGCGTACGCATCACACAGAGATGGCTACATACCGCACGTGACCCCCCCTGCCACGAACCAAACGAAACACATCGCGAAACCCTGCCTACGCCGTAGGTCCGGCACCGACCACTCGTCTGACTTACCGCCTCTGTCTCCACTTTGACGGTTCAGCAGTTTGCAAAAAGTGCTCTTTGCGAATCGAAAATCGAACAGCGACCTTTCGTGGGTTGCGGACGCCAGGTACGTATGCGCTGCACGACGGGCCTTGACCCGCTTTCACGCCCTACATACTTGATCTGTGTCGTGCAGAAGCACGTAGTGCGATTGGAACCGCAATTGGGCCCGGCGTTCGACCACCACAGGCGTGTTCCGGCGCGCAAGCCAACAGATTTTCCGACGCTGACAAACTCTCCCTCCCGCCTCTGCTTTCTGTCTGTAGAGCTCAGAGTCACGACGGAAGGCCAGCGTGCCACCAGCGTGGCGAGGGCTACACGCGCGCTCGTCGGGAAATCGACGTAGGCGCGTGCGTGCGTAACGAACACGGCCACGGTAAGTTTTAAATTACGGAGCTCAAAGCACACTAATACAATACCCGTACATACTACCGCGCAAAGGGTCGAGGCGCGCGTCGTCGCACCTCCGACGCGCGACACCACGACACGCGATTGCGTTCGATTCTTCGGAACTTTCCAAAGATTTTTATTGGACACCTGAATTTTTTGTGAGATATGTTTTTTTCTGTGGCCCTCTCTATAGGGACTTAAGAGCTTGATCCCCCTACTCTCTCTGACCCTCTCTCCCCCTCCGCAACCAAACTTAACAGACCATGCTCGCGGGTGCGTCCCCCGACACGAACGGGTTGTTGCCCGGCATCGCGGGTAAGCGGTGCGCGCACTGCAACACGCAAACCACGCCGCTGTGGCGCAACGGCCCAGATGGCGCCAAGACGCTGTGCAACGCGTGCGGGGTGCGGGATAACAGGCGGCACGCCAAGACCAGAGGCGCGGCATCACGCCCGCGCCCCCGCAAGGAATCCACCACAAACATCGCCGCGACTACGGCTCGCTTAAAGAAGCAGGCGCAGATGGCGCTGGACGGCGACGACGGCGAGGTTGGCGGCCGGCGAAGCGCGCGTTGGAATGCCGGGCTCCTGACCAAGCGCGCCAAGGCTGAATCCGCGGACGCGGACCTAAAGCGCGCGCAGAAACGTCAAAGAGTGTTTGCGCACCATGACCACAGCGCACCAGGCGCTGATGTCGGGCCTGACGGGACGATCTGGACCCCGATGGTGAACGACATTGCGGATTACGACGCCAACACCTCTAACACGTTTGTGCCGTCCAACTCGTACATCCAAGCACGGCCGAATACCCCAGGCGGTCGATTCGCGCCCGGGTCTGCCGCGCCTTTGTACGACGCCACCTCGTCTGACAAAGCCTGGCTCACCGAGGTGAACCACGGGCGCCCGCAAGGCACCGAGCTCCGCGAGCGCCAGCTCGAGCAGCTCTTCGACGTGTTTGAAGAAGCGAGCTGGCACTCTGGGGCGATGCCCGAGTCGGCGCACGTGGCGTACGACGTGCTCGGGTACGGCGGCGCTAGCGTTGCGGAGGCTGAAGCGGCGATGAAAGGCGGTGCGTTGGGTGACATGTTCGCCGAACTTACCGACGAGGATGACCACGTGCTTTCCAACGGCCTCGCCATGCACTCGGAGACCTGGGACGCGGTCGACCCGCTGAAGGGTCGCTCCAAGTCGCACGGGAGCGAGAAATCCGACCGGTCGTACACCCCTCCTTTGACGCCGAACGGCTCCATTGAACTCGGCGCCGGGTTCGTGCGTGCCGATAGTGCGTCCCTCTCCGTGGACGGGTTCAGCGGCTCCCCCGGGGGATCCGTGCCGTCGCGCTCTGTGGACGACACCGACGTCGACGCGAGTGAAAACGGCAGCGACGCGGGCGAAGGTTCCGTGTTTGGGTCGGACGCGTCGGGAAACGAGAAGAGCAGTGATCTCGCCGCGGCGGGGTTGGTGAAGGTTGAAAAAAGGGCCACGCGGGCCAGTAGACTTCAAAACACCAACCCCAAAGCGGCCCCCCTTAAGGTGAACAAGGGGACGAGTGAGCTCAAGGAGCGTTTAACCGACGGCAAGGATGCCAAAAATGCGAGGAGGATCGGGGTGTTGACGGGCGTGACTAAAAAGCCACGCGCCGCGCACCATACGAAGAAGAAATTGACGAATTCAAATTCTAAGGGGAGGGAGATGGTGAATGTAAGGGAAACTCGACGCGCGACGAGGGCCACGAAGGGCGACACGGATGACATTACAGTCGCTCCTAGCCGTTCGCGCGTTACGCCGTCCGCGGCAGACGCTGAGCTGGCGTTTCGTCGGTACAAAAAGCTTCGCGCCGAGAACGGCCGCGTCGCATTGCTCGCGCGATTCGCGCGACCGGCGCCGCCGCAGCTCAGAGCGCGCGCGCTTCTCGGGGGCGTCTCTGGAAGCTCCGGCGCGAAAGAGCACGAAGCGGAGGCGGCGAACGTCATGGCCGCCGCCGCCGCGGGCGAGTACCAGTTTGTGCTGGGGTTTGAAGGCGTGCAGCGCCAGCAGCGCGAGCGCGCGTCGCGGGGCGAAGCCATCAAGGAAGCGTCAAGACGTCGTCGGCGACGCGCATGTTTCAACCCCGCGGCGAGCAAGCGCAGGCGAAAGCAACAAGCCGCGCTTGAAATCGCGATTGAAGCGCCGCTACAGATCGTGCACGACGCCAGCGAGTTGTTCCTGGGGTACGAATTCAAACATGAGCAAGAGGTTGCTCCTTTGGATACTGACGTTCAAGTTGACCACGCGGCAAACGACGAACCTCACGAGCCTTACAGCGAGTGGGAATCGGACGATGACGTGCCTCTCGCCGCTTTGGCGGACCGGGAGGAGTCACCTGACTTGACGTTAGCGGACATCGCAGCTCAGTCGCTGGCGGAGGACCAAGCGGCGGAGAAGGCAAAGCGCGCGGCTGCTAAAAAAGCCGCGCTCGCCGCGAAGGCGCTGAAACCCGAGCCGGAACACCCGTCTGTGATGGCCAAAGTCGCCAGCGCGGCGTCCTGCGTGCTGTCGAGGTTCATCGGCACCGCAAAGCCGACCGTGTCCGCTAGTAAAGACGCGTTCCTGGTGGACTCGCCCTCAACGCCGCGCAAGCGCAGGACGCCCAGGGCCAGGAAGGTCAAGACTGAAGCGTAAGACTGAAGCGTAATTCTACCTTCAGCGTAATTCTTTCGTCAAGACTTTTCGCGTAATTCGAAATTAATTCGAAAGTCAAAACGTCAAATTCTTCTTCGACATTCCCCTCGGCTCGGCCGCGCGGTCGACGCCTCGGAGGACGTCACAAACGCATATTAATATGCACACAATGTACACGATCATCGTAATAAATTATTTAGGAGTCGTGGAGACTTGCGGGTGGAGGGTGCAGCGCAGAGAAAATCCTTTCTAACCAGAAGAGACGCCAAATACTTGGATAAGTAAAATAACGTTCCGCCGGCGCGCGGACTTGCGGTGCGGTGTAGAGAACGTCGCTACGATAGCGATGAGCGATTAACACGTGTAACGCAGAATGAATGAAGAGATCATCAACGCTTCGAACCTCTACTCGGGTCTCTTTGCTTTGTCTGTTCGACTTTGTGACGTCGCAAATCGTTTTTTATTTCAATTTACACCCACATTTCTCTCGTAGTTTTACCTCACGTCGCAGTTGGCGCGACTCGTTTGGGAACCTTGGCGGGTGGCGCATCTGTGGTAACGACAGTGGGCGCGACGCGTTTCGGCACTCTCTGCTCGAACACAGCCATCGCCGCGGCTACGCCTTCGCCCACCGCGATGACGGGCTCGGGCGCAACGCGCTTAGGCGCGGGCTTTTCCATCGCGTCGCTCGTCGCTTGTTTCGCCGTCTCCGCTGCCGGCACCTCCGCCTCCGTTTTGTTCGCCTCCGCCTCCACTTTCGCCTCAGCCTTGGCCTTGGCTTTCGCCGCGGCTTCCTCCGCGAAGGCCTTGGCCTTGGCATGCGCCACGACCGCGGCTTGTTTCGCCGCTTCCACGCGCGCCGCCGGGGTGAGTTTTCTGAGATGCGCCGGGAGCTTTTCTGGCGCGATCGCCACGCCGATTTCGCTCTCGGTGAACTGCAACACCGAGCAGTACCCGTCGGATGAGCTCACCACTAAAGTTCGGCCGCATGGCGACCACGCCGCATCGGTGATCGCGGCGTAGTGCAGCCCACCCACTAACGCAACTGGTTTCTCCTCCCCGGAGTCGTACACAGCCACGGTGTCCGTGGTGCACACCGCGAACAGCGTGCGGAAGGGCAAGTCGAAAGTAGGCACCTTAGTTTCTGTAGTGGTTTCATCCATCACAGGTTCAACGCCTTCCTTTGATACTACCGACCCAGACGCCTCCACCGGCGTCTCCGTGTCCTTCACCGGCGTCCCGGGTCGCCCCTTCAACTCCCGAGGCTCGTAAAACACGGGTGAGAACCGAACGCTCACCGCGGGGGCGACGCCCGGAAGACGCAGTGCTGGGCGGTGGAACCGATCGCGTGCGTAAAGGTACGTCGCGTGTTGCTCCTTCGCGTTCGCGTGTTCCTTGAACAGCCCCGCGGGTACTGCGAGGAAGGAGCCGCACGGCGACCAAGCAGGCCGCCGGAAAAAGCTTTGCAGCGTGTCGTCGTGGAACAACGGCGCTCTTGGGAATTTTTGGTCCTCGGACATTTTGATGGCGTTCGTATCGGTGTCTTGTTGTCCGCCTGAACCTCCCGCTCCATCCTTCGGGTCTGGGATTTCCTCCGTGGACTTCAGCACTTTCTGGCACGCCACGTGTTTGCACCACCGCGCGGATAGCATGTTGTGCGTGGCCCCCATCCCCCTTGAGGCGAAAACGCGCGCGGTGCGGTCGCCGCTCTGCGACACGATGTACTCGCCGTGCGGGTCCCAGGACACGCCTTGCACGTAATGCGTGTGTCCTTGCAGACGCAGGGCGCCTTTGGCTTTCGCGGTGTCCCATACGATGCACTCGTTGTCCACGGAGCCAGTGACGATACCGACACCTTCAGGGGCCCACGCCAGGTCCTGCACGTCGTCCGAGTGCCCGCGAAGCACCGCGCTGGTGCGCCAGCTCGTGGGATCGCCGTGCTGGTTGGTTTGAGGGTTTTTTCGGTCCCCGGGGCGCCACACGATGACCTCCCCAGCGTCGCCCCCCGACGCGAGGGCGTCGCCGCCGGGAGAGAAACGAACGCAGTTCACGGTTTTGGTGTGCGCCGTGAGCGTCTCTTCGTGCGTCACATCAGGGTTTCCCTCAGCATCCTCGCCCACGCGCCAAAGCTTGATCTCCTTGTCCGTGCCGCAAGATGCGAGCAGGCCGGTGGCGGGGTCAAAGTCCACGGACAAAACGGGCTTCTTCTCGTGCCACAGCACTTGCAGCGTCTTCACCTTCATCCTGGCACCGGACTCTGATGAGGTGGCGACGCCGAAGGGAACGCGCGCGCGCGTGTGTGCGTGGAAGGACACCGCGCGTCTCTCCTGTAAGAGATTTTTGAATCTGAAAGTTGGTTGGTGGGATTTCTTGAGTTATTGGTGAGTAAATATGTTTTATGCATCCAGACTAACTGCTCATAGAGCTCAAATCGTCGTAACGTCCGAGGAAAGAACTTAAACGCCGCTTGATGAGATCTGAGATCCAGCAACGACCCCACAACTCCATACGCGTGGCACGACATCCAACCCACCACCACTAACAACGATGCCATCTAAAGCAGCGACAGGCGCTGCCAAACGCGCGCGCAGAAAAGCGCGCGCGGCGCAGGCGACCATCACGCACTCCGACTCTCAATCCGACTCGGAAGTACCGAAGATTGAGGGAGAAGCGATCCCTTGCCTCCCCAACCACCTCGTACTGGCGCACATTCTCTCCGGAGACGCGGGATTGATCGGTCCCGCTGATTACGCACGGCTCCAGCTCTACGATGTGTGACACGGTGGACGCGATGGGGTATCATTTGGAAGAGCCGGAAATGCATCTCGCCGCGAAGGTCGGGTGCTGGCTGACACTCAAGCGCTTGCATCAGCAAGGTCACCCAAAGGACGACAACGAAGTTTGCCTCGCCGCGGCGGAGGGCGGACGGCTCGATGTACTGCAATGTACACGTGCAGAAGGCTAAGCATGGGACAGGTGGACGTGCAACGCGACGGCGTGGGGCGGGTACCTAGAGGTTCTACAGTGGGCGCGCGCGAACAGCTGTCCCTGGGATGTGAGTGTGTGTACGTACGCGGCATACGGCGGACACCTCGAGATGCTTCAGTGGGAGCGCGAGAATGGGTGTCCGTGGGACAAGGAGACGTGCGCGGGGGCAGCTATGGGCGGACACCTCGAAATTATGAAGTGGGCGCGCGCTAACGGCTGCCCATGGGACTGGAAGACGTCTCATGGAGCTAAGCAGGGCGGACATCCATACAAGGTGATGAGCGCGGCGGTGCTCGGACGCCTTGATATGATTCAGTGGGTGGTCCAGAACGACGTGCCAAATGTTAAGCAACAATTTGGGACACGCAGGTGGATCTCACGATCTCCCTTTGGTTGAGGCGCGGCGAGAAAATACGAAAAGCGGCTAGATATGAAAAGAAAAAGAAAAAAGAGCGTATGCGCGATTGTTTGTTTGTTTGTTTGTACGAAGAATAAGAATCTGTTTGTGACAAGTGCGATGTTGGTACCTATACCGATCACGCGTACGCCACTCTCGCGGCGAGCGCGGCACCTCTTACGGCGAACCTGTTCGTTTTCGCCTTGGTCTTTTGCGCGACGCGAGCGCCCGCACCGCGGCTCACTCCTCTCGTCCTCGACACCCCCATCGCCGCAGTCACCCCTTGTGAACCCCCTTGCCTCAGCACCCCACACTGCTCCACCGTCACCCTCTGAAACGTCTCACCCTCCTGTCTCGCGTCCCCCAGCTGTTCTAGCGCGGCGATGATGTTCCACCCGTCCACTACTTGTCCGAACGCGACGTGCGTGCCGTCCAGCGCGTCGGGGCGGACGTTTGGCAGGGTGATCATGAACTGCGAGCCGTTGCAGTTCAGCGCACCCGGGTTGTACATCGTTAACACTCCAGGCCCGTCGTGCCCAATCTCAAAACTCTCATCCGCAAAGTACGGACCGTCTTCGCTGACGTAGATGCTCTGTCCGCCTTTTGCCGCATCCGGTAACAGCGTCGCGAAATCGAAATACTCCGGGTCATCGGTGTTGTGCACGACTTCGTCCAGGTCCGTGAAGTCCCCGCCTCGCAGCCAGTTCCCGGGAAACACCTTGAACATCGTCGCGGCGTAGCATTTGAACTCGCACAGCTTCAGGAAGTTCTCCGAGGTTACGGGGTGCGTATCTGCTTTGAGCTCGAACGTGACCCTGCCCAGGTAATACCCGCCCGCGCGAATCTCAAAGAAACATAACGGGTTGTTCGGGTTGGGTGGGCCCAACGGGGGGATGTACGGCACCTCAGGGGTCTTCAAGCACTCCGCCCACTTCTCTCGCTGCTCCCACTTCACCGCATACACACCCCCAGGTGCGAGGGGGAGGATGGACGGGATGTCCTTGTACTTGCCCTCCTCGGCGGTGGGCTCGCCCGACATCGCGGAACGAAGAGCGGCAAGCCGGCAACACGAAACGCGGAAGCAGAACTGGTGCGAAGCGGACACCCGACGACCACGTGCGAGCCGGTGAGGCCGAGCGGATACGACCGAACTGCGACCGGTGATGCGCGTTGACGAATGGGGCGGGCAGGGTCGTCCGCGGGGCGATCGCACCAACTTATCGCAATCGATGCCAAGTGGACGTGAAAAATCAAAGATCTTGTTTTTTTTTGGTCTGTTCCGAGGATCTGGCGATCCACGAGCCACAACAACCGCACGTGACACCCTCCGCGATGGCCCCAAAACCCGAACGTAGCTCCCATACTCCCGTACAGGGTCGTATCGGGACTAGTAATGATCAGTCCGAGGCGCAAGAAGGCACCTCGAACATTCCATCCTACTCGACAACTCGGACACCCGCAGATCTCGCGCGAATTCGTGCGTTTGCTGACGTGATTCGCGACGCCATCGAGGAGTTTAGTTCGATCAACGAGCTTGAACCTGAAGTAGCCGCGGAGCGCGGATGCTTAGGGACGCTGCGAAGTTTACAATGGCGTGGAAATTTCCCTTTACAAGGAGCCTTATGCGAAGCCGCGGCGAAGGGTGGACAGCTCAAGGTGCTGAAGTGGTTACTTGAAAACGACTGCCCGTGGGACGAGAAGGCATGTTGAAGGCATGTTGCAGGCGGCGCTTGGCGGGCAGCTCAAGGCGCTGAAGTGGGCGCACGAGAACGGCTATCCATGGGACAAGACGGCGTGCGCGAACGCGGCTCGTAACGGGCACCTCGAGGTGATTCAATGGTTGCGCGCAAAAGGCTGTCCGTGGGACAAGACGACGTGCAATAACGCAGCGTTGGGCGGACACCTCGAGATGCTGAAGTGGGCGCGCGCGAACTGCTGCCCGTGGGACGCAGAAAAGTGTGCGTCATTAGCAGCGGAGAACGGACGCAAGAAGCTCAAGGCGTGGATCGTTAATGCTTCACCTGGCACAGACATCACTGCGAATTATAATGGTTTGACACCGCCACACATCGCCGCTCGTGATGGACGCGATGCGGTAGTGCGAGCGCTGATTAAAGCGGGCGCGGACGTCAACAAGGCGAAGGATAAAGGCGAGATGCCCCTGCATATTACCACTCAACATGGCCACCAGGCTGTGATGCGGGCGCCTATTGAGGCCGACGCGAACATCCACAAGGCGTTGCATGGAGCCAGCATGGACGTCGCCAAGGCATTGAATAACGCTGGCTATGAGGGTAGTCTTGAAGAAGACAACGAATACATAATAACAAACTTTTTTCTGATGTCCGTCCATCTATTTCAAATCGTACATGCTCTTCCCGCTTCTCGCCGCGCGCGTTCGTTTCGGACCCACTTTGTTCAACACCCGGTACCCCACCGTGGGAACGAACCGCATGAAATGCCTTAGGAGCATAATGGGCTGCTTGGCTAAAACGACTTCATCCAAACCGAACGCCGCCCCAGCTGCGATGCGTCGCGCAGTCCACCCCGCGTCTAAACGCTTTTCCTTCTTGCCCACGACGGCGCCTTTTTGTTCTGAAGCGTTCGTCTTTGCTTTTTCATCACTTTTCCCCGCGTCCGTGTCGCAGGTTGATTTCTCAAGCGTAGCGCCGTACACCACTCTGGTTTGCCCTCCTAGTCCAGTAGCAATCGGTCCGGGATGTGCCACCGTTACCCTCACCCCCCGGTCCGCGACTTCGCCTCGTAGGGAGTGGCAAAACGCCGCGAGCGCGGCTTTTGTAGCGCTGTACGTCGCCTGGCCTGGCGCAGGGCACTTCACCGCCATCGAGCCTATTGCGACGATCGTGCCTGTTCGTCTTCCCAGCATACTGGGCAGCACCGCTTTCGTCAACCCAATAGCACTCATGACGTTGATTTCAAACATATCCCGGTCCACCTCCTCCGTCGTGTCCTCTGCCGCCGCGTGCTGCGACCCGCCCGCGACGTGGAAAAGGTAATCGATCCCGGCGTTTTCGTTGCCCGTCATCTGTTTCGCCATTTGCAACGCATTATCTGAAGCCTTCTTCGCCGCGGAGGCGCCTCCTCGCGCGTCCAGCACCAGCGGTTTCGCGTCACTCGCGCTGCAGGCGTCACACGCGGCGCACAATTTTTGAAGCACATCAATCCTTCTACTGGTGACAATCAACTTCGCGCCGAGCTTCGCTAAATGAAGCGCCAGCTCCTCGCCCAGGCCTTGCGACGCCCCAGTTATCCACACAACCTTGCCGTCGTACGCCTCCTTTGGGGCGTCGCCCAACACACGCACCCACGGGTCGCACGTACCGACCGCCATGTCGATGAACAACGCGAGGACCACGAACGCGGTGATGGGGGCGAATAATGGGGCGCCGAACGCAGAGGAGAACACGGTTATGGCCACCAGGCCGTATGTGAAGAGCTCACAGATAAGTTGCGTCACCACACCGAGCTTCATGATTGCGTCGGGTTTCACAGAAGGTCAAGCGTAGGTCGACACGGTCGCTGTGCAGTGACATTGGTGGCGTCTAGGGCAACGAGATAAAAAAAACACTTGGCGAAAAAACCTGCTGCTTTTTCGAAATTTGCCCCCTAACGATCGCTCGTCCTTGGCCACCGCAAGACACCACCGCGCGCCGGTCGATCGGGTGTGACCTTCGAGGTCCCCCGTTAGATCGATCGGGAGGGGAAACGACCGGTGTAGGGTCAGGGTCAACGGGGACTGCCTGAGCGTCGAGAAGGTCGGACGTTCCGATGAGTGAGATGGAAGAGATGGAATCTGAAGTCGGCGGGCTCGTGTTTCATTCCCTAGGCACCGTGGGTTTCTCTCACCCTGAGGAAGCGGCTAGTTTCCCCACCCCCCCGGGATACGCCAAGCTCGTCGCGGTGTCGAGTCGCTACGGCCTGACGTTGTTCGCGGACCACGCCGGTCTGTGCGTCGCAACCACGTCTCGGCTCGCGGAGGTCATCGAGAGTTTAAAGGAAAAGCTCCCCGCCGAGCAGATCGTACCGGGTCCCGACTTTTGCCGCATACCGCTGAAGGACGTTTCCAACGTGAGTTTTTGCCCCGACGAAACCACAGTAGGCGCGGTGGTGGGCAACGCAGTGCACTTGTTCCAAACGAAGGACTTATGTGATTTTCCTGGACAAGGCTCACCACCGACCGCGTTCAGGGTACAGGTACTCGGGGATGACGATGAAAACGAAATGATTCGAGATCTGCAATGGCTCGTGGAGTTTCCGATGGCGTACCTCGCGCTGGTTGCCGCGGAGAGCGACACGATGGGCGAGCGCGCGAAGCTCGTCGTGGGGAGCGCGATGTCGCTGAACCAGGGCGCACCTGTGCCCATCGCAGAGGGCGTACGGGCGTTCGCCGTGGCGCGAGGACCTGATGACGAAAGCAACGATGAAAATAACCAAACAGGTGCGCTCGCCGCGTGGGCGCCGTACTCAGGCGGCGTCGTCATCGCGCGCCTCGCGGATGGCGGATACACCGCCACGATGAAGCACCACGCGGTCGGGCCGTGCGAAGAAGGGTCCGTGGAGGTGAACGTGGACGGACTGGCGTTTTTGCTAGGCGAAGAGAAAAAGGGAAACAAAATCGCGCTCCTCGCGCTGTGCAGCGACGTCGAGGATCCGGAGTCGCACCGCTGCGTGTGCGTCGCATGCGACACCACTGAAGGCGACGACACACGTGACAGCAAGGGGTACGAGTTAAGTGGTGCGTTTGCGATTGACGATGACGAAACCGCCGGTCTGGTGGGGCCGTTCGCGCATTTAAGGAGCGTCGCCGCGTGGCGGGTCGCCCTCGCGTCGCACCGCAAGGCGTGGGATAACCAGCTGTGTGCGATTCGTCCTCCTGACGGAACCTCCACTCCGTGCGTGCTGGACGTGGAGGACGACCGGTGCGTCCCCTCCATTCCTTTAGCAGGGGAGGATGAAGACTCGAACTTCGTCGTAGGGATAGCGCTTGACACCACCGGATGCGGCGGGCGCATGCTCCACCCCGCGGATAAATCCCGACCGAAACTTCCGCAAGGACCTTTGGTGTTCGTCGCCACCGCGGATGCGCGGCTCACGTCAATGCGCTTGGGCAACCTCGATGAAGAGGCTGCAATGCGGTTCGAAGCGGAAGCCGTGCGGCCGCCGTTACAGGACGTGCCGGTGTCCCCCGCCCTCGCGGGGTCGCCGGCGCCGACGCCGCCGGGGAGCGCCGCCAAGCCGGCCGGGCGCCTGGACTTCGAAAGCCCGTCGCCTGAGGCGAAGAAAACGCAGGGCGCACAGGACACCTTCCCACCTGTCGGAAACACATCCCCCGCGCCCTCCAGCGGGTTCGGCGCCGCGTTCCTGGCGAAAGCGAACGCGGGGTACGCGGCGGCGCAAAAGGCGCTTGAGGAGGAGTTGGAGTCGTCGAAAAACCCAGCGCGTGTACAAAATTCACCCGCTTCAACCCCCGCGTTCAACTTTGGATTCGGCGGCGCTTCCGCGTATGGGTTCGGTGTAGCTACGAGTGCGTCGAGTACAACCACCAGTGCCTCGACCAAAGCAGCGCCATCGGCGTTCACACTCCCCAATTCCACAACTAGCGGCTTCGGCACTGCGTCTCCGTTCGGCGCGACAGCGTCGTCCGCCGCGACGTCTTCGCCGATCGGAACCTTCGGCCATACCGCTTCGTCCACCACCACGGCCGCGCCCGCGACGTTCACGTTCACGGGGGCGACTGCGACGCCCGTCGCGGTGAAGCCGGGAAGCGGGTTCGGGTTCGGGACGCCCCCGAGTGGCGGGAAGAAGGAATCGGACGAGAAGAAGGACGGGTCGGAGACAAAACCAGAGAGCGTTGTGGAGTCGAAACCGGCGGTTGGGGGATTCAACTTTGGAAACACATCTGCCGCGACTTCCTCGCCTTTTGCGTCCGCGCCTGCAACTTCCTCGCCGTTCGGCGCGAAACCCGCGGGCGGGTTCGACTTTGGCGGCGCGAAGAGCGAGACGGCGAAACCCATCGTCGAGGCACCGAAACCCGCAGCGGGTGGTTTCAACTTTGGAGGTACCTCCGCTGCTCCGGCGACGGCCACAACTGCGCCTGCTCCGGCTGCGTTTTCCTTACCGATAATCGAGGCGAAGACGACGCCCGCGTTTGTCGCGACGTCCGCTCCGGCACCAGCCGTGACCCCCACTTTCGCCGTGACACCCACCCCGGCACAAACGCCTACTCCCGCAGCGCCACCAAGCACCCCGTCCGCGACCCCCCTGGTGGACGCCGCGAGCGACGCGCACGTGCAGTACGGGTTCCAGCTCCTGGAAGCGGTGCGACTCGGGGCGCTCGATATGGAAAGCGCACAAAAGCAGCTGAAGGACCTGATGGTCAGTGGAACGCCTCCCCCCCCAACTCCCCCGACGCGGGGGTTCAACGAAGAAGCAACTGCAACTTCAACGAAGAAACAACCCGGAAACACGAGTTTCGAGCAAAACACACCCATGCCTGCTGGCTTCGCCCCGACCAGGGTCGCCGCGTCGCCTAGCGCGTTTGTCAAGGACCCTACGCCCACTTGGGGCCGGAAGCTCGCCGCGACACGGTCGTCCGCGGCGTCGGTGCCCCCTTTAACGACTCCACCTGGCACAGACCCCGGCGCGGCTGGCTTGAAAGCGGTGATGGATGACATGCGTTCCGCGGTGGATGAAGCCAGCGCGATGTTGGATGACGTCATAGGGTTGGTCGACGCGGTGTCTTCCGACGCGAGCGGAGCCGACGCTCGCCCGTTTGGTTTGCGGGACGTCGCCGACGTCACGAACGAAGCGTTGGCGCTGTCTGAATTGGTCAAGAAAGAAACTCTCGAGGCGGGTAAACTCCGACCGAAAGTCGCGGAGATATGGGCGGAGAACACGCGGGACGAAACCATGCGCGCGGAGCTGGAATCGCTTTTCGAAAGAGCCGCCGAGGACGTCGACGCCGCTTTGGCCGACGCGGAGCGCGAGCGCGGCGAATCTTTAGCGGCGGAGCGTTCGGCGCGCGAAGCGGGCGGGCCCGCGCGCGTTGCCGAGCGCAACACGAAATGGGGCCCAAACGCGTTGGCGCACGCGGCGTCGCGGCCGCTACCCCCTGCCCTGGACCGCATGCGCCGCATTATCGATGAAGACGTCCGACGGCTCACCACGGCGATGGCTGATTTGGAGAGCGACATCGAACGAAAAGAACGCGAACGGCGGCGACGGCAACGGATGGAGAAAGTCGGCGCGGAGAATGTCAATTCTGCAAACGCGCTACCCTGGGGCCCGGGCGCCGCGTCACAGTTTTCACGCCGAGCTGGGTTGCGATCGCCTGTGATGCCTGATTCCGGTTCTTTACCCGCGTCGCTCGTGAAGGGCGCGAGCGCCGGGTTCGGGAGGCGATTTTTTGGAGGAATCAAAGGCTCGGCGGTGCGCGGTACGCTGGCGGGCGCGTCTGTTCAGAACTCGGCGCGTTCAATCGCCGCGGCTTCGTTGCCGGCTACTGCACGTCTCAACGTGTCCGGATCCGCATCTAAACCCCCGACTGGAATGGAAGGCACCGCGCGTGAAGAGACGCTTCGCGAGCTTCGCCGACGCCGGGGGTTGATTGACTCGCAGGCGCAACGGTTGGAAGAGATCATCGCGAAGACGCGGGCGGAGAGTTTTGGGTCGAGCAGCGTCAAGGCTGCTGCGGCAAAAGACAAGGTTGGAACGTCGTCGCCAGCTGCGTCTAATACCTCATCTTCATCACTCGCGTCGTTCTCACCCGTGCGCCGCATTCCCGCGTTCCACACCCCAGGAGGTGCGCCTCCGCAAACGCCCGGGACGCCTGGGAGTCTAAATACGCATACACATCCGGGCTCTCCGTTCGCCTCGTTCCACACCCCCGCGGAGTGGACGGGGTCGGACGGAAACTCGTCGGATGAGAACGAACACGCGTTTTCAGAGCAAAAGTTGTCCTCGCCAGTCGGTTCACGGCGCCTCGCCGCGCCGTCCGAGGAGGAGGAGAACTCTGTGGTCAGGGCGGTGCTGTCGCGAATCTCGGGACCGCGAGTCACGAGCACGGTGAAGAAAAGCAAACCGCGAGTGGAGGAGGAGGATGAGGTTCCAGAAATTCCGAAGCCGCCGGCGTTTACGGCGCAGCCGATTTCGTTTTCTCAGCCGCCTTCCGTTGCCGAACCGTCGGAACCGGAACCGGCGGTCCAAACCAAACCAACGGGAGGCGGGTTCGGCGCCGCGTTCCTGGCGAAAGCCAGCGCGGGGTACGCACAGGCACAGGAAGCGCTGCAGAAGGACCTGGAAGAGGCGACGGGGGCAAAACCCACGGCGGCGACGGCGGGCGGGTTCGGGTTTGGCGGCGTTCCCGCGTCGCCCGCGGGTGGCTTT
>TARA_B110000977_G_scaffold200919_1_pt1 | contig 18660 bp, 13 predicted proteins | sample TARA_B110000977 | Tara Oceans TARA_B110000977 (sample SAMEA4397798) | marine metagenome | biome: Polar Biome; feature: [SRF] surface water layer (ENVO:00010504); material: water (ENVO:00002006), including particulate matter (ENVO:01000060) such as... | depth 5 m | reverse complement strand
TTCTGGTACTTCTCGAACACCTGGAGCACGGCGCGCGTGGACGCCATGGTGCGTGAGCTCTGCAAAAATCCAAACAAAGGTGTGAATCAACACGAGGCACCGGCGCCGCGCGCACGCAATGAGGAACACCCCGATTCCTCACACCCAAAAGGGGGACTTGGCCTCAAAAACGCAAAAAAGTCAGCCGCGGCTTTTTGCGATCAATTTGATCGGTAATAATTTGTGATCAAGCGTATTTCAAACATATAAATGGTCAACTGATCGGTTCTTGCCTTTCAAGTGCAGAGAATTTTACGAAACTTGCTTCGGAAAAAGCGTTCGACATCCATGGGATTCATTCATTCAACAACGACACTCACTCATTATCACACGCTCCCGCCTCCCCCCTTTCCTTCCACAAGATGGCTCTTTCGTATCGCGTGGCTTCGTGTGCGGTCGTGGCTACCGCGGTGTTCGGAGCTGCGGTGTTCCCCACTGTGGAAGCCGCGACGTCGTTGTCGTTCAGTGCCGAGACGGGATTGATTAGCGGAACGATATTCACCGCATCAATCCCAAGCGTCACGACCGTCCCTTCCGGTGCCGCGTTACTCGGCGCGGTGGGGTACACCACCGCGGAGAAGCTTGTTTACGGGCCGTTCGAAGCGGGGTTCGGTTCAGGTCCCACTGCGACCACCACCCGAGACACGCGACCTCCGTACCCTTGTTTATCATCCGGAACGTACTCCGGGTACTGCCCCGGAGGGATGGACGTCGGGACCTGCGAAGCCGGCTTGTACAACAGCTGCCCGTCCAACTCCGTCCGGGATGAGCTGTTCATGGACGAATGCGGAGGGCACGCGTTGCCGTACCACCACCACACGGACCCTGTGTGTTTGTACGACCCAGATGCTACGGGGCACAGTCCTTTGGTGGGCGTGATGTTAGATGGCAGGGCGCTTTACGGACGGAACGAAGACACCGGAACGCAACCTACAGATTTAGACGCGTGCGGAGGACACACCGGGTCTGTTCCCGCGTACGCAGATTTCGGCATAGACCCGGATACGAGTGTGTACCACTACCACGTCCAACTCAAACCGCCGTATCTTTTAGGGTGTTTCGGGCCAGTAGAGTCCGTGGCCGAGTGCAAAACTTTATACGCCTCGGGGACGCGTAAATGCGACGCTTCAACCGAAAACGTTCAGCTCGGCGAATCCTACTCCCTGGATTACGACTTGTTCTGCCCGTGCTTCGACGGGTACGAAGTCCCGGAACACGCAGGAACGACGTACACGGCGACCACCACTACTGATACTTCAGACGCGCCGTCTTCGGGGTTCAGTTTAGGGCTCGCCGCAGCAGCTGCGATTGCTGCAGTCGCCGCGTAAGAAGTTTTGTCATCGTATTGTCGAGTTGTCGTGTTGTTCGGGTTGTAATGTATATTCAGTAGATTAAATAGACAGGCACTCTGACCCTTAGTAGCTCTTGGCGAAGATGCACACTTCCTTGGCTTTAACCCCAGTCATGAGACACGTGTGTTCCCCACTTGGCTGGTCAAAAGGAAAGCACCGAATCGTCGCCCCGGTTTCTTCTTTGATTTCCTTCTCTTGTTCGTCAGAGCCTTCCCACCCGCCCCTGGCCCACTTCCCGTCCACGATAGCAGCCTTGAGCTCATCATAGCTAGTGACATCCACGATGTTCGCATCTCTGAACGCTTTCGCCTCCACCAACAAATTGGCTTGGACCTCATCCAACGTCGACTCGATCTTCTCAACCAGCGACCCAGCCTCCACCGATACGCCAAACTCCTTGCCCTCCTTCCCTGGTTTGTCCCGCCGCGCCACCACGCACGCGTTCTTCTCCACGTCTTTCGGCCCCACTTCGATGCGAATCGGCACGCCTTTCATTTCCCAAAAGTTGAACTTCCAGCCGGGGGAGTTACGCGTGTCGTCGTCGAGTTTCACGCGGATGCCGGCGGCTTTTAATGTACTAACAATATCCGCCGCCGCGGACGCCACAGTTTCTTTATCCTTATTTTTCTGCGCGATCGGCACAACCACGACTTGCACCGGCGCCAATTTCGGGGGCAACCGCAACCCCGTGTCGTCCCCGTGCGTCATGATGATCCCCCCGATCAACCTTGTGGACACCCCCCAGCTGCTCTGGTGCACGAACTGCTTCGTACCGGTCTCATCAAGGAACACGGTGTCGAACGCTTTCGCAAAGTTGTCGCCTAAATTGTGCGAAGTACCCGCTTGAAGCGCCTTCTTGTCCCCCATCATCGCCTCGATCGTGTACGTGCGGTTCGCACCAGCGAACGATTCAACGGCGGACTTTCGCCCAACCACAACAGGCATAGCTGCGATCGTCTCCGCAAACTCAGCATAAACGTTGACCATCTCGATCGCCTTGGCTTCCGCCTCTTCAGGCGTCGCATGAGCCGTGTGTCCCTCTTGCCACAGAAACTCCAGGGTGCGGATGAACGGTCGCGTGCGCATCTCCCAGCGATGCACGTTCGCCCACTGATTCATCAACAGCGGCAGGTCTCTGTAGCTCTGAATCCACTGCGAAAACATGTGGTTCACGATGGTTTCGCTGGTGGGTCTGACGACCAAGGGTTCCTCTAACTCCTTGCCTCCGCCTTGCGTCACTACGGCTAACTCCGGCGCAAAACCTTCGACATGCGACGCTTCCTTCGTGATGAACGAGTACGGAATGAGTTGGGGAAAATATGCATTTTCAACACCTGATTCCTTGAACCTTGCGTCCATCCATTGTTGAATACCCTCCCAAAGCGCGAACCCGTACGGACGGATCACCATCGTCCCCCTCGCCGGGCCGTAATCCGCCAGCTCGCACTCGCGAATCACGTCCAGGTACCATCGGCCGAAATCTTCGCTCTTTGGGGTGACGCCGACATCCTGGCCGGCTTTCTTGTCATCCTTTGACTTGTCGGGTTTCGTGTCAGAGCCTTTCTTTTTCTCCTCGACCACTGCACCTGGGTTCTCTAACGCAGTCACCGCTGCTTTCAGCTCCAAAAGCTTCGCGACGGCGGCGTCCACGTCCGCCTTACTCGCCTCGCCATTCTTCTTTTTCTCCTTGATGGCTCGGACGACCAAGCCTTGTTCCGCCGCAGCGTCCGTGGCAGCGGTCAAAGCGACGGGGTCCGCGGATTCCACGTCCGCGGCACCAGCGGCGAAGGAGGACAACGGGCGTGTCAAAACCCTGGGGAACAACAACACGCGTTGAGTGTTGCGGGCACCGGTGAAGGTTGCCGATCGGTGGGAAACCGACGCACGAACGGCGGTGGTGGCGCGACGCACGCAGCCACTACGCGCGCCAACGCGCAGCGCGCCCACGACCGCCTGGCGCAGACCCATGGCGTCGGATGCTCCCACGGCGTAAGACATCAGACGGCGCGTAAGGTTGAAAGTGTCGTTCGAGCCGGCACACAGACGCACGCACGAATGGACGCCGTCGCAGCAGGGATAAGAAAAAGCGACGTCACATGAAACGCGTGAAAAGCATCGGCGCCGGCACGTCCGAGGTCATTTCTGCAGCACTTTTCAGCCGCTTTTTGAAAAACGATATTTCTGCTCTCCGCAGACGCCATCTCGTGCACACCGTGTGCGCATCGCAGCACCGTCGGCTCATTCGCGTATTTTGCGCGTGACAGCATTTGGTAGTCTCGTCGGTTTCGGTTTGCGTGCCTCGAACTAGCGTCGTTAGGCGAGCGCAGGTGCCGCGTGCTTGACCTGCACCGCGATGGTTTCATCATCCATCGCCCACACGGCGCTGCCGCGTGCCGCTGACGGCGCGTCGACGACACGTTCACGGTGGAATGCGAATGGCGCACGTGCGCTGACGGCTCAGCGTCACACTATGGCAGTGCCGCACAGAGCCACAGCTCGATCCGTTCGTCCATCCATCCGTGCGGTCGTGACGCGCGCGGCGGGAGGGAAACCTAGCGGCGGAGCGAGCGGCGGCGCTTTTTCGAACCACGGAGCGGGTGACGTTCAAAGGCGTGCGCTTCAGAGCCGCGGCGATGCCCTCGTGGTGTACGCGGCATCTCCCACCAGTCCTGGTGACTCCGCCACACCCCTCAACCCAGTACAAAAGCTGCTCTTACCGATGAAGGGCCTGTGGGGCCAGCTCATCCCGATGGCTTCGATGTTTTTCTGGATGGCGCTCGCGAATGGTTTGTTAGATGCGCTGAAGGATACGTTAGTGGTCACCGCGTTCGGGGGGGCGGAGCAAATCCCGTACCTCACCGTGTACGCGGTGCTTCCCATGAGTTTCGTGTTCGTCGGGGTGTTCGCTAAGTTCTCGCAGCGATGGGGCCGGGAGAAGATATTTTACGTGTTTCTAGGAACGTTCATGGCGTTTTTTGGAATCTTCACGGTATTTTTGTATCCCAACGCTGCGGCGCTTCACCCCACCGCCGCGGCCGCAGAGCTCGTTTTAAAGCTCCCCACTGGCCTCGCAGGCGGCGTAGCTGTTTTAACAAACTGGGTGTACTCCCTGTTTTACGTCAGTTCAGAACTATGGGGTGACGTTATTCTCAGTCTTTTATTCTGGGGCATGGCGAACGAAACCACGCGACTTCAGGATGCTGCGATTATTTATCCCCTGCTCGGCGTCGGGGCGAACCTTGCGCAAGCCACGTCAGGCGCGATCACGAAATGGGTCAGTGGAACCTGGCAACCTGATGTTGCGCCAGACCAGGTATGGGCGGTTAAGTTACGATTCTTGATGACAATAGTGATGTGCTGCGGCGCGATGATCGCGGGGACGCACGCGTATATCATGAGACAAAAACACTTAGCGGATGGCGGCGCGGGTGCCGAAGCGGTGAGACTCGCGTCCGAAAAGGCGGTCAGTGACTCGGTTGATTTGAAAACCCTGAACGCGGAGCGCGTGTTGGCGGGCAAGAAACCGAAGAAACCCAAAACCGGTTTATTCGACGCGCTGAACTTCGTGATGAAAAAGCCGGAAGTGTTTTGCCTGGCGATCATGTCAGTCAGTCAAGGGTTGAGTTCAATCCTGTTCCAAGTCGCCTGGAAGGGGCAATTGAGAATCCTCCACCCGTCCCCTCAAGCGTACTCCGCGTTCATGGGTGACGTACAGCTCATGAGCGGTGCGCTGACTTGTATATTGATGTTGGCCGCGCCTTGGCTGTTCAAGAAGCTTGGGTGGGCTGGTACGTTGGGTGTGACTCCCAAATCAGCTATGTTCCTTGGGTGGGCATTTTTCGGCGCCTCGATTTGGATGGCCAAGGCGGGGTGCTTGGTGCAAACATCTAGCATGCTTCCGCTGCTAGTGTGGGGAGGGTCGATTTTGTACGTCATCGAACGCGCTGCTAAATTTAGCCTGTTCAAACCCGCGGAGGAGATGGTGTACATCACGCTGGATGACGAGAGCCGGACGAAGGGGAAGGCGGCGGTGGACGTGCTCGGCGCGCAGGTTGGAAAAACAGGCGGGTCGTTCATGCAACAGGGTTTGTTGATAATGTGCGGCACGATCGTCGCCGCGCTTCCGACGTTGATGTTCGCCCACTCAGTGATCGTGGTGCTGTGGCTGTGGGCGGTGCAGAGACTGGACGACATGCATGGCGCGGAGCTGGAGAGGATGCACAGAGAAGGGGAGGCGGCGGACGCGGCGGTGGCGACAGCATAAACGTGAGTATCGTATTTTTTGTACCCGCCTAGCTGTTGTATACTATCTGAGTTGGCCACCTAAGTGAATGATTCACTTCACCCCAAGCCCCCCTGTTTGCCGCGCCTGTTTAAACCCCATGGCTTTCAGCATGTCCACCAGCAGCGCGGCGTTGTCCCCTTGAAACGAAAAGCTTCCGTTTTCGCTAACGCTACCGCCCGCGCCGATTATTTTCTTGAACTTTTTTAACAATTCTTTTTGCTCGTCCGCGGATCCGACGTCCAGCCCGTCAACGACAGTCACGGTTTTGCCTTTCTTACCCGCACGTGTGACGCCCACTCTCACGGCTTGCTGTGCTGGGTCCACGCCGAGTGAGGACCCATTTCCAGACCCTATCTGGCCAGGCTTTTTGGTTTCGTTTTTACTCTTCTTGCCACCCTTTCCCTTTCGTTCAGCTTTCATACTTCCTCCTTTATTTTTCGCCGAAAAAGCAGCAACCACATCCGCCTCGCTCACGCGGACCATGTCGTCGTTACCTCCTGTTTGTTTCTTCGTCTGACCCAGGTCAGGGTTACTCGGCAGCTTATTTCGTAGGGCCATCAAATCAGAGGACGCGAATGGGTTCGCGCCATTACTTGATTTCTTCCCTCCGCCACCCTTGGCGCCGAATCGAATGGTTAAATTTCGGGATTTCGGGACAACGGAATTTCGATTCCGATGGGCCAATAGGAATGAGGCGTGGGGACACCGCGGGGACGGAAATGTGACGGAACGCGCGCCGCAAATATCACGCGGCACGCGGGGATTCGCCGCAATTGCGAAAACGGCCCGCGACATCGCGCGTAGGAGCAATGAGGCGCAGTCGACTGACGAAACTTTTTATCCAATGCGTCGTGATTGGTTTCGGTAACTCTTGGAAAGCGTGACGTAGCTTGTGTTTCCCTTGTGCCCACCGGGCTTCCTTCTCGTGTTCCGCGGTCGCGCAGGCAGAAGGAGAGGCGCTCCCGGCGGGTGGCGCATCGCGGCGGTGAGGCGCGCGCGTTCCGTCCCATGTTGGAGAGGGCCCAGGCATCGTCGGCACTCCTTATCATCATCGCGAAAAACACAGGGCCACCGCCGACACTTCGAAGTTCGATATGTCATTCGTCAAGGAATACGCCGTGGTGGACACGCGGCTTGAGTACCTGGAGCTGACGCGATCCGGCGCCCTGGAGGTGTTCGCGGTGGACCCTTCGGAGCTGGCGAGCGTGCACGGCGTGTCCGTTCCCGAGCACGGCGCGTTCGTAGCGCGCGTGTTGCCTGTTGAGATGATGACCGGCCCAGACGCTGGCTTAATCGATCCCACAACGCAAACAATGACGAAAGTGTGGCGCAGAGATCGACGCGAGGCAACAGTAGTCCCTGCTGCTATCCTAGAACCTGGCCATTTACGTGACCATACACAAGAGCTAATCCTGATGAACGACGACTGGTTCATCCTGGGCTTACGGTTCGAAGTGGACGTCGAGGTGCGCCGCGTGTTTAACTACAGCGGGTTTTCAGCGTTGGCGAAACAACACTTAAGGTGTTTTGTGGTACCGGACGATTTGGACAATGGGGCGCGGGTAATCGTCACGGTAGGGGCAAAAGCACTGGAGCCAGTGATTGAACCCCTACCTCTGTTCGACTCATCTGAACCCCCTGCGTTGGATTTATTACGGGCGTTCTTGGAAGGCCCCACCGCGGCACCGTCACCGAGTTCATACTCTGACGGGAATAATAATTCGAATACTCATGAAAACAATAATACTTCAGAAACAAACCCGAAAACTCGAAACCTCACAGGGTTGTTCCCGCATCAAGCGCGTACGGTTCTGTGGATGCAGTCCGTGGAGGTAGGTGTGGAAGGCGATGACGACGAAGGGGCGTCGATTCTAAATCCAGTCCGGTTCGGAGGGAGGCTGTTGTACCCTTCGGGACGCGAGGTTCAAGAAAAACAACATTTAGAAAAAGAAAACGCCGTAGCCGATTCTGTCGACGCCGCCGCGGTCAAAGGCGAGCGGCGCGCTGGGCAATTCGGCGCCGCGCGCGCAGTTGAAGCAGCACTCAAGACGGTGATGAAGATGGAGACGAGCGAAACGAATGAATTGAATGAATCGGAACCGGACGGTGCTGAAAAAGAAGACAATGATTCCGATGATTCCGTCAAAGTACCCAAACTGCCTCGCGGAGGATTAATCGCGCACCCGGTCGGCGCCGGGAAAACCGTCATCGCGTGTGCGCTTTTAGAACGGCGATGGAACGAGCCAAAACTAGCAAACGATCGCCCAAAAACTCCAGGTACACTGGTGACCTGTCCCGGGCACATCATAGAACAGTGGCTCGCGTGCCTCCGGGAATTTGCCCCGTCGCTGAGGTGCAGGCGCGCGGATGCGAGACCCATGGACAGCGGTGATGCCTTTAACGATAAGGGTGATGCGTTTAACTCGGGTTTAAACCCTGATGCGTTACCGGACTGGTCTCCGTTAACAGGCGGCGTCGAGGAGTGGGACGTGCTCGTCGTGGCGCACGAGGACCTGCCCCGGGGCTTTATGGAATCGAATAAAACCCAAAACCAAATCGAAAACCAAAACTACCACCCTTCGTGGAACGACCTCGCAACTATAAAAAACCCAACTTCAATAAAATGGCATCGATTGGTGATAGACGAGCCCCAGGAATTGAAGTTCGACTGGGGGGGTACTTCTTTGGAGCAGGGTAATGGCGCCTGGCTTGTTGAAAATATAAGCGCTACGCATAGATGGGCACTCAGCGCCACTCCAGGCACGAGCGACCAAACGCGACGCGATTTACTTTCTTTGCTTTTTGGAAGGAGGTTGACGCGGGACGAGTTTCGAAAAGTGCGCACCAGATGGACTAGTAAACGCAGTAAACGCGACCCACCTGATATGTGCCTTCCTACGATTGACTTGACGAACAAATCCGTACCAGTAACCCTGTCATGGCGAGAAGCCTCGGTGGTTCAGCTATACACCGAGGCGCTTGACTCGACGTTCGGAGAGATAGTAAGGTACTGCGGAGGGTGGAGTAGTTTTAGCAACGACGGCGGTGTGACACTTGACGGTGACGATTTTCTCGGAAGCGACTCCACCGACGGCAGGGTTGAATCTTTAGAGCAGTGGCACACTCGTTTAGCCACCCAGATGGAGTCGAGGTTGAGAAAGCTTGAAACCAGGAGGGACGTTTTGATAGGCGTCATAACTCAAGCAGAAGAGTTTGAAAGCAATCAACTAAAACTTCAAGGCGGGTACAACCCGTTTGACCAGCTGGACGATCTGTTGACGGAAGAAGCGCTAGTTGACGACGAGGACGACGGCGTGGGGTGGGACAATCGAGGAGCGTTTGATTTACAGCAAATGCGGGAAGCTATGAGGATAGGGTTTGGTATTGGTGACGGGGTATCGACCCTTGATACGCATGATACAACCACGGACTTTGAGGGGCTGGGGGGAGACAACGAAGACGGGATCGATTTGGAACAACACGCGGGGCTTTCTGTCCACGAATTCCGAGGTGACTCAAACTCAAGGCACTCGGAGGAACTTAAGAATTTGGACCCAATCACCACCGCGAAACTGGAACTCGAGAAAACCAACGCCGCGATCGACTGGGGCCGGCGCGACCAATCCTTCGTCGCCGCCGCGCACGCGTCCCTGAAAGACGACGACGCCGAGTGCTCGGTGTGCTTCGAAAAGTTGCGCGGAAAAACCGTAAGCGTGTTGCGGTGCGCGCACGCGTTCGACTCTTCGTGCGTCGCACAGCTTTTACTCGTCAAGAGCGCAGGGATGCGGGCGAACAGAAGGACGATAACTTGCCCGCTGTGCCGCGCGCCGACGCGACGGAAAAACATGTGCACGTTTCTGCACGAAGGTGGTGAGGATACAAAAAACAAAAACGAAACCGAAAACGAAACCGAAACCGTTCCGCCCGTTAAACCGTCCACGTTCAGCGCCAAAACGAACGCGTTGGTGAGATGTATAACTGATATTTTGCGGCATAATCATGAGGATAAGATCGTGGTGTTTGCGCAGTGGCCTGAGACCGTGTCTTTGATGGCCAAAGCGGTTCGTTCGGCGGCGGCGGCGGAGACGGAGAAAAACTCATCTGAAGAGAATAAAAAATGTATTTTGCGTTCCAATGACGCGGTGACCCTTCTCGGCGACGCGACGACACGCGCGCATACGTTAGCCAAGTTCCAAAGCACCGACCCCGTGAACTCGCCCCGGGTGCTGTTCGTGTCGTATGCGCACCACGCGTCTGGATTAAATCTGCACGTAGCGAACCACGTCGTGATTGCGCACCCGTATGCGTCTCGCTTCTCCTCGCCAAACGCCCCTGAGTTGGTTTCCCTGAAACTCGCGGCGGCGTACGAACGGCAAGCCGTAGGACGAGTACGCAGGTACCCGCAGAAAAAAACGTGCTACGTGTACCGTTTATACGCGCTAGGAACGGTGGAGGAAGAGCTGTACGCGGTGTGGGGGTGGATCGTGTAGTAACGACACGATAACAAATACTTCCGGGTGATGACAACTCACGTTCTCTCTATGCGCCCGGCGCTTCGCCCTTCCCGATGTTTTCGATTTGCTTGTTCAGCTCTGCAATCTCCACATTCTTCGCCGCGATTTGTTCCCTCAAATTCTCAACCTCCCGCTTCGTGTCCGTGAAGTGCTGCTGCACCTGCGCTGAGTTGTTGTTTTCCATGTGCGGAAACACCTCGACGCCAAACTTTTGTAAGCAAGTCTTTACCTGGTTCTCCACGTACATCACCTCCGCCTGAAGTTTCGTGCGCATGGAAACAAGCTTCGTGGTCTCAGCTGCTTCGGACGCGCCTTTCTGGATGCTATTCCACCAGTCAGCCATGGAGGGGAGCTGTTGGGGGGGGGGTATAGGTCAGACAAATGAAGGTCATCATGGTGCTTTAACTAGTATAGCAGGTGTCGCACTTGACAATCAAAATCGGAGCCGCGGGCGAATCGAAAGGCGTGCCGTGTCGATCGATCGCGTGGCCGTATGGGCAATTAGGCGCCCTGAAACGCGTGCGAGGAAGGAGCGCGTGGAGAGTGGGGTATCAGAGAGCACACGCACCTGAGGGTCGTGAAGGACTCGAGGTGCGACAGGCGCGTATGTCAATGGTCGCGTGATGAGCCGCGGCCTCCGAGACAATTTCTTGGAGCTTATCGCGTGAAAAGCGCGTCGAGGTATTTTTCACTCAAAAGTGACAAATATCTCTGCACTTTCACTTTTTGCGATCGTTCAGGACCTCATCCTCGCCACGTCCGCATTCCGTGTCGCACGCCACGCGCGCGCACGTTCGTCGCGACGGAAATGGCGCTCGCCTCGACCGCATCAGGCGTGTCCCCTATGCGCACCGCTCACGCGTGTTCCTTAGCCGCGAGCCGCTCGGTGAACGGAAAAAGAGTAATCATCCATCGAGGGAACCCATCAATCGCCCGACCCCGATCCGTTGTCCCGTGTGCACAAGCCAAGCCCACAAACGAAACCAACGCGTTCCCGTACGACGACACCCTTGACGTGGTGCTGTACGACACCACGCTAAGAGATGGGTCGCAACAAGTTGGCATATCCCTAACCTGCGACGATAAACTGCAAATCGCATCGCATTTAGTGGATTTGGGTGTGGGATACGTGGAGGGGGGTTATCCTGGTTCGAACCCAAAGGACGTTGAGTTCTTCAAACGGTGGTTTACTGAAGGGCTGGCTGAAAAAGCAGCTGAGAAGGGTGTTACGTTGGCGGCGTTTGGGATGACCCGACGACGTGGCATAGCCGCTGATGAGGATGAGGGCTTGCGATCTTTAATCGAATGCCCCGCGCCGTGCGTCTGCGTCGTCGCCAAGGCGTGGGAAGAGCAATGCGAGAAGGTGTTGGGCGTGGACGCGGATGAGAACCTGTTAATGGTCAAGGAAAGCGTCGAGCTACTCGTGAACAATGGAAAGGAAGTCATTGTGGACTGCGAGCACTTCTTCGACGGGTACGCTGCTAATGCTGCATTCGCGGTGCAGGTCGCCGTGACTGCGGCGCATGCGGGGGCGAGCCACGTCGTGCTGTGCGACACCAACGGAGGCACGATGCCGTGGGTGTGTGAAGAGGGCACGTTGGCAGTGCTTGAAGCATTAGAAGCTGACAACCTATCAGACCAATGCAGGATAGGCACCCATGCACACAACGATACGTCTCTAGCAGTGGCAAACAGTCTCGCCGGAGTGAAAGCCGGCGCGAAGATGGTGCAAGGGTGTATCAACGGGTACGGCGAGCGCACCGGGAACGCGGATTTACTGGTCGTCGCGGGGAACTTAACGCTGAAAATGGGCAAGAAGTGCTTTCCGGAGGACGGAGCGTTAATAAAGCTGACTGCCGTCGCATACGACGTCGCCCAATCCTGCAAGCAACCGCTCGATCCAAAGCAAGCGTACGTTGGTCCAAACGCGTTCGCGCACAAAGGCGGGCTGCACGTCGCCGCGCTGGCGAAGATGCCGTCGAGTTACAACCACATCGTGCCGTCTGAAGTGGGCAACGAAGCACGGGCGGTAGTGAGCGAGTTGAGTGGCAGGGGGAACATAGTAGCTGCGGCGAGAGAATCTGGCAGACAAGTGACACCAGAGACCGCCACAAAGGTCCTAAAGCAAATCAAAGAGCTCGAATCCAAAGGGTTCGTGTTGGAGGACGCCGGGGCGACGGTTGAGATTCTGTTCCGCAGGGCGGACCCCCGATACAAAGCGCCGTTCAACGTATTGGAGTTCACCTGTCACTTGAGCAACAACTCATTCGGGGGGTTCGTCGCGAGTGACGCGAACGATACGAGTGATATCCGACTCGAGTCCGTTTTACCGGAGGACGAAAAAAGTTCACTACAAGCCGGGTATAAAAAAGGATCCGTCGCGGTGAACCAAGTCGTGGTGAAGGTTGAATTGTTTGAGTATGGGGACGAGGAGGAGGATAACGAGGATATCTCAAGAGATATCTCGACAACCTCATCAACACCTACCTCCAGAAAAACGGAGCTGTGTGTTTCTGAAGGCAACGGTCCCGTGAACGCTTTAGCCAACGCGCTTCGGTTGGCGCTAACAGACCAGTACCCGCAGCTGACCCGAATTCATTTACGCGATTACAAAGTCGACCTGCTCTCCACGGAAGGAACGAGCGCGGCGACCACCAGGGTCACGATGGACTTTGCGGACAAGGACAGCGACATGACGTGGAGAACAGTCGGGGCGCACGCCTCCATAGTGGAAGCCTCATTCAGGGCGCTCGTGGACGGCATGGAGTACGGAATCGCGCAGTGCGGGGACGAAGGGTGCGCGGTGAGCTTTGAGAGCGACGAGAAACAGGTGGGGGAACCGCAGGCGACGAGTAGATAAGAAATGTAAGAATTATTACGGTATTGGTACAAGGTACTCCGGATATATGCATAAAAAAGGTGCATAGTCTATTCACCTCTACTCCTCACATCACCACGCAATCTGAACTATAGGAGCTCTTTTTGCTCCGCGGGGGTTGCCGCGAAGTTCGCGACGCGGCGGTGGTGGTTCGTCCCGGCGGTTGTTGTTGTTGCCGTGTCAGCAGCGCCTGCCTTGTCGCCGCGGACGCCTCGCTTCCCCTACACCTCGCCGCCGCGTCTTCCCGCGCGAGTTCCTCTTCGTACTCCGCCTGCAGCGCCACCGCCAACGCGTGGTCGGCGTCCGCTTCCGCGCTTTTCGGAGACGACGCATCCGCGCTGGACGGCGCTCTGAGAAACGTCTGCGGAAGCGTTTCAATTGGTGCAATATCTGATGTATTTCCAGTGCTGCGCATTTCAGGTCCAACCTCCGCGGCGGACGCGAGTAACGCCGCGGCGAGCCGCGCGTCGTCCTCGGTTGTTTGGGCTGTGGTTTCAGCGTGCGGCAAGAACGGCTCGAAGCGCGAATTCACAAACGACCCTTCCAGAGCTTTTTGTGCACCTTGACTCCCTTCTACTGAACATAGCACCTCCCACACTACGTCCGGTTCCCCTAAATACCCAAAGTCCGTAGCTAAAAGATACAAAGCGCCTTGGAACTTAAAAACCGTCGCGAAGTGGTTGTTTCTGAAAAACACGCAAAGTTCCCGCTCCTTAAGCGCGGAACGCGCATCGGTTAAACCACGTCTCGTGAGCTGACTCGCGCTGCTCTCCAGGAAAGATTCGATGACGGTGCGTTCTACTTTCGCGTCACTAGATGTGCTCGCCTCTGAAGCTTTGTTTTCGTTTTCGATACCTCTCACGGTTTCATCCAGAACCTGGGCGACCGCCGCCGACGTCGGTGACAAAGGCGAAGGCTCGTCCTCCTTGTCGTCCAGGGAAAGTTTAAGCGCGGAACGAAGGGTTTCGTCCTCTTCCATTTCGGTAGGTTCCGTAACCATCAGTACCTTCGACGGCTCTTGCTCTTCCGCCGTCACTAGCTCGATTAGTCGTTCCATGAGTTGGTTGTAGCTCCGCGCGCCAATCGCGTCCCTCGCCGTTCGCCACTCCGGGTCCACTACCCAGGCGTGGCACAGGGTAACGTCTAGCAAATCGAACACCGCCAGCTCAGCGGTGAACTCGAAATCCAGGGGGTGCCTGAACCGAACGTTCACATCAAGGCCTGTGGCTAACGACGGCAAAACAGCCATGGCGTCGTTCAAGTTTTGTTCCTGGTTTTGCCGAACAAATGAGTTTTCATTGGAGGTGGTTGTACTACTCGCGTTCACGTCAAGCAACCTCGCAGCTATCAACGACATCAGCTCACCGGTGCTCACCTCGGGGCGGTCGGAAGGGCCTTCCAACTGTATCACGTTGCGCAACAGGAGCACGTTGGCTATGCCGAGCAACGGACACGGCCCGTTTTCATTCTGGCAAATAATGGGCACGTTCTCCCTGCCCAGAAAGGACACCCTTTTCACCATGTAAAGTTCTCGGTCACCGTCAGGCGGGGGGGAGACCATCGTCGGACGCGCTCTGGGCACTTGCGAAACCAGAGCGCGTGGGGACGAGGTGCGTAAAAGTGCGGCACCCGGTGCACGCACGAGTGCCCGCGGAGCGCTTGGGGCGACGCACACAAGTCACGCGTTTTTCTGCCAGGTGGTTTATTCCGAGAAAGATGACTTGACGTGAAAAAAATAACACGTGGTGACGTACCTGTTCGCCAATGACACACGACACGACGCACCACGCCACGACCTCCGTGTTTGATGGCAGCCACGGCCGTCACACCTGTGTGCTTCGTGGCGCGCGCGAGGGTGTCGAAACGTGGTGTGAACTCTTTCGCGCACAGTGCATGTCGTCCCACCTTGGACACCAAATCGATTTCGTTTCGGGGCTCCCAATTAAACACGCGTGTCCCCCATGGCCGTGGCGGTCGCCACAGGAACCTCGCCGCGCCGCGCTGTGCTTCCAGCGATGAACTCATCGTGAGCGATGACGGTATGCATGTAGTAGCGGTGGTCACGACAAAGGCATGTCCCCACTGCCGACGAGCAACTGCAGCGTTGAGGGACGCGAACATCGGATTCGAGGTGATCGATGCGTCTGATCCCGACGGGAAAGTGCGCGACGCCGCGTGCAACATATCCAACATGAAAACCGTGCCGCAGGTGTTCGTGGGGGGCGTGTGTGTCGGGGGGGCGGATGACGCGGTTGCGCAACTCAACAACGGTACGCTGCTCGATAAAATCAACGACGCAGTCACCAAAAAACTCGCCGCGATTCCTGAGGAACTACAATCGGCGATTGACGCTGTCGAGCGCCGGGAAGATAATAACACATCGTCCAGCGATGGCGTGATTGTTACGCAACAAAACTCGCAAAATGACTCCGAACTATACGCCCGTTTAGACCACGCTGTGTCGTGCATGGCTCAAGACTTACTCCCTACTAATAAAATAACCTTCGGGGGGTGGAGAAATCCAGTTCGGGTGGAACGAAGAGTTGTGCGTCAAGGCGAGATTGAAAAGTGGATCGCGGGCGACGAAACAGTTTTACGGTTTTTTGATGTTAAAAATCCAGCGGATCCAAGTCTCATCGCCGAAATAGCAAATTACATGGTGGACTACGGCCTCATCGCTCACGTGGACGCTAAACAAATTTTTGAGAGTGATGCGAGTACTACTGATACAAATCTCTTTCGCCTCGCGGACCACGCTTCGGCACCGTCAATCTACCCGGATACGAACAAACCAATAGCTGCGCTCAACGCTCGGCGACGGTGGCGAAAGGGAACGCGAGACGCGCGAGTAGTCGCGTTAGATTTACGGGAAAGAATCCTGTCGCTTTATGACGAGTTTCTTTCGGACGATGGCACGTACGTGGACTACGCCGCGATGAAACAGTCGACAAAATTCGCAGAGTACGAAGCCGCCACGGAAGAGTTGCAAACGGTTTCGTTACTTTCGCTAACGCGTTCCGAAAAGATTGCGTTCTTCGTTAATTTGTACAACGCGTTAGTGGTGCACGTCACGGTTGTGGCTGGTCCTAGTGTCAATGTGTGGGACCGATTAACTTACTTTGATAGGCATGCCTATCAAATAGGGGGGTCAAACTACACGTGCGACGATATGGAGCACGGGTGTTTGCGCGGGAACAAACCCGGCGCGGCGAGCGTGGGCGCGATTGTCGGGATGCCAAGTCTATCGCGTGGCCCGTTTGACTCCATCAAGGACCCGCGCCGGGTAAATTCAATCGTTCCCCCTGACCCCCGGATCCACTTCGCCCTGGTGTGCGGCGCTAAATCGTGTCCGCCCATCCGCGTGTACGACGGGGAGAATCTCGAAACCCAGCTTGCGCTCGCAGCGGCGGCGTTCGTGGAGAGCGAAACGCTTATTGACAAGTCCGAAAGCGACGACGGCAAGACTAAACACCCTGTCGTCACGACTTCCAAAATAATAGGCGAGTGGTACAAGTGGGACTTCGGAGGGGGTTCGCAGACGCGAATTGAATCGATGGCCCGGTACGCGGGTGAAGACTCGAAACTGGGTCAAGATTTACTACACGCCGCCGCGGATGCAAACGTGGAACTCAACACGAACGAGTACGACTGGGACTTGAACGGCAAGTGAGAAGAGTGTATCTCAAACAGTAGTATAAGACATATACAGCTAGCTGTTATTCTAGAAAACGCTCTCACTTTTCTTCATTCCGTCTCGCTTCCAGGTCTACTAGCTTTTAGTTTCAGTCCTCCCCCCGCTATCTTTCGACGCTTCAAATCCAGAGCTTGTTTCGACTCCTCGGCGTCTCCGTCGGGCTCGGGTTTTACGGTAACATCATCATCTTTCGCTTCGTCCGTTCCAAACATATCCTCATCTTCTCCCATTTCCGTTGCCGCGGCACGTCCAGACGCGGACGCCACTATGGTTTCCATGCGCTGCGCGGATTCCAAAAGGCATGTGCGGAACCTACGCAAAACTGGGGGCGGCACTGTTTTTGTCGGAGTGCTTACGCCTCTTCGCACGCCCAGATTGGCTTTGCCAGTGTCACCCTTCCCAGCCTCTCCGCCGAGATGCTCATCCAAAAATGCAACCGCGTTGTGAAGCATCTCGGCGCCGACGCGAAGCGCATCCACGGCGTCGCATTCGCGTTTCGTCGCCGCAACTAAGGCGCGCGACGCGGCGTCTCTCGAGGAATCGAGAACAACACAGCCAACATCCCTGTTGAACTGAGATTCGTACCCTTTACCCACCCAGCCGGCACCCAGACGGAAGCTCAAGGTGGTACCGTCGCTGACGTTGCGCACTTTGACGATGAGCGAACGTGGCTGCTTGTTTTCAGGGAGCTCATCTTCCCCGTATAAAATTACATCTCCCACCTCAACCTCAACGCCTGAGGGTGCCCACAGTGCGCCGTTGTCGTCTTGGACCGGCGCGCCGTCGCGCAGCCCGACGCGGAGGAGCGCGAGCCACTCCCGGATGGACAAGGAGATGCCCTGATCGTCCTCCAGAAAATCCAGCTGATGGTCGACTCTAATCCCGTTCGCGTGCGTGTGCTTGGCGTGGTACAGCACGACGTCCACCTGGTATTGGTCGGGTGAAAGCTGCCATCGCTCGGTGCCTTGGTCCGAGGACATAGAGAGGGGGCGGACGGTGACCACGTACTGGTACTCCCCGACGAAACCGCATTCCCTCCACCGATAGGTACCAGGGGAGGAATTATTGCTCTGCATCGCCGTGTCCCCGCACGTGCCTCCGCGTGTGAGATTCGTTCTTAGACTTGGGGCCCTTTCCTTTGTGTTTTTGGCAAAAGTAACAACCGTCATTCCGCCCGACACGCGACACCCACCACTTTCACATCATGTCTTTATCCGGCATCCCCTACGACGACGACAACGTGTTCAAAAAGATCATCGCGGGCACTGTCCCGTCGTACAAGATTTTCGAAACCGAACACGCGTTGGCGTTCCTGGATGCCTTCCCGATGGCTAAAGGCCATTCATTGTTGATACCCAAGGCCTCGGGCTATGCCAGCATAATAGATATGCCCGAAGACGTCGCCGCCTCAGTGTTGAAGGAGCTCCCCCGGCTTGCCAAGCACGTCAAGGACGCCACAGGTTGCGACGGCGTGAACATCGTACAGAATAACGGCGCGGACGCGGGGCAAGTCGTGTTCCACGTACATTTTCACGTTTTGCCGAGGTGGAAAGACGATGGTCTTGTGAAGCTGGGAAAGTCAGGGGACGTGATCACCAAGGATGACGCCGAAGCCTTACTCAAAGCAATGAACGTGTAATATACTCTAATTCCCTTACCTAAACATGCTACACCCTAATTAATACGTACGTCCCGCCTTGGCCGCCGCCGAGGCTCGCGTCTGAACGATCTCCGCTCCCCGCCACGCGTCATCGTTGAACTTTCCAATTTCAGTCTCAGCCTCCTCCGCCGCTACCTCCGTCGCGTCATCCACGCCCCCGCACCCGGCGTACGCGCGGTACGCCAGATCGCTCGCCGAGCGAAGCACCCATAGTTCGAAAGCTTCGGGGGTGACAGCA
>TARA_B110000977_G_scaffold104221_1_pt1 | contig 18722 bp, 38 predicted proteins | sample TARA_B110000977 | Tara Oceans TARA_B110000977 (sample SAMEA4397798) | marine metagenome | biome: Polar Biome; feature: [SRF] surface water layer (ENVO:00010504); material: water (ENVO:00002006), including particulate matter (ENVO:01000060) such as... | depth 5 m | reverse complement strand
GATATTGAAAGTTTAATAATTGAAAAAGAAGATGGAACTTTTGATTACTCTCAATTAGAAAAATTGAGAGGGGTAAAAAAGAATTTATCTAAGGGAATTGTAACCCCTACTGCTATGAATTTATTAGTAGAAGTTTTCAGCAATAGAGCTTCCAAGGAAGTATCTGTACCAATATCAAAGGTGACATTGAAAGGTATTATGTTAAACCTTAGAAATATTTCATCAAGTATTAAAACCACCTTAACAAGCAAGTCTCCTTCTGGAAAGAATATTTTGTTAGATAAAGTGAGATCTGGGCCAGCAGCATACATTGATAATGCTTTTGGAAATTTCAATAGCAAAACTATATACGAAAACACTTTTGGTAAATTAGCTAAAGTTTACGAAGCTTTTACTGTTGATACTAAAAAAGAATTTAGTAAAATAGAAGCTGCTGAAAGATTTTTAGAGTATGACGGTAAAAATTATCTAAGACGTAAATTAAGGGTTGGTACAACTGCAAACAGAATTGTAGCTAAAAAGTATAAAATTAGATTACTTCAATTAGCTAGAGAACATGTTTTAAATATTGGTAAAAACGGAGAACCTAACCCAGTCGCTCCTTCGGCTAAGAAATTAGCTGATGCTACTTTAAAATTCTTTAAAGATCAAGACGGATATGAAAACGATTTTAAAATATTAAAAAAACTTGTTGATAAATTTACCGTAGACGGCGAAATTAGTTTATCAAAGCTAGAGGAAAGCTTAACTCCTGGAGAGAAAAAAGCGCTAAAAGTTTACGATGATGTAAACGCTGGATTAGCGTCAAAGGCAAAATTTACATCCGCGGTACTAAGGTCTAATAGAATTGATTTATTAAACGGATATTCTCACAGAGTTGTTCTTACTAATGGAAAAGATGCTATTATAGAAGTAGGAGAAAAAGCAGAGGTGTTTTCAAAAGCATCTACTAAAGGCGGAACTATGGTTGAAAGACAACCAGGTGTTAGACCGGTTAGTTTTGATCCCTCTCTTTCAGCGCAAAGAGGTGTCCAGGAGACTAATTTAGATTACTACATGACATCTACGGTTAGAGAGGTTCAAAAGACCGCTAATAAGGTTTTAAAAAATATGCAGGAGAATGCAGGTGTTCCAGCAGTTAAAGCTGCCAAGGCTCTTCAAAAGTCATTAACTGAGATTATAAAGATTACTTTCACCGAGACAATGAGGGACGTTACTATTGCGGAAGAAGTTGCTAATGGTGTCAAAAGAGCTGCTTATCAAGCAATATTAGCTTCTATTCCAAGGATGGGGGCGGAACTTGCTTCTAACATGGGTTATATAAAAGCTAATCCTAAGGCAGCTTTTAGAGGATTTACAAAGTACGCGGGACTTTCTTTTTTAGGAAGAAAAAAAGGAGCAGATATATTAAACGCATTAGGTTCTACTGAAACAACAAAGCTGTTTGATGCAAAAAGTATATCTTCTCGTATGACGGATATGAGTAATTTTGCTCAGACATCTCCAAAATCACAAAGAGCGAGAAGCGCTTTTATGAATGTTATTGGTCAGCTTTTAAAATTAGGGCCAAAACAAACCGTTTTAGCTATAGACTCTGTGGCCTCTGGAATGATACAGGCTCCGGACAAGGCGGTTTCTATACCAATGTGGTATGGTACATTTTCTCAAACTTTTAAAAATGAAACCGGCATAGATCTTTCTAAAAAAGATATGGAGGCTATTGGTGAGGGGACTTCTAAAATTCAAAATAAAGACGGGAGTATAAAAAAAGAATATAAAAAAGCGGTAGAGAGATCTTCTAGAAAAGCGGATCAAATGGGTACCATGATTAGTAGTTCAAATAATCCATTTAAAAGTGTTATTAAAAATCAAAGTAGAAAAGTTGGCGAGGCATCTGGTGATGTGACAAATATTTACAGAACTGTGAATAAATTCATGGCTAGTTTTAGTTTGTTTGAATATGGTACTGTTCGTAATGCTATTGGAGCATTGTATAGAAGTGGCGATATGTCTAGAACTCAAGCAACAGCTGTTTTATCTGCTGCTACAATTAGAATGACTATGTATCCTATTATGTACGGGTTTTTTGCAACAGAGTTTGATGAGCTTTTTACAAATGCAGAGGTTGAGGAAGATGAGTCTGATATTGAGGATATAATTATGCGCCAAACTATTGGAACTATGCTACAGTTAATGACGCGTAGAAGCATGGGTAATGTACCTAATCTTTTACCTACGTATGGTATTGAAAAGTTTAATGAATTAATGCTTGGTGACTTTAGAGAAGGAGATTACGATCCTTTTAAGCATTCAATTTCTTTTTCTCAATTTAACGAAGACGATATTGCTAAAAAAGGATTTAGCGCTACTATGCTTAAAATTCTTGCCGGGCCTATGGGGCCAATTTTAAACACTGTAGAACGAAGTGTAGCTTTACTTTACAGGGGTTTAAATAATAAAACAAAAGAGAGTCGTGAAAAAAACATGGACGAGCTTACTAACAGAATGGCCTTGGAGTCTTTAGGTAACATTGGTCTTATTCCTTTTTACAAAGATGTAAGAAGGGTTATTATGAAAGAGATGTTTGAGGATGGGGTTATAGAGCGAAGACAAACGAAGGCTAAAAAAGAAAGAGAAAAATACTTAAAATATTTAAAGGCAAATGAGCCGGAGGAGTATCGATTTGAGATTAGACAAGATGAGATTAATAAAAAAGATCTTGAAAGTGATGATGATTTCGAGTCAGATCCTGATAATGATTTTAATGAATAAAAACGCAACGATTATAAAAGTTGTTGCAGTTTTTTTATTTTTAATATAACTCTAGCGGATTGAGGTAGTTTTTTTAGCCTCAGTATTTCTTTGACTACAGAGGGCTTATCGTTTTCTTTAGATTTCATCGGAAAGAGATTTTATAAGATCATTCATTATATTTATAATACTTTTAGCTTTTTGTTTAGCTTTTTCATGATCTCTATCCATCAATTCTTCATATAGATCATTAGTCAATGAGTGTATGTTATTAGATACATAATTTATATGATTAATAGCTTGTATGTCGTCTTTCGATACTGGGTTGGCCATTAATTTAAATTTTTAAAGTGTTTTTACATTCCATTTAACAACGCATTTAGTTTTCTTTCAAACTTTGGAAATTGTTTTTCCCCAACTTTATGCTCAATATTGCTAACTAGCACAAGGTGTTTTTTATACTTTTTACTATATAAAAGCAATTTTTCTTCTAACTGCCTCACTTTCAAAGTTAATAATTTATTTTCGTTTACAAGATTTTTAATCCTGGTTTTTAATTCCTCCTCAGGAATCGGAATAAGTTCTTCAGAATCCAATAGCCATGTGCGAGTAATTTTCTCATAACTGTCTCTTAAATTGGAGTCATACTTCATCATGTAAGGTAGTTGTTTTAATGAGTGTATGACTGTAGCATGATTTTTTTTAAAAATATCTCCTATATCTGAAAGACTCATTTTTAGATGTTTTCTACAAATATCATATAATAAAGCTCTTCCAAACACATATTCTTCTCGCCTATTTTTCATATTACTTAATAGGTCAATTCCAAATTCATGGTTTATACATTTTATTATTTTTTCAACTATTTTTTTATTTTTCATATTCTCCTTTATACACTTCGGTTTTAAAACCATAAGATTGTAATTCTTTTAATCTATACTTTTGCAATTCAGATAATACTCCCTTAGGTTTTTTTACCTCTGAAAATAAAACATCACACCCAGGGGGCAATGCGATTAAATCCGGTATGCCGTTTTTGTTTGTTAGTTTTAATTTTATAACGTAATAACCATCAGCCTCAAGTTCCTTTATTCTTTTGTTTTGTATTTTTTGCTCCGTCATTAAATTTATGTAATTTATGTCTGCTTAAAAAATATCCTGAACCATGCCCCAGGTCTTTTATGTTTTCTTTTTTTATAAGCTCATCTTTTTTAGCCCAGCCTATAAAATTTATTTTGTTTTCGTCTACGTGGGCTAAGATATAAATATCAATATCTTTATTTATTTTTAATGTAGATAAAAGATTTCCAGTTTTATATTTTGTTGATTTTATATCATACCTACTATTGTCTCTAGTAATACCATCAGCGCTACCGCTTCTTGGAGACAACCCAAAGTCTGGAAATAAATTATTTTTTTTAGCAAAAGCATATTCAGCTTTAAATCCCTGAATATCTGCCTCTATCCCATTTTGATCTCCTATTTTAGCATCAAAAACATTATTACCTCTAGCTATACTAGATCTTAGTTTACCGATATATTCACATAATTCTACCTCTTGTGGATCAAGTTCTATCATAATTAGTTTAAAGTTAACAAATCTCTTTTAAAGTGACGTAGTGTATAGTCTTTTTTCTTTGTAACCGCCTTGTATATATCCGGTTCAATTCCTCCTCGAGCAAATATCCAATACACATCACTTTCTAGTCTTTCTTTTGTTGTCATACGATCCCTGGATTGCCAATAACTAGTGGCTGAAAAATCTATATTGTAATAAACAAGAGCATCAGCTTTACGCAAACTAATTCCCTCTCTACCGCTTACAATTTGTAAAGCTATGGTTTTATTGGTTTCATTAAACGTGCTTAAATCAGTACACAAATCATCCTTGTACACTTCTTTTAGCGCGTTAAGTTCCTCCTTAAATTTATAAAATATTCCAATTTTCGCATCAGCAAAATTGTCATGAATAAATTGAGCCTTGCTTAAATCTATAATCATAGAATTTCCAGACTCAAATTTTACAGTTCCAGAGTACATTTGATGAAGCTTCATCATTAATTTTACAGGAGTATCTGCTAGTATCACGTCATTACTTCCCTCAACAACTAAGTGTTTTTTTAACTTATTAGTTAATTTATACGTCATGGGACTCATCTCAACCTCAAGTATATGCTCCCTGGTATTTACTTTAAAACCAGCTTCTTTTTGGGTATAAGAAATGGTATGCGGTTTCATTGCGTCTATTATTATATCTAAACCATTGCTATAGTCGTTTATGAGTAAGCTATTTATTTTTCTTTGCTTTACGTTTACATACACTTTTGCAAATTTATAAAAGGTTTTAAATTCACTAAAAGGATTTTTAGATATAACCGATACTTGATGATACATCTGAGAGTATGACTCTGGAGTAGGTGTTCCTGATAAAAATATTACAAATGGTTTGTTTTCTAATATTAATGATCTCACCTGAGTAGATCTTTTATTTCTTTTAGGAAAAGCACCCATACCATGAGACTCGTCACATATTACCATATCCCAGCCAGTCTGTTCAATTTTATGTAGTGACTCGTAGTTTATTACAGTAATATTATATGTCGGTTTTAAAAGCTTATAGTCGTCTTCTATACTACTGATAGCTTTTTTCTTTGTAATAAACAAAAGGTTAGAAACTGGCAAAAGCGCACTTACACCCAAGCTCGTGAGAGTTTTACCAGTTCTTACCTCCATAGCAAGATAAACAAATTTATCTTTTTCTAAAAGAGGTTTCGCTTTGTTAATAATATCTAATTGATAGTCTCTAAATTTCATGCTAAAAATCTATTAGTCCGTTTTTCTCTAACTCATGTTTACTTCTAAACCTAAGCCACCTCCCCTGGGAGTCGCGGTCTTCTTCGGGTTTACAATCATACTTATATATTGAATACGCGGTAAGCCACTTGTAGAATTTTGTTCTTGAAACTGTAAATTTTGACTTAGGAGCAAAATCAGGATTGTCTTCAACAAAGTCTAAATACAAATCGCTTTTATAAATTTTACCAGCCCTCCTTAACTTTTCATGTTGTTTACCTCCTCCAATTTCTCCACTCCATTCTAAAAACTCATGACAAGTTTCAGCTGATAATTGCCTTGTCTTTAAGTTTACAAATTTAGATTTAATTAAGCCATGGTTCATATATGTTTGAACACACTCTATCATGTAGTTGTCAAACTCACACCACTCATCATCGTCCCACTCTCCAAACATTAACTTACCAAACTCCATAAGAGGTGTGTAGTCTTTAGTGTAGTGCTGGGCTAATTCTAACTCCCATTTTCTTCTTTCAAATGAAGATCCTTTTCCTTTTATTGCGTAATTAGTGGTTATGGTTACTTTTGGCGATTTACTAAAAGGTATTTTTATAGCATCTTTATTTTTCTTTTCTAATGTCAGCCCCTCTGTTACAACACTAAATAGCCTTTCAAAATCAAAATGCTTTTTAACATCGTCAAAACAAAGTATTTGAGTATCCACACTTACGGTTTGATATGCAAAACTTTTCTCAAAATTAAAAGACTTTCCATCTATAAACACTAATTTTTTCATGTGGCTAAGCGCATTCATGAATATTCCTTTTCCTGTTCCTCCCTCCGGATTATCTGATATTACCTCATCGTTTAAAATTACCGCTGGGCAATAGGATAGGTTTTTCCACGCGTGTAACAAGTACCCGATAGTGGATCTCATGGAACTAACCCTCTGTTCGTCTTTTCCGCATATATTTGATACAAATTGCTGGTAATCACACTTATTACCATCGCATTCATTAAAGGTTCTATCTATTACGTGGTCTTTCCACACGTAGCCCCCTAGATCCAAATAGTCTATTCTTGTTACCTGGTCATTAGTTACTTTTACCGCGCAATTTTTGTAATACAAGTAGGCGCTATCTTTCGTGTCTTCAATAAAGTAAACGGCTATAGAAGATAGTAGTGTTAAAAACTCCTCTCTAAAGTACCGCGTATGCTCTGCAAAATAATTGTAAACACTTAGGTCGTCTATCTCTAAAAGATAATTTAAAATAAAATCTTTAATTTCTTTTTCAGAGGTATGGTCTATTAAATTGTTTGTAACCTTTACAAAAACATAGTTTTTACTACCCTCAGGATTGAACTTGTAGAACCCGTTTTCCTCCAGGAACTGCTTAAAGAGTATGTGAACTATTTTTATTACACCCTTATCGTTTTTTGTCCAAAACTGATTGTTTGCATTTTCCTCATCTAACCGAGCCATTACGTTATCTATAGTCGCAACCTCAATATTTGACTCCTGGAGTTGAGATCTAATTTCTTTTTTTGGGACTCCTCGCTTTAGTTTCATTCTAAGGTTATTAACCTTGTCTTCGTCTTCGTAATATTTTGTACCGAAATTATGTTTTTGAGAGTAAGCGCTATCAATGGTTCTTTTAATTTCTGCTTTTGTAAATGTTTTACTTTCGTATTTCCATAATACAGACTCAGCTAAAGATTGGTATACCCCAAAGTCATTAAGAGCAGAGGCCAGCACATAGGTGTTGTTATTTCTTTCCCCATTATTCATTGGGTATTTTTTAGCCCACCACTTTGTTAGAATATCTACTATTTTATTTTCATCTGTTACCGGTATTGTGGGAATATCTATATTTTTATTAACCTCAGTATATTCTTGCTCCTCAATCTTATCCCACAAACTTGATTGCGCGTTAACATGAATTAAAGGATCGTAAGACTCATAGCAGACTCTTGAGATGTTTTTAGACGTCTTATCGAAGTATTCGCTATCTAAATATTTTTGAAGGCTTAAAAAGTAGTTTTTGTGGTTCTCGGGGATTGGTGGTATTTTAACTAATGCTTTTAATCCGTTTCCGCTTGGAGATATAAAAACTGCGTATATGTATTTGTTTTTTGATAGCTTTTCTTTTTCCTGGAGTAGATCTCTATCGTTTTTATATCCGTCAAAGTCTAAACATATTAAGCCACTATGTTCTTTTATGGCTTTATCACTTCTTTTTGTAAATGTTCCACTAAAACATATTGCTGGAAGTTTTTGTTTTAATATATTTCTATTGCTCTTATCTTTTTCAGCGCGTATTTTTTTTACAATATCTTTCGATGCTCCATCTTGTATACGTTTTAAAACTAAATTTATATTTCTATAAAATGGCTGGGCTGTTTGTTTTATATCTTTAAAAATGGTAATGTCCATTATATGTTGATTTAATGTTGATTTAATTTTTGTTAACTATCTCTTTATTAGTTATTTATATATTATAATGTCGATAATGTCAATAATATATAGTAAAAGTATATATATAGAATATATATTTTTTGTGATTTCTATAAGTTTATAAATATAGTCTTATTTCTGTCATTCGTCATTTGTAAAGGAAAAAAAAGGGGAGCGCTAACTCCCCAGGGTTTTGTTTTTTAAATACTAAAAAGGAAGATCATCATCAGGTTCTGTTGGCGCCGGTGGTGTATCGCTTTGGCTATTTTTTGCATCAGGCTTAAACGTATCAATAGCTACATAGTGAGTTTTTCCGTATTGGTCAACCTCTCTTTTTTTCTGAACTATTAATTTTACATACTTCTTGTTGTTGTACTCGAAGATCCAATCCTTTGGAAGATCTGATAAGCAAACAGATACTGCAACCTGGTCGCCGTCAAATTTCTCTTTTCCACTTCCTACGTAAATTTTGTCTTTTACTTCACTCATTTTTTATTTATTTTAATTACATGCTCCATGTGTTTAATTGCAGAGGTCATAATTTGGTACTTATGCTCTACGCTATTACAGGACATTGGAACTTCTATCCACATAACAGTTTTTCTTGGTGTAAATTCAATCAGACTATAAAGTTTGTCTATGTATGTATGAATTAATATCTTCAGTTTTTTCATCACTAAAAAATTTATGATAAACATCTACCGCTTGCTCTACTTTTTCTTGGCCTCCTTGTATAAAAGACGGGGAGCATTCAAAAATACCTAGTCTTGCAGTAGTTTTATCTATTACTAAAAAAATTAAAGGCTTACCGAATAATCTTTGATATATATAAGCCTGGCTATCGTAGTTGTAAGTTTTAGCAGAATACATAAATTTATCAATGTCTCCACTTGTCTTAATATCAATAATTAAATTACTATTATTGTTTATTATATCAGCTTTACCTTTCCAATCTAAATTCATTATTTTATCAATCCCTGGAACTTCAAACTCATTACCATCTTCATAAATTAAATCAAACATTTCCATATTAGATGTCATTTTTGTGCATAAAAAATCAAGGTGTTCTCTTTCTTTTTTTAGCAATAACATCTCTTCTTTTGAGTCTGCTAATTCCTCTTTGTACTTTTTAGTAGCTCTCGAAGACGCGTCTACTTCCTGGAAATCTTTTATTTTGTGAGGTTCTAATATTTTTGTGTGAAAATATCTACCTTCCAACATTGGTTTGGTAAATTCGTTTTTTTGTCGAAATTGTGTTGGGTTTTTTAATAGGTTTCTTATATCAGAGTTTGATAAATATTGTTTACCAAAATCCCCGTAATATTTACTATCGTCCTCCAGGCTTTTAAGTATATCTTTCTTATTCATCTTTTATAGATTTAGCCAATTCTTTTTTTACGGTTGCTTTTATTTTATATTTTGATCCCAATCTTTTGGTTATCTCCTCTAACCCTAAAGATTTGTTTTTAGCAACATAACTCAATACCTTGTCCCAATTTGTATCTCCAATATCTAGAGTTATATAAGTGGTTTTTTTATTCCCATCAGTCTCTATTGGCTTTTTCATTTCCTCAAAGTCTGGAATTATTAAGGTATCTTCATTTGCAAATATAGACAACCCCAAACCATGCATTGCAATAGCTTTTGCCGTTGACCTTTGAATAGCGGTATTCACGTCCATAGATGTGATCTTGTCCACAGTAAGTGATTTGTGCCTAAAATCTTTAATAGGTAGATAATCAATATGCTCTATGCCTTTAAGAACAATACCGACTTTTACATAACCAGTCATTCCATCAGAAAACCAATTTAGCCCCGTTTCGGGAGCCTCATACACGTTTCTTTGCGCGTTTTCGTCCTCTTGTTTTAGGTAGTTCCAGGCTATAGCCCACGATAAGTAACTATAGTTACCTTTCTTTTTAACGTGCTTGCTAACATCAGTTGCAACCATGTCTTTGAAATAATTTTTTTCTGTTTTGCTCATTGTATTTAATTTAAAATTGATTTTAGTTTAAGTTGTAGTTCTGCGTGTTTATATAAAGCTAATTCTCTTTTGTTTTTTAAGTTCTTAATGTGCTTATCGTTTTTTCGAGTATTTACTTCAGTTTTAATTTTATTTTCTATAAGCTTTAACTTGTGTAAACAATTATGTATGCATAACCTTATGCACCCTATTTTCCAGCCACTATTGATAAAATAATAATATTCATTTTCACTACACTCTTTGTAATAAGATCCACCTTTCCCGGTATTTAATATTTCTATCCGGTCATTAAATTTTTGAATTTTTACACCCATTCTAATTACACTTAAACCCATGTTTTTAGCAACATTTATCACTGCCTTTTCCTGGTTCATGGCTTGATCAAATATATCTATCAAACTATACATTGGTTGTTTTTAAAATATCATTTATTGAGTCGTTTACATCTGCATCAATCTTCATAGACTCCTTTGCTTTGTTGTACCCATGAATTATTGTAGAGTGCGTAACCTTAAAGTCGTAAGTTTCTAAAAATCTTTGAATGTATGATATTCTTATAGGTCTTTCCATGCATAAGTAGTACAACATTTGCCTTGCATCTACAAGGTCTTGTCTCCTGGAGGGCGCAAACATTTCCTCTATTGTTAAACTAAATTTTTTAGCAACCGCCATAACGTAATCGTCAAATATTTTCTTCTTCATTTTTATCTTGATTTAATTTACCACCATAATCTGATGAATTTGTTTGCTCCCACTTTATTTTTATAGCGGTAGAATTTGTTACCCAGCTTATCCCTGGAATTTTTATTTTATTGTCCCTCAACATAATATACGGTTGTAGGTGGTATTCCAACCACATCACATATTTCATCTATAATACAATCTCCATACTCTATATTTCCATTATTCATTAATATTATCCTAATAGACTCGTGTTTGGCTTTTATATCTTCTGACTCTGTATTTTTTTTTCGAGTAGGATCAAATGATAAGAATAATTCTTTTAAAGTGTTGTGCATGATTTGATTATATTTAAATTATAGTAAGTTCACAAAAATAACATAAAATATTGATAAAAACTAATTTTAATCTTTAATATTTACGCATAAGTATATCTCTATATGATCATAATATGATCCTATTTCAGAGTGTACTACCTGGTCTTCTCCTATAGCTATAGCAAAAACTTCTTTGTCTTCATCGTATAACTTATCCATAAACTCGGTTATTATTTTTACGTCTTGAAAATAATCATACCACTTTAGTTCCCAAACACTTTCGTAAATCAACATTCCATCTTTGGTTTCTTTTTTTAATTTAAACATATTTTTAAACCCGTATGAGTTTATCAATTTTCGATTGTCGCAAAGACTTTCAAAGTTTAAATTGATTAAATTTTCATTTTCTTCCTTTGGTATTCCTATAAATACCTGGCTTGTATATCCCATTTTATATATCGTATAAGTTATTTTTCTCTATAAATATTTCTACACATTGCTCCACGTTATCTGTGTGCATTACACTAAATTGTCCCGAAGCAAAGTAGTCTTTGTCTTCATCTCCAACGAGTATTTGTATGTCTCTTTCTTTGTTTTCAATATTTTCCAATATCTTTATTAGATCTTTAACTTTCATAGTTAGTCTTTATTATAGTTACTTATTCGTCTTTGTTTTCTTGCGCGTGTTCCCATACGTTTTGATATAGGTTGTCATGTACCCAATCCCAATAAAACTCGCTAATATCCACTCCATTTAGCTCCACGTTTTCTATTTCTAAATCACACTCTGGAGGGTTTTCATAATTTCCATCGTCCCAATAATAAATGTAATTTACATCTAACTCATAGGAGTCTCTAACTACTGAATACGTTCCTTTTATTTTCATATCTTATTTCTTTGTGTTGTTTTCTATTAAATTTAAAACATCATGTATTTCTACTCCATTTACTTTTCCGTTATTATGATAAAATTGTCTCCAGCGCGTTTCGTACCCTGGTATGCTTTGAAAAATTCTACGCACCCAAAAATTTGAGGTAAAATAAACCTTAACATCTTGCCCCATTTTTATGAAATTTTCTTTTTCGATCTTTTCACTCCAAACCCATTGTTTTTTTACTTTATCATAACCTATAATGTGAATTAACATATTTATTTTATCCTCTAAACTTAAATGGTCAAATGACTTTGGATATTTTTCAATAACATATTTTTCGCAAGTTTCTTGAATACGATCCATCAGATCTGCGTGTTTTTTTTCTCCATATAGTTTTACATAAAAATCCTGGAATTTGCGGTAATCTGTGTATTCTCCGAAGACAATAAATTCCGTTTCATAATCTAAATCTTCAATTGCTGAAAACTGCACCTTACCAATTTTGTTTTTTGTTATTCCACCACGTATGTGGGTTTGAAATTCTAAACCTTTTCCATTTTCTGTAAAAATTTCATATTCAAATCTTACATAGTCGTCTGACTTTATTACTTTTGTTACTTTCATAATTTATTTAATTTAATTTAATTTAATTTAATTGATTATTAATAAATTCTACTACAGATTGATACCTTCTATTTATCCTTGTTGTGCGCCTCAATAAAGCTTACTACAACCCCGTAAATATCGGTTAAGCCATACAACCCATCTGCATCTGCTGTGTCGCTTAAATGCTCTAATGTTGCGTTTATACTCCATGATTTTAAATCTCCAATCTTTTCAATTACTGGCATCAGCCAATCCCATGATACATTGTAAGATAGTTCGTGTTCTTCGTACCAAGTACCACTATTGTACTCTCTGTGGTAATGGTTTGTTATCCCACTTGGTTTGAATACCTCTGTTGGCAACCCCATAAATTCTGCTATTAGTTTATTGTTTTTCATACTGATTTAATTTAATTAATTTATTGCAATTTAGTAATTGTAAACATTCTGTGCAACTTTTTTGAACATTATTATTTAAACATTAAATGGTATTTTTTCAACGTCTTCAACAACATTTTCAAAGTCGTCAATTAGACTCTCCAGGTATTGCTCGTTTTCCATTATATCGCTATAGTCTTTAGTGTATGGGTAATAGTTTGCGATATAAGTCCCACCGCCTTGCCCGTCATTCCATACTACAACATTTAACTTATTTGTAGTGCATTCGTATCCCGTCCCTCTACGTGTTTTAAAGTATCTCACAGATCTTACCCTTAAATCTTCGTGCTTTGGCGCTTTTTTAGTTCGTAAATCGTAAATCGTTCCGTCTAAACCATAGTCGCAAGTATAATTTTTTGCTTCTAGTTCTTTTTTTATTCTTGCACATTCTTTGTACCTATCTCCACTATCGTCCCAGCTATCAACTATTTTTTTAATCTCCTGGGGTAAATTTTCGTATTGGTTTCTTTCCATGTTTTTGGTTTTAAAAATCTGTATGAATTATATTTATTATTGTCTTGTTTAAATCTCTTAACATATCTCCCGTTAACTTATCAGAAATAATATCTTTTTTTAACTGATACAACAGAGTCTCTGTTACGTTTGTTTTTTCTATTATTAGCTTTGAATTAAATTTCATCGTTTTAGTTTTTTTAAATTAACAACATGTGCATTTGCTCCAGGGTTTTCCGCCTCTGCAAGTCTCTCCCATTTCATTATAGTCTTCAATAAATTCTTTTATGTAAAACTCTTTTAACTCTTTCCATGTAAATATTTTTTTCCATTGTGTTGTTTGCTCTACATATTTATTGGTGTCTATTTTTTCCACATTTCCATCGTTTACCCATTTCATAAAATTTGCGTTATTTTCCATTATTTTTATGCTTTTTTTATCCAAGATACCAGCAATATTTTTGCAGTCTCTTTAGTTACTTTAAACTCTTTTACAATATATGGTGTTGCTCCTAGCATATTTGTTATGGCGGTGTCTCTTAAATTATCTAAAAAATCAAATATTTTCTTTTCTAGTTTTTCCAAATCATTTGTATAGTCCCATTCAACCTTAAATTTTTCCTTACACTCACTACATTCGTTTATGCTTTTTTCATTTCGATCTTTTTTGTCTTCAAGCCATTCGATTATAGGTATGTGTACAAATCTTTTTCTTGGCTCATCAATACCGGCTTCTTCCCATTCCTTACAATTTGGGCATTGTATCAAAACATCATCGGTTGTTGTAATTATTTTTATTTCTTTCATGGCTTTTATATTTCTTCTAGATGATTAAAGCGCCTAACTATTTCAATTGGCACATTGTATAATTTTTTTGTTTTTGTGTCTTGCCAAATCTCATTTTCTACACCGTCACCGCCAACGTGTTCTAATCTTTTTAAAATTGCTTCCATAGTTTTATATTTATGTTATTAATGTTTGAGACCTTTTGTTATTAGTATCATTCCGTTTTCGCCTTTCCACTTGTCTATAATTAGCTTACCGCTGGGGTTTATAAATTCCAGGTTTAAAAACTTTGCAATGCCAAATGCTCTATTCCATGCAAAATCATATACGCAAGTGGTGTTCAACAATTTTCCATTTACAAAAATCTTGTAAGTGTCTCCTTTTTCTTGTGGGTGTGAAATCATAATTTTTATTTATCTGTTATTATATGTTTTACTATTGTTACTATGCACCCTATTGAAATTATAATCATGAGCGCCTCTAATATTTGTTGTACCATTGTCTTATATTTCTGTTATTACTCCATTGAAATCAATGTATTGAATATCATCTTCGCATTCCCATTCTGTATAGTAGTAGCAATTTGCCTCGTAGGAGTCTTGCAACAAAAAATCATCTGTTAGTCTTCCCTCTGATACAAGTGTTTTGTACTCGGGATTGCCGTCTTTCTCAATTTTGCGCAAGTGCTTTATTAAGTCATTTTCATACTTTATATACATTATTGTTGGCGACTCTAGTAGGTAGCCCTCATTCATGCCCTCGCTCGTTACATCGCATTTCCTGGCATACTTTTTAATCGGAAACGTACCTTTGTATCCCAACTCCAAAGCCCTATCAAAACACTCGCGCATAGTTAACGGGTTACTAAAATTTGAGTCCATTATAATACTATCTATTTGTATTAAATTAGCTTTTTTAATATATTGTATGTCCATGTTTTTATATTTTTAAAGTCTTATTAATGGTTTGTTATTTTGCTGGTTTTCTCTTTCTTGTTTTTGTAGTTCCTCAAATCTCTTATAGAGTTCGTCACAATTTTGCTGAGATATTTGATAGTCTTCATCGCAATCGTTTTGCGTGTCTCTGTAGTGGCTTGCCAAGGCATCTAGCCAATCACATTGAGCGCGCTCAATCCTTAAAAGTAGTTTTAACTCTTTTACCTGGTTCTGTAGTTCTGTAATCTCGTTTGTCTTTGTCATGGCTTATGCTTTTAGAATGGTTTGTATTTCTTTTAAATAGGTTGGTGTTGTGTCGCTATCTTTTTTTAAGTTGTATTTTATAATTAGTTCTATCTCTTTGGCATCGCAATGAAATGTTGTTATTTTATTTCTTGTGCTATGCGATAGTAATTTAATTCCGTAAAAATTTGAAAATATAGTACTCTCTTCATTGTACACGTCAAAAATTATTGTTTTGCTGGTACATGAAATTGATCTTTTGTACTTATAACCTCTTTGGCTTTGAATTGCCAGGGTGTTAAACGTGTCTTTTAGTATTGTTTTTGTGATTTTCATAACTTATCGTATTAAATTTTTAATCTCCTCTAACTCATCAAACTCGTTTTGACTCCAGGAGTTTATTTTTACTTTTGATTTTTCAACTTTATAAATTGACTCGTTTTCATATAATTCTATGAAACCATTATTTAAAGAACTTGAATTTTTGTAAAGTGGCTCATTAGATAGAACCAAAACAACCTTTGTTGTATCGTCAAAATCGTTTTCTATTGTAACAGTGTAAAGACTCATAATTTATCGTATTAAATTCTTAATTGCTTTTTCATCTATAGTCCCGTATTTGTCATGTACTTTGCATAGATAATTTTCAGCCTCTTGAAATTCGTTTTCTGTTAACGCGTTTTCGTATTGGTTTTTATACCTGGTCAATTCTGTAATTTCTGTTTTTATACCCATGATTTTATATTTTACAATCACATTCGATGTAACCCATTAAACAAAAATCTTTCTCGTGTCTTTGTTCCGCCTCATTTATGCAGTATGCCAATGTTAACATATAACCCACTACGTAAATTGATAAAAATAATCTTGCTTTTTTCATGGTGTATTTTATTTAAATTTGTACTCTCTTGTTATTTTAGTTTCACCGCTTGGGCTTGTACTTGTTAATTTAACAACTCTATAACCTCGGCAAGTATAAGAGCGCTCTGCGTGTTCTTTACCGCCTGACCGTCTGAAATGTTTTAAAGTTTTATCTTCGGTTGTCAGTTTGTACTCTCTTTCTGTTATTATTTCTGTTGTGGTTTCCCCTGGGTAATATGTTGTTTTTGTGTCGGGGTTCTTTTTTTGCTTTGTTCTTATTTGCGTGATTTCAATCATGATAATAGGGTTTTATTTGCGTTAGTGTTTGTTATTGTACCGTAATATTTATTACTTTTGCGCGCTTTCCTTGCACCGCATGAACTACGGCAAGACGTTAAAAGCATTGATAATAAAATAAATACTAGTCCTAAAAATTTTGCTTTGCTTTTCATGTTTTTATTTGTTTAATTTAGAATTGATTTTTATGATGTTGCAAGCCATAAAATTGAAATAGTTTTTAACTATATTTTTGGTCGTGCTTTTTTCGTTTGGGTATGTTTCCACCTCTTGGAGTTGCTTCGCTAGTTCTATAATTTTATTAGGGTAAAAAGGAATATTTAAAACACTAGGCAACCCAGCCAGCCAATTAGCAAAGCGGTCTTGTTCGTTTGGGTGTCTTACCTGGTTGTATTTGTGGTTAAACTCTGACTCATAACAAGCCATGACAAAGGCGATTTTTTCCGCGTCTGTGGTTGCGCTGGTGTCGTAGTCCGTTACATTTACGGCGCTAATTATATAATTTTTTATATTTTCTTGATACTTTTTTGAGTTTGTACGTAACATAATTATGATTTTATTATAGTTAAAATTAGTAATAGTGTCGTTATTGATATTAACAACGTGATTATAATATTTGAAAATGCTTTTTGAAAATTGTTCATGTGGTTGGTTTATTTGTAGTGTTCTTTTTTAGTGAAACAAATGATTATAATAAAAATAAAAGCGATAATAAAAAGAGGGAAATATTGCATAAGTTTTAATTTATGGGCGCATTTCTGCGCCCTGGTTTATATTATTTTAATAATCCTAAAAGCATATTTAAACGTCGTGATTGGTCGGCTATCATCTCAGCCAATAAATAAACATCATTAGCTTGTAACCTCTCAAGGTTAAAATCTTTTAATTCGTTTTCCTCACTCTGACAACCAAAGGAGATTTGATTTTTAATTTCTTGCGTGTCAATTTTAATACCGTTTAAAGTTTTTAATACTTCCGTTCTGATGTTAGATTTTAAATTGCTCATGTTTATAAGTGTTATAGTTAATGTTTGTATTTTGTTCAAAGATAGTATATAAAAGCACTTATACAAGCCTTTTTTTAATTAATATACTAACTACAAATAATTACAAAGCTTTTGAGGGTGTAACGTACTGATAACGTGCAAGTTATAGGTGTAGTTTATAATGATTATAAATAAGAAACATTTGATGTTATTGGCTCGCGCTGGGGTATAACCTTAAACGTAAGGACGTGCAAAGGTATTTTTTTCTTTTGCTCCCGGTGTCTTCGGTTTGGGTGCTGGCTCTTCTGTCTTCGCTGGGGCTGGTGTCATTTCTCTCTCTCAATTGCGTATGATGGGCGCGCGCGTATCGAGGGCGCGAGGGCGCGAGGCTATGCGAGGCGGACGGCGGACGGCTGGCGGTGGCGCGGTGGGTAGCGGTGGCGGTGGTGCTGGTTGCCGTAGCAAAAGCCGAAACAATCGGAAGGAATTTTTTGGGACTTGACTTTGGTTTTTTAAAAAAATCGGTTTCGTTTTTGTGGATCGCTGGCGTGTATGTATGTATTATGCTCAACCCCTATGTGTCTGAATAAAAAAAAATTTTTTTACTATATTTGTCTTTTAATTAAACACAAAAAGTTATGCATAGTAAAAACTTAAATAAAAAAGATTTTGTAAATGGTCTTTATGTTGAGGGTGGTAGGTTAATAAACGATAGACCAAATTCAATGACTGGTATTCAGAAGGCTGCTTCTATAAAGAGGTCTGTAAAAAATGACCGTAAAGTTAATCAAATAGCAGAGGCTATAGAACTTGCTGAAGACAAAAAAAGTTTTAGACAGTTAAGATTTTAGTCACTCATTATCTTTATTTTAGAAGAGAGTCTTTATTGATTCTCTTTTTTTATACCTAGTATGTAAATAACTGACACATTAATGCTTTTATAAAAAAAAATCGACACAAAATAACTATCTGTTCTTCAATACTTTATATTACTATTTATCTTAAATGTCGAAAATGTCGAAAAAAAAGTAATAATATTAATATAAAAAAAGTAGTAGTGTTATATAAATATATATAGATAGATAATAGATATATTTTTCTGCATTTGACATTTTATAGAATTATTTAATTAAAATATAAATTGTATATTTGTACAAATCAAATTAAATACAATATAATGAGCAACTATGTACCTAAAGATCTTGAGTTTGATCAGGAAGGAAGAGACAAATTAATTAGTGGAATATCAAAAATATCTAAAGC
>TARA_B110000977_G_scaffold31422_1_pt1 | contig 18728 bp, 10 predicted proteins | sample TARA_B110000977 | Tara Oceans TARA_B110000977 (sample SAMEA4397798) | marine metagenome | biome: Polar Biome; feature: [SRF] surface water layer (ENVO:00010504); material: water (ENVO:00002006), including particulate matter (ENVO:01000060) such as... | depth 5 m | reverse complement strand
TTGACGTCGATTCAGTCGCTGTTAACGGATCCGAACCCCGCCTCACCGGCGAACCCGGAAGCCGCGAACCTGTTCACCTCGGACAAGCCGGGGTACAACAGGAAGGTCAGGAGATTGGCGCAGAAAACAGTCGAGGGGTGATTGGGGGGGGGTGTATGGGGTGTAGAGAGGTGGTCACGTAGAATGATGAATGAGAGTCTTATTGTTTCCTTTATTTTCGAGACGAGTAACAATGCGTCGACAATTCCCTCAAGAGAGTTACTGTAATATCATTACCAATACAAACCTACAACATCGTTTCCCCGTTCACCGTCCTAGTCTCCCCTGTCATCAGGAACCACATGTTTTGATTCGTATCCGTTCGTTTCGCGGCTAAGTGCGGTGGCGTTCCGAGCGGCCGCGCCAGCCGCGCGTCTAGGTAGAAATCCGGTTTACCGGAATCGACGAATACGTACCCGTGCGCGGAATCGTCGCCACGCCTCGAACGCCGTTCTTGCCACACCGGGTGGTCTGGTGCCCACTCCCGTTGTTGCGGACGGGACCGACCGTTGTACTCCCGCGCCGTGACGATGTGGGGGGATGGAATATGGGGGGGGCGGTGCCTTGCAGCGTCCCTCGCTTTGAGCTCCTGTAATGTGAAAAGCGGAAGAATGACGAGCGGTCAGTGCGCCAATCTAGGAGACCGGGGAAGACGTGGAACATTGGTTTTAAATGAGAAACCCGTGGTGTAGTCGCGACAGAAGGAAAAAACGTACGCCGTTCCATGTCCACGTCATCCCGCAAACGCGCGCCGGGTGTGATGGTCCAATTTAGTTTCGGGAATCCATTTGAGTTTCGGTTAAAACAACTTCGGTTTTTCTCGGCACTCTCACAACATCGCCGCGATGGCGTCCGCGTTCGACGCGCACGCTCCCGCGGCTGGCTTCAAACTGTGCGGCGCGGAGAAGCTGGCGTTCGTGTCCGACATGTTCGACCGTGTGGCGCCGACATACGACTTGCTGAACCACTTGATCAGTTTAGGGCAAACCACTCTTTGGCGTGTGTTCGCGCTGTCATTTCTGCACGATAAACTACCACCCAGCGCGTCGGTGCTGGACGTGGGGTGCGGCACGGGCTGGGTGAGTTGGTACTTCGGTAAACGGTACAAATCAAAAAACCTACAACTACAAGGAATGGATTGCTCCGAGGTGATGCTCGAGGAGGCGCGGAGTGTGGTGCCAAACGGCGTGTTTGCGAAAGGAGACGTGAGCAGTTTAGATTTTGATTCAAACCAATTCCACATGGTCACAACCGTGTACACGTTGCGTAACTTTCCGGATTTGGAAAAAGGGTTACGGGAGTGTTGGAGGGTCACAAAGCCAGGAGGGTGTGTAGTGGTCCTGGATGCGTTTCCGCCGAGCAATTGGGTTGTGCGAGGTGTGCTGAAAATATGGCTGGAGTGGATGATGCCGGCGATCGCGAAACTGGTGATGAAAACGCCCGACGAAAAGGCGTATAAATATTTAGCGTCATCGATTCAAAACACGGTGCCTCCGCAAATCGTGGCGCAGGTGTTACGTAGCTGTGGCGCGGAGCAAGTGCGCACTACGAAATACACCTTCGGCACAGCGGCGAGGATCATCGCGGTGAAGCCGAAACAGAAAGAGAGAGATAGATAGAATAGAAAATTGAAGACCTGTAACTTAACTTTACATTACCATCTGCGTTATTCGGCCCCCGACGCTCGTTTCGGTTCGGGCACCTTTCTCTAAAAACCAATTATATACACTTTAACAAACTCACTTCAGCCCGACGACAAAGTCCAGGAACGCGACGAGGCCGAGTGATGCTGGGTACACCGCGAGCACTGGTAGGACCAACGAGGTTTTCAGGGTTATGCGTTTGGCGCCCACGAACCCGACCGCGAATGTCGAGACGATTATGGTGATCGTTTCTGAAGTGAACGTCCACTCCAGGCCCTGCGCGCGCATCACTACCAGGAACAAACCGAGGCACATCGTGTTGTTCATCGTCACCGCGCCGTAGATCTGCGAGTACGTCAGCGAGATGTTCTTCTTGCGCTTCTTCGAGGCGAAGTACAGGGAGGATACCAGCTCCGAGGCGTTGCTCGCGAACGGCGTTAGCACGAATGACGCGAAAAACGGAGACGGCATCCCGAGCGCTTTGCTTAAACTGGACACGGCGCCGACCATTGGATCGGCGAATAGCGCGATGAGAGCCATGCCGCAAGTAAGTCGTACGATACTTTCGCGGACGATCTGGAACTTCGTGGGTGGGGTTTCGGAGTCATCGTCGTCCTCGTCGTCGTTTGAATCGTCGTCGGAGTCGTGCGACGCGTTCGACGCGTTGTCCGCGTCTGCAGGCGCGACATCTCCCCCGAGCAAAGGTTCCGTTCCGTCCCTGTCAACTAAACTCAACCCGTTGCGCTGCGACCTGGTGGACACGACACCGTCTCCTTCCTGTATCGTAGAAATCCGCATATCACCTGGGTTTTGATTTTCATCAAGTGAGTTTCTTCGGGGGGCATGTTCCAAGTTCCGCGTCTGTTCCAAAATCCAGTGCGTCATGCCTCCGCAAAACTCGGCGCGGTCGATGAGCCCGTTACCGTCGCGGTCAAACTCCCGGAGCCACACGTTGACGTCCGCGTCCGAGACGTTGTAGTCCTTCATGGTGACCGACATCGCAACCAAAGCAGCTTTCAGCTCGTGTGTTTCGATCTGGCCGTTGCCGTCCGCGTCGAACTGGTCGAACAGCTTATCCAGCGCCGCGGCGTTTATGTCGCCGTCCACCAGGATTCCGCCGACGCTAATGCCGATGTGGTGCGCTAGCTGCGCACCGTATTTCTTCGCCTGCCGCAAACGCGCGGCTTGCATTTTGCGTTTTTGCAGCTCGGGGTGCACGACTTGGAACGTGCAGTACGCGGCCAACGCAACGAGCGCAACAATAGCACCGACCCCGTCCACGACCTTGTCGCCCTTGTCTCCGCAGAACGCCGCGATTTGCGGAACGAGAAAAACCAAACACGACGCCATCATGATCTTCGCGTTGAGCGGTGTGTCGTTATCCACGGTGACGCCTGTTTTTGAAAAGCTGTCGGTGAACCCGTGTGACATTTGCTTCTGAATCGCCTTCCCAGTGAACGCATCCAGGTCGCACCGCCCGACCCACAGCGACCCGCCCCATGCGATCGTAAGAAGCATCACCGTGGAGCCGGCGAGCGTGCCCATTCCCACCGCGACTTGTTCCTGCGCCTCTTCCTTTGAGGCGCCCAGCCCGGACGCCACGATCACCGCGGCGTCCGGCACCGCGCCCAGAATCGGGAGTAACAAGCCCCCGACCAACCCCGGGGAGAGCACCTCCAGAAGCAGCTCGCTGCCGTCGGAAATGAGCTGCGCCGCGGCGAGCAGACCGCAGCCGTACACCAGGTTAAGAAACAACGATGCCCCGAGGGTGTCACAATTGGGGAACGCCCCGAACGGGCCTTCCGCGACGCACGACATCGTGGGGGTTGGGGAAGGCCGGACGCGATGGTTTAGGGTTTAGGGGTTTAGACAGGTGTTCCGGTGCCGGGCAGCGGTGCGACTGCCTCCGTGCGCCGGGTAGATAAGTCCCGGGACGAGACGACGGCACTCATCAATTGTTCAATCCGCGCGAAAGGTTGTTTTCCGACACTTCCGAGAGATTCGCGCAGATTCGCTGACCGACTTGATCGAGAAAGCCTGAAAGTAAGCGGGTTGTCCATTTCATATGTGGACGTCCCGATCAACTAGACTCGCATTGCAACGCGCGAAACAACTTTTTTGTCTTTTTCAAGCGATTTGTCTTGGGCGGCGGGAGCGACAACCCCCCCGCACTGTTGTGGTCACCCGTCGACAGGGCAGAGAGGTGAACCTCGGGTTACCCTCACGCATTCGACTGAGCCTCATTCGACTTGATCGCGGCACTCGATCGAGGTCACGTGGAGGTCTCGGGTGGTGCGCGAGTTGGGACGGTCAGACGACCACTTAGGGTTGGTGCGAGTCATCGCATCGGCAGGGCGCCATGGACATGTACGACGAGTTCGGTAACTACGTCGGCCCTGAGCTGGACGATGACAGCGACGGGGGCAGCGGCGAGGATGCGGATGAGGTACGTGCGGTTGATATATTTTGAACGGCACCGGACTGACGGTGCCCCGGGATCGGATCGGACCGATCGAAGGAAGCATTCCATGCTCATTCCCATTCATTTGCATACCACTGTCCTCCACAAAACCTTCACATCCCATCGCTGACCATCCACCCTTTCTTTCCTTCCCTCTATATCTATCCTAGGACGACGCGTGGATGGACCAAGCGGAGCGCGAAGCTGATGCACGGAACGCGCAGGGCGACGGTGGAATGGATGACGAAATGATGGACGACGACATCAATCCCGAATCCGCAATCGTGTTAGCGGAGGACAAGAAGTACTACCCGAGTGCGGAAGAAGTATACGGCGAAGGCACGGAGACGTTGGTGATGGACGAAGACGCGCAGCCGCTCGAAACACCGATCATCGCGCCTCTTGGGAATAAAAAATTTGAAGTCCGGGACTTGAACGTGCCGGAGATGGCGAACGTGTCAGAAGAGTATTTGCTGGGCATGTTGAGTAATCCGAACTTAACTAGGAATGTCGCGGTGTGCGGGCATCTGCACCACGGGAAGACATCGTTCATGGACATGTTAATCGAGCAGACGCACGATGTGTCTACCCTAGGCAGGGACCCGGACCAACAAATGCGGTACACCGACAACAGACAGGACGAACAGGACAGGAGCGTTTCCATTAAAGCCACGCCGGTGAGTGTAGCGATGCATGGATCTAATGGGAAGCATCTCTTGTTCAACCTGATGGACACGCCGGGGCATGTGAATTTCAGCGACGAGGTAACGGCGAGTTTGAGGTTGGCGGATTCAGTTCTGCTAGTGGTGGACGCGGCGGAGGGGGTTATGTGCGTCACCGAAAGAGTGATCAAGCACGCCGCGCGGGAGCGACTGCCGATCGTGCTGTTCATCAACAAAGTAGACCGGCTAATTCTGGAACTGAAACTCCCCCCCGCCGATGCGTATTACAAAATCAAACACACCATTGAAGAAGTTAACGTTTTGATCGAGGCGGCTTATGGGGATACCGATGAAACGCCGTACGCGGACCCGGTGAAAGGCACGGTGTGCTTTGGATCGGCGCTGTACGGGTGGTCCTTTACATTAACGTCGTTTGCAGACATTTACGCCAAAGCTCGCGGCGTGGAGATGGATACGAAAAAGTTCGCCAGCCGATTGTGGGGGGATTCGTACTTTCACAGCGAAACCCGGACGTTTAAAAAGAAGTCACCACCTGGAGGTGGGGACAGGGCCTTCGTGCAGTTCATCCTTGAGCCTCTGTACAAGGTTTACAGCCAGGCGGTTGGTGAGCACCCTGCGAGTTTCGCGGCGGCGCTGAAAGAATTTCGCGTTTCCTTAAAACCTAAAGAGTACAAAATGGACGTGAAGCCTCTTTTGCGGCTGGCGTGTCGGAAGATTTTCGGCGACGCGGTCGGTTTGGTGGATATGTTGAAAGTGCATTGTCCTACTACTCGCGAGGCAGCTCCATCAAAGGTGGAGCACACGTATTCGGGGCCTTTGGATTTGAACGTGAAAGCCGTCGCGTCCATGCGCGATTGCGACGCAAACGGCCCGCTCACCGTATCGATCGCCAAGCTGTACCCGAAGGACGACGCGAGCTCGTTCGACGCGCTTGGAAGGGTGATGAGCGGCACGTTGACTGCGGGGCAACGCGTGCGTGTTTTAGGTGAGGCGTACTCCCCAGAGGACGAAGAGGACTGCACGGTGAAGACAGTGAGCAGGTTGTGGGTGTACAACACGCGGTACCGGATCGCGGTTGATTCCGCCACGGCCGGTTCTTGGATTTTAATCGAGGGAATCGACGAATCAATTTCGAAAACGTGCACGCTGGTGAGTGAGTTTTCAGATAAAGATACACAAGACGTGTACGGGTTCAAGCCCCTGCGTTTCGACACCTGCAGTGTTATTAAGATCGCGACTGAACCGCTGAATCCGTCCGACTTGCCCAAGATGGTGGAAGGTTTAAGAAGCATCAACAAATCATACCCGGCGTGCGTCACAAAAGTCGAGGAATCGGGTGAGCACACTATTTTAGGCACCGGCGAGTTGTTTCTTGATTCCGTGATGAAAGACTTAAGGGAGCTTTACAGTAGTGTGGAGGTCAAGGTTGCGGACCCGGTTGTGACGTTCACGGAAACCGTGGTGGAAACCTCGTCCTTGAAGTGTTTCGCGGAGACCCCGAACGGCAAGAACAAACTCACCATGATCGCCGAGCCGCTGGACAAAGGTTTGGCGCGGGATATCGAAAACGGGAACGTTTCGCTGAAGTGGCCCAAAAAGAAACTGGGCGACTACTTTCAGAACAAGTACGACTGGGATATTCTCGCGGCGCGGTCGGTGTGGGCGTTCGGGCCGGATTCGAATGGGGCTAATATCTTGTTGGATGACACCCTGCCGGGTGAGGTTGACAAATCTCTCCTATCAGCGGTCAAAGATTCAGTAGTCCAAGGGTTTCAGTGGGGCACGCGCGAAGGCCCTCTGTGCGACGAGCCCATTCGCGATGTCAAGTTCAAAATTCTCGACGCTGTGATTGCGGACACCCCGCTGCTCAGGGGAGGGGGGCAGATGATCCCCACCGCCCGAAGAGTCGCCTACTCAGCGTTCCTCACCGCGTCGCCGCGTTTGATGGAGCCCATCTACGCCGCTGAGATTCAAACCACGGCGGACTGCATGAGCGCGGTGTACAACGTATTGAGTAAACGACGTGGGCACGTTGTGGGTGACAGTCCCAGGCCCGGCACGCCAGTCTATACAGTCAAAGCGCTGTTACCCGCGATTGAATCTTTCGGGTTCGAGACGGATTTAAGGTCACACACGCAGGGACAGGCGTTTGGGTTGAGCTATTTCGACCACTGGGCGGTGGTGCCGGGCGACCCGCTGGATCGATCGATTGTTTTGAGACCCTTGGAACCCTCGCCCGCGCAGCACCTCGCCAGGGAGTTCATGGTGAAAACGCGACGCAGGAAGGGGATGTCCGAGGACGTTTCAGTGAACAAGTTTTTCGACGAGCACCTGCTGATGGAGTTGGCGGGGCGCGACGCGGTTGGATTTGCTTAGGGGGTGATAAAAAGGTTTTGAAGACGCTTCTCAATTTACAATTTGTAATCTCAAGCGAACTTTTCACACCTATAGGACTATATAGTCTCAACGCCACGTAGTCTTTGTGTAGACTAGCCCTCATCATCACCAGTATCTTCATCATTCTCTCCATCACCTGATTTTCCTTTTCGACTGTTTCGCTTTGGGCGCGTACTTCATCCCGACCGCGCTCACGGTAAGAAAAAACGATTGGATGATTAACGACTTCAACGCCACGGCTTTGTGCTTCGCGCCTACGGGTTCGAGAAAGGCCCTGTACGCGGACACGAGCGCGAGCAGCGTGTACTGCATCACCCCCAGCCGCAAACCAACTCCGTGCTTCTCCGGAAAACCGATGTAGTGCACGTACAGGAACGCTAATAGAAACTCAAACGCCCCGACGATGCGCATGATCTGGCACATCACATCCCAGGCGTCGGATTTTTTCCAAGACTGGAAGTCCGGTTCCACGCCGTACATCTCCAGGAGCTTACTTTGCATCACGCCGAACAAAACCGCGTACGCGAAGCAGCACCCGCCGTTTAAACCCAGGGCGACGGAAGAGAGGGTGGTGGACATGGTGGCGAGTGTAATAGCAGCGACGTGTCGAGTGGCCAGTTCGCGAACCGTTGTGCGCTTTTTGGTTTTCGTAGAAATATTTCAAAAACCGAGCGCCAGATTAGATTTCGAAGCGTCGGCACGCACGCACCACTCTCGCGCGCGCGTGAGTCGAATTGTGTGACCGTATTAGTCGACCCTCGTGACCCTACCTGTGGCGATGTTCCACGTGCTCCACGACACCTTGGTCCCCCCCCCCACGCGGTCGTTCGAGGAGTACCGCTACGCCATCGAAGCCGGGCTGATTTCCCCGCACGCCGTGCGCCATGAGTCTTTGCCCTGGGAAAACACCTCACCGCACACCACACGTGTCACGAAGCGGTACCACGACCACGAGGACGCGTACGCCGTGAACGTGACGAACAAGGAAAACGCGGAAACACAGTGAGTAACACAATGCCCGAGCGAAGCCATGTCCAACGAGTCGACTCGAGAACGACCGCTCCCAAATCTCAACAAGCGCTTTTGGATTTCAAAGGCCGAACCGAAAATCAAAATCGCAAGCATTCTTATTGACCTCATCCCTCTTGACTCTTTCTTCTTACCCCGATCCCTCGCAGCTCGGGAAAGCGAAGGTTCCGGAAAGCGACGCGTAGCGCTTTGAAGAATACGACGCAGAAGTGTATTAGTATCTGTAGAGAGAACGCAGAGAGAACGAAGTGTACCAATATCATAGTCTACGAAGTGTAAAATAGAATCTAGCGAGCTAATAATACTCTCACTTTGCTTTTTTAATTTTCCCTCCCCTGACTTCCCTTTTGAACCACCACCATTTAAGCACCGCCTTGACGACTTGCGACCCCACGATCGTGGCCCACAGCCCCGTGATTCCGAACCCCAGGGAGAACGCGAGGTAGTGCGCTGTAGGCACTCTTAACACGTTACACGCGGCGCCAATCACGAGCACGGGCAACGTGTTCCCCGCCCCCGTAAACGCCCCCTCCGCCACGGCTTCGATTGCCAAAAAAAGCAAGGCGAAGGAGTTCCACTTCAAGTACAAAGCCGCCGCGGACACTACTTGTGTATCCGCACGACCTGCACCCCCGGCAATGGCTTCAATGACACCCCCCCCGGTGCTCCCCATCACGAAAAACACAATCGCGAAAGGCACCACGGAGAGGATGCAGGTTTTAACGATCGTGGACGCGGCGCGCTTTGCGGCTTTTTGGTCGCCGGCGCCGCCCCACTGCCCCACCAGCGTGGCGCACGCCAACCGGAACCCCTCGCACACCGTGAACGCGGTTGCTTCGAACTTCTGCCCGAGGGACATAGCGGCGAGGTGGTGCGGGCCGCATCCGGACGCCACCCTCCCCAGCGCGATCGTCACTAACGTGAACACCACCCCCGAGGACGCCAGGGGCAGACCTATCGCGGCCATGTTTTTTATCATTTGCAAGTTTGGAGGCGTCCATCGCAGCGCCACGCCGCACTTATCCCGCAACGCCCACAGGTGTAGGACGACGTTTAAGCAGGCAGCGAGTGCAGCACCGATCGCTGCCCCAGCGATTCCGCACTTGGGAAAGGGACCCCAGCCGAACATCAGTAACGGGTCCAAAACCGCAGCGGCGAGCACGGCGACGACGACGCAATTAAGCGATTCTTTCGTCCGCCCCAACCCCCGGCACGTCGCTTCCAACACGTTTCCAAAAACCAGCCCAAAAGAGCCTACAAACATCGCCTGAAGGTGTCCTTTCCCTAACGTGTACGATGCGTGAGTTACGTCTAGCCCTAGTCCTTGCGCGTACAACGCCGGGACCAACGGCGCTGCGCACAGCAACACGACGTACGTGGCGCAAGCGCCCCACAGGCCGTTTGCGACAACCGCCGCGACGCCGCGCGCGTCGTCGCCCGCCCCGACTTTGTTGGACACAAACGCCTGGACCCCCGTGGCGACCACCGAGCAAACAAGCGCGATGAGCCACACCGCGAACGCGTTGTACATCAAAGCGCTGAGGTGCTCTGGGCCCAGGGCGCCTGCCCAGTACGCGTCCGTGAGGTGGAACGCGCTGCGCAGCAGCCCGACGGCGACGACTGGGGAGCCTACTTTCAGGGCAGCCGCTGTTGTTGGCATCTGGAGCAGGGGGGGGAGCTCTCTTAAAGGATCAGAGGCGGCATCGCAGGGGGCATCGGAGATGGGTTTGTTGTTCTCTGAACTGCCGTCGTATCCATCGGACAAGGCTACGCTCGCGGCGGCCCATACGCGGCTGGAGACGCGCGACTCTACACGCGCACCGCAACGCTGACTCGCGAGCGCCGACCGCCGGCCGTGCGTCGCCCTCGCGGTGACGCACGGCCGGCGATCGGCTCGACGCACCGCAGCAGCCACCGCGCGATGCAACGCGTGCCGTGCGAACACGCTTCGTGCGACGTCCCCAACCGGGACGGTCGCGGGGCACGACATCGACATGCGCACGTCGCTGTGGGCGCCGCCGACGCGGATCTAGGAAAGATAAGAACTATGAAAACCGGACGACGAATTTGATTGTGTTGCCACAACGACTGCGCACTGATACGACCGGCTGGGGATACTACGGCGTTCTCGGCCATCGCATGCCCACGGGCTGCGGTTGCGTCTCCTCCGTCGCGGTCGCGCCGTACGACTCGGACGACGACGCGCTCGAGGCGTACGAGCGCGACGTCTTGGACCGAGCTCCCGCAGATTCCGAATTTCCCGAAATGCCGACCGAGCCGAATCAGCCTTGTACGGTGGATGCGTACGGGTTCGAGATTCAGCTCACGCCCGAGCAAGAACGCGCGCGTCTTCGCACTGAGGCTTCCGCGGCACGCAGAGCACCGAGATGGCAGGTGTACCGCGCCGACCTGACCGACGTTAAGGTTCGCGACTTCCGGAGTCGGCGGCTTGAGGACAAAAAAAGCGTCGATGCAAACCTCACCGCGCTGATTCGCAAAGGCGTGCCGCGTGATTTGCGCGGACGAACTTGGATGCAGTGTTCAGGCGCGGCATCGAGAAAAGAAAACGCCCCTACAGGACACTACCAAAGCGTGGTTGCCAACGCAGAAAAAGCGCTGAAAGAGGTTTCGGAAAAGGAGAAGGAAAGCGGAAAGAAGGATGCGAAGAAGAAGGACGAGAAAAAAAAAGACAATAAAGATAAAAATAAAAAAGGAGAAGACGATGAAAAACAGGTTGACGAATCACAAGCGCAAACCGAACCCTCCTTCGGCCAAATCCTGAAACCGTTCGCGCAGCAGATCGACCTTGACATCTCACGGACGTTCCCTGAGAACGCGCGGTACCACGGTGGAGAGGGTAACTCTGGAGATAACACACGAGCAAATAGTACGAAAGAAACCGGCGGGCGGGAACAGGTGCGCCGCGTCCTTCTAGCGTACGCCGCGGAGCACCCCCACATGGGGTACTGCCAGGGCATGAACTATGTCGCCGCGTTTATTTGGCTCGCGGTTGGGAGAGGTGGGGATGGAACCGGGGATGTCGATGCTGTCCGGGAAGCGACTATTGATACCCACACAGATTCCAGCCTAAATACCCCCACAACTTCTGAAGAAACCACGTATTGGCTATTCACGTCGTTACTCGACGACGTTCTGGCTCCCGAAATCTACGCCAGGGACGTGTTTGGCACTTTGCGTGAGTTCCGGGTGTTACAATATTTACTCGCTAAATACGCACCTTCGGTAAACAAGCACTTCCGGAAAAATGACATAGACTTAGTGATGCTGCAGTCAAAGTGGATGCTTTGCGTGTTGACGGAGAGTTTCCCGAGTGCAACATCCGCGCGAGTGTTTGACGTTTTGTTTGCCGAGGGAAGTAAAGTTTGGTTTCGAGTAGTGCTGGGAGTTTTGTCGAGACACTCTGGTACGTTGAGAGAACAGAACGGCCTTCCCGAGGTGATGAATGGGCTGGTGGAGGTGTTTAGGAATCAGCACGACGCGGACGGGCTGTTGAAGTATAGCTTTTCCAAGCTCAAGTTCTTCTCGAGAAAGACGGTTGACACGCTGCGCACTCGCGCGACTGCGGAGTTGAAAGAAGAGAAAGAAACGGAACGCGCGCGCCTGGAAAAGCGGCGAGAAGAGAGGGACGCGAAGAAAGAAAGGCAAGGGAAGAAGTAGTAGTGGTTTGTAGAGCACTGTCTGTGGATATGTGTTATTAATACGCATAGAGTCTAAATTATTACGGATAGGTCTAACGGAGCTCCGACTTTTTGGCAACACTGCGGCCGGGAAAATTTTCTTCGGCCAACTGGCAGTGTCGAACACTAACCAACTTTCATTTCTAGGAACGAACGCGCTTCGCTCTTCAAAGCGACGGGCGCGGCGTCAGGTGGCATTGCCGGTGTGTGGTGTGTCGGAGGAGGTGTGACGCGCGAGCAGGTCGTCTGTGTCTCGCCGCTCAGCGCTCGTCTGTGTGCTGGGGGAAGAGCTGTGTGCTGGTGGTCCCTTTCCATTTCGGTCCGCGGGAACGACCAACGAACTGTTGTTTGTCATTGCCTGAGCGTCGGCGAGGATGTTCAGGCAAACCCACTTGGTGCCCGCGGGGGCGCAGGTGTGGATGAACCAGGTGCGTGCGGCAACAAAAGCGGGCACGAATCCAAACGCTCTACGCGACAAGCGCGTCACGTCCAACGAACGATCTCATAGTTTCATGGTCGTTACCAGTGCCGACCCGAGAACGAGAATGTTCATATTTTTTATTTTTACACGTAACGTTGATACCTCGCGTTTTCCATCCACTCACACGATCCATTCCGATCCAATCCAATTCACTCAGGTCGTGGCCGCTCGCGGCTCCCGGTTCGCGTACGCCAGCACGCTCGCGCTGTACGTGCACAACGACGACGACTTCTCGCTTTCTGAAATTGCAGCGACGCAGACGGCGACGATCGTGTGTTTCGATTGGCATTGCACACACCAAAGCGCGTGGGTCGTCGCGACGAACGACGACGTAGTGAAGGTGTACACTGACGGCCAGATGAAACACACCCTAAAGTTTCCGTCATTCGGGGTCAAGTTCCTGAGCTGGGACCAGCACCGGGCAGACACGTTTCTATGTGTCGCGGGATCGTCGATGCACAAAGTCAAGCTGAACGTAGGCGGGAGCGGCAGCACATCAACGCAGAAGGTTCCGTGGGCAAACACGGGGATCGTGACGTGCTTCACCCGGCACCCCACGAACAATCGCCAGGTGTGTGCTGGTACGAAAACCGGCAGTGTGTGGTTACACGACACCGAGAACGGCAAGAGCATCCCCCTTCATCGACTATTCGAAGGGGAAATCGCGAGCGTCGCGTTTGACCCGAAGTCGTTTGATTATCTCTTAGTGGCCACTAAGAACGGCGTGATCACGCTGTGGAGCGTGGATAAATCAGGCGAAGCCGGAGTCGGGGTTTCCACTGCTTGTAAACCCACACAGGTGATGGAGTTCACGAAGCAACAAACAGGGTTGAGTAGCGTGATATGGATACCAAACTCGCCCGGGTCGTTCATCACCGCGTCCGAAAAGCACGGCGTGCTACGTGTGTGGAACGTGAGCAACGAAACGCACGTTCATACCATCAACGCGTCGGAAGGCGCCGTGAGTTCTGTGTGCGCGTTAACGGACGACTCAGGGCGAGTCGCAGTTTCGTTCAAATCAGGCGAGGTGTGCGTTTTCTCCACGAAGCACAGACGAAAAGTCTGGGCGAAAGGACCGGGGCACACGGAAACCGTGTTTGCGTGCGTGTACAACCCCCTTGACGCGAACCAAGTCGTGTCGTGTTCCTTCGACGGAACGGTGCGGGTGTGGAACGCGCGGGTGCAGAGGTGTACGAAGACGTTCCACACCGCGGACGCACCGAGGGTCAGCGGGGAAAGGGGCGTGTCTGGCTCAGAGGGGTTCGGAGGAGGCGAGCGGAAATTCGAACCAGGCAAGGGGAGTCTGTACACGTGCGCCGTGTCGTGCGACGGGAAGATCGTGTGCGCCGCCGGGTTCGAGGGGGATTTGTATTTCTTCGACGTCGTCACGGGGAGGGCGTTGCCGCCGGTGGACATCGCACCTAGACGAGACGGGTGCGTGCACAAAGTCGTGGCGCACCCCACTCGGCCTGGGGTGTTCGCGTGCGCGAGCCTGGACGGCAGGGCGCACGTCATGCACTACAGCGGCAGAATCTTCATTTCAATTCAGCACGGCACCCCCGTCGTGGGTGTCGGGTTTGACCCGTTTGACGAAACGGTGCTGGCGACGGCGACGGCTGGGGGGTGGGTCGGGATGCACTGCGCTCCTGGTGGTTTTTTTGACGGAAATTCTGAAGGAAATTCACAACCCGTCACGTGTGTTTCCACAAAACTCGGCGCCTCGGAGGGGGGGCACAGCTCCAAGGTGTATGGGGTTTTGTTCTCGCCGCTGGTCCCTGGCCGAATGTTATCGGTGAGCGACGACTGCACCGCGCGGGTTTGGAGTGTGACGCAACAAACAAGCGGCAAGTTCGTGTGCGTAGACAAAACGGTTACACTGAAAGGACACAGCGACAAGGTCCGCGCACAGAATTGGCACCCCGAAATCAAAAACGTGTGCTTCACCGGTTCGTGGGACGGGTCGATTCGGAGCTGGGACGTCACGTTAGGCGTGTGTCTTCAAGTCACCACCACGCATCTCGCGGACGTGTACGACATAGGGGTACACGCAGACAGGCCGTTCAACGCGGTGACGTGCTCACGAGACACCACGATGCGGTTCTGGAGCACGGAAGACATGGCGCCGTCCGCTAAGCTGCTGGCGGTTCTTGGTGCTGAGGTCACGCAGGCGCACACCGTGGGGGTGGCGGACCACAGTGAGACACACGAAAGCCGGGGGACCCAACGAAGCTCGTCGAGGACGTTGAGCGGCCCGACGGTTGGGGGCGGTGCGTTACACAGAGCCGTGGCGGGTGCGCCGACTCCCTGCCACAAGCACGGCTATATCTTCTCCGCGCTTTCCGGGTACGCTTCCTGTGAGGAGATGTGGAGGTTGGCGCGGATCGAACAGAGCGGCGCGCAAGCGGCGCGAACGAAAGAGGACGACGCGAACGGCGCCGTCGCGACGCCGCACGCGTGCGAAGCGCGCGATTTAGTTGAAGCGCGAGTTGCTGACACGGCTGGTACAAGCGGTTCACGCCGGTCACGCAGGGACGAGGAAACAGATACACGCGAAAACGCATCTGTAAAGCTTCGCCTGGGGGACGTCCATTCCTACTGCGAAGCTATGAAAGAGCTTGGCGAGTGGGACGCCGCGATTTCAGCGGCGCCGGCGGTATCTTTAGAGTACTGGGCCTCTCTTTTGGGAAAACGCGCGGTGGTTATTGCGCGGGACGGAGGCGACGTGGATGAAGCGTCTCGGATACTTCTTGCGGCGGGACGGTCAGAAGAGGCGTGCGCGGCGCTTGTACACGCGGGGAGGGAAGACGATGCGTTTGTCGTGGCGTGCACCGCGAACGCTGGCGGGTTCCCCAAACCTCCGCCCAGTGGACCGAGTAACAACTCTTTCCGAGATTACGAAACCACGCGCGGCGACGGTGCGCACGAACGAAACGAAAGCGCGCCGGATGCGTTACTTTCATCTTTTCAAAGCGACGAAAGCAGTGACGAAACTGACGAGCACAGCGACGCGTTGAGAAAATTGAATATCCGAAGCGCGTCAGTGGACTTTGGAAGTCTCGAAGAAGATGTTCCGGCTTCTCCGTTTGCCACCAAACTCCCGCCCCTGTCTCCGCTGGGCGTTTCCAAAAGCGGTTCGTCCCTCGCGTCGCTGTCGCCGCTTCCTCCGCTTCGCGTCGCGGGGAAAATGAAACTGCTCGCCAAACAGGTAAAGGTGAAGTCGGAGAACGAGCTGGTGGGGAAGGGAAGGGAAACAGTGGCACCACCAGCGGCGCCTGAGAAAAGTTCAAAGTCGCTTCAAACGTCTTCATCCGCGCCTCTCGCCGAAAACGCGCCCGGGCGTTTAATTCGACTTACGCAAGCGTCGCGGCGGCTAGCGCACGGCGACGCGGTGGGGGCGGCTTCCAGTTTTCTTTCCATAGGCGACGCGTGCGGTGCGGTCCGAGCGTTGCTCAGGGGGACGCAAGTAGAAATGGCCGCCGCGCTGATGCTTTCCTTGCCCGCCAAGTCGTGGGTTGATTATTTTGCAGAAAGTGAAAAAAGCAAAACAGTTCCAGACGCAGCGCAATCGCTGTTAGCCACACGCGCGTGCGAGTTTGGGGAGTGGGACTTGGCACTAGAGAGCTGCTGTGCGATTTCCGACCCATATGAACGTGCCTGGTGGGGGCAACTCGTGCTGGCGAAGCGCTTCGCGGTGGACCCTGAGGGGTGCGTGGAGGACAAGTTTGCAGAGAAGTGCAAAGCCGGGTGCGGCAAATTGGTGAATCCAACCAACGCGTCGCCGGCGACGAACGCGGCGACAACCGCCGTCGCTGCCGCCGTGGTTGGCGACGTGCAGGCCGCCGCGGAGTGCGCTGTGGCGGCTGCGCTGGTTGAGGTGAGTAAGGTGTTTGATGTGGGTATGGAGGACGGTGGCAAGTTTGGAGACAGAACCTCCAATTTATGGGACTCCGCAGGCCTAACCAAGCTCCTCTCCGCGTTTGAGATTATTTCCACCGCTCGCAACGCCGACGCGTACGACCCAAAGTTGCGCGTGGAAGTCACGACGTTCCGGTGTTACCTCGGCGCGTTAGTGCTGCACTCCGCGGGGTACACCCCTGCGCAGCGATCGCTGTTCCACCACGCGCGCGCGAGTTTGAAGTCCTCCAAGGCGTTCACACGGTTTCCGCACCAAGCCGCGTTCATATCGTTACAGGAATTAAGCGTCATGCAAGAGACGTACCCCGTGGACGCCGCGGAGGGTTTGACGGAAATTTCCACAGCTGCGGCGGTGAGCCCGGCGCTGAGAAACGTCGCGTCGGATATTCTGAACGTAATCGCGGTTAAGGACGACGTGTCGGACAAAGCCCCGCCTCCCCTGGCGTCTCTTTCGTTAGACAGTAAATACAACGGCGTCGTAGACTGGGCCGTGGCCGATAAAATGCCCATGGAGGACGCCCTGCGGTGTGCAGCTATTTGGGACGCCGCGGGGCTGGTGGATAGTGGAGCGTTCAAGCCGCCGGTTTGAGTGAATTTAATAGGTGTTGATAGGATTGATGTAAGTATTGATAGGTTTAATTCATAGGTACATAGACTACATAGTATTCAAAACACACTAACACTCCCCCTCACCAGTTGTTCTTCTCCTTGTCCTCCCGCCGTCCTTCCCGTTCCCTTTCCTGTTCCCGTCGTCGGCGTTCGAAAAACTTGTCCGCGTTCAACACGCTCGCTCGGTTCGCTTCCAGCCTTTTGGGAAAATTTTCAAAGAATAAATCGCCTTTGGAGGTGGGCCATTCACTGTTCAGCCCATCCACCGGCGCCACTTTCGCCCACTTCTGGTCTTGGATCATGGGCTCGGTGAAGCCTTTTTCTATTAAATAGTCCTCGGAGTGGGTTTGGTTCAGTAAAGTGTACCTCCCGCCGTCGCCACGCTCCATCACAATTAATTCCGCGTTGCCCGGGTTTTTCAGCCGCGTGAATTGATCGGTGGTCCATTTGTACCACCGCATTAAAAATACCCTCAAAGTCAACCCATGAGTCACGATTACTACCGTGCAGTCGTCTGTCCTGCAGCCCCGGTCGTCGCAGTTGAACCTGCCGAAGTGGATGTCGTTGCGTAAAGTTTCTCGGAAGCTCGTCACCCTGTCGTACACATCAGCCGCGCTCTCGCCATTTGGGAATCTGTAAAAAAACCGTCCAAACCCGAGCCGCTCTTTTTTCAGCTCCTGCATCGTCGCGTCTTGGAAGTTGCCGAAATCCTGTTCTCGGATTCGGGGTTCCTCTCGAACGCCTAGGACTCGGTCGACGCCGACGGCCTGGCCTAGCTCGTACAGAGTCTGCATCGTGCGGAGGTATGGGCTGACGTAGACATACAACGTCTCGTTCGGTCCGAGGAGCTTTTTTAGCTCCTCACCTGCCGCTCGTGCCTGTTGTTTGCCCTTCTCCGTGAGCTCGATTCTGTGGTCGGGTTTACGCATGTACATGGTTTCATCCACGTTCCCTTCTGACTCCGCATGTCGAAGTAACACGATGCGCTTTGGTCGGTCCCAAGGCTCCGCGCCGTTACTGACGTACTCCCCATCCTTCGTCGAGGGTTCCTTGCGATTTCCGGAGAATCCGGCCTTTAAAGAACCGTCACCTCTTGTGCCCATGTCCTCACAAGAAATACTCGTGGTAGAGCGTACGCGCGGTGACACGGATACTGAAGAGAACCGCGTGGCGCGCCGCCAGCGAACATCGCGGCGCGTGGCAATCGCGGAAAGCCCCGGGGGCGAAGCCACCGAGGTCATGAGGGCGATGAACTTTATGACAACCTGCGCCCTTTTTATTGCCGTTTCATGTGTCATACGTGATGAGGCGGGCAGGTGGCGGGCAGGCGTCGTCTGCGCTTCTTGGATCGAATGGATCAATGGATGACTGGCAGGCCTGCACTCTGTCGTCCAAGAAAATGGAGTGACCGACTGAGGCAGCAAACTTCGGCCGCCGCTTCCGCGCCACTCTCCTGCGCGCTGCGCCGCTGCTCGGAGCGGCAATCCGTCGGTACGTCATGCCTCGCCGCGCTGATGACGTGATTGGCTCGGAAGATGCGGTCGCTGCGCAGGCTCGGATGTTTGACACTCCTGGCACGCCGTGGTACGCGGTTTCGAAAGGCACCTTTGCCGACATTCAGAAGATCTGGCCAAACACGCCTTGCTGCCGGCCGCACCACAGGGGCGTTTCCCTCGATGCCCCGTGCGCTTTATGCGGGTGCACTGCTGACGTGTTCGTCCGGGGGCCCGTGGGCGAGAACGTGCTACATTTAGCAGTCCTGTTCCACACCCC